>ERZ791922.787-NODE-787-length-15927-cov-3.455015_pt1 | contig 15927 bp, 7 predicted proteins | sample MGYA00510134_ERZ791922 | MGnify/ENA primary metagenome ERZ791922 (study PRJEB30046, sample SAMN00792101) | human gut metagenome | study: EMG produced TPA metagenomics assembly of the A metagenome-wide association study of gut microbiota in type 2...
TGGTGATAGGAACAAGTAGTGATGTGATTCTTTGTATGTGGTTTTGAAGGTACATACCTTCTAATTAAATAATCCTCCTTAGCTCAGTCGGTAGAGCATTCGGCTGTTAACCGAAGTGTCGTTGGTTCAAGTCCAACAGGGGGAGCTCAGAAAACCCGTAAACTTTAAGTTTACGGGTTTTATACATTTCAGAAAAGGCTCGTATCATAAATGTTTTTATTATACGAGCCGTATTCTTTTTAATAACGAGAACTGCTAATACATTTACAGCTTCCACTGTGCTGATTCTCTTTGGAGTTCTGCCATGCGCCGGTAAAGACCGCCTTGTTTCATCAGTTCTTCCGGGGGCCCCTGCTGGGACACATGACCGTTTTCCAGAACAACGATATGGTCGGCACCGGCTACAGTACGCATCCTGTGGGCAATGACCAGCACGGTTTTATCCTGAAGCAGGCGGGAGAGAGCTTCCTGAACAGCGCTTTCATTCTCCACGTCCAGGCTGGCGGTTGCCTCATCCAGAAGGATAACCGGTGCATCTTTCAAAAGAGCACGGGCGATGGAGATCCTTTGCCGCTCGCCGCCGGAAAGAGTGGAGCCGTTTTCTCCGATCACGGTCTGATAACCTTGAGGGAGATTTTGAATAAATTCATCGCATCGGGCAGCTTTGGAAGCTGCGATGACTTCCTCATCCGCAGCTTCCCGGCGTCCCAGACGGATATTTTCCATCACTGTATCTTTAAACAGAACCACGTCCTGGAATACCATGGAATAGTATTTTAACAGTGTCTCCGGATCCACGTCGGACACATCCACGCCTCCGAGGGTAACTTTTCCTCTGGTAACGTCCCAAAAACGGGCGGCTAATTTACACGCAGTGGATTTTCCGCCTCCGGAGGGACCGATGAGGGCGGTCACTTCCCCCTGTCTGGCGGTAAAGCTTACATCCTCCAGTACACCGTCCCCTTCCCGGTAGGCAAAGGACACATGGTCAAAAGTAATGTTGTAGTTTTCAGGTGCGAACTCTTTTGTGCCCTCCTGTACCGGCTGTTCCAGAATGGAACGCATCCGTTCAATCTGCAGTTTGGTATTGAAAGTGGCGGCGATATTCTGCAGTACCAGCCCCAGCGGGTCATAAAGTCTTGCGGCGGCAAAGAGGAACCCCAGAAAATAGAGAAAAGAAAGTTCTCCGGCTGTTAGAAGCGCTCCGCTGGTCAGGATGGTAGTGGCCAATCCCAGACGAAGGAAGGCTTGGGCGGAGCAGACAAACACGCCGGTAGCCAGTTCCGAGTGAATGGAGCCCTTCTCCATGGCGATCAGTTTTTCCTCCAGTTTTCCCATGTAGGTTTCCTGTCGGCTGCATGCCTTAATATCACGTATGGTTTCCAGCCCCTCCTGGATGCAGTCGGCTGCCGCCCGCTTGTTTAAAATATTTTTTGTACCGAAGGAATCCTGGATTTTCTTGCTCCCTGCCGTGAGCAGAATCGCGGCCGGCACCACCCACAGCACGGCCAGCGCCATCCGGCAGTCACATAAGAACATGGCGACGCCGATTACAAGAGTGGAGAAAATGGATGCGAACAACTGAGGCACATAGTGGGAAAACATCTGATCCAGGCTGGAGCAGTCTGAGATCATGGTCGAGGTCAGGTCGCTTAGATCCCGGTTTCCGAAAAAACTCAATGGCAGTCGGCGCAGAGTCTCCGCCAGGTTTACCCGGCGGCTGGCACTCTCCTTATAGGTTGCCAGATAGAGCGAAGCATACTGAAACCAGTGAAGAATAAACAGCAGGAGCAGGACAGCAATACCAAAGCCTGTATAAATCCAAAAGCCATCCATAGGACTGCCTCCGTTTTCCATGGAATCCAAAAGCTGCTGAGCTGTAAACAGAACGGCTCCCACCGGAAGCATCAGGCTTAAATTGCACACAAAGCACCAGATAACGGCTTTCACAAGATCCTTTGCCCCTTTTTCACTGAGCGCAAATAAGTGCTGTAATTTTTTTGTCATACCGATTCCTCCTTTCCAACCTTCCACTGGACGCTGCGCTGGTAATCCTCCCACATGGAGGTATAAACACCATGCAGTGAAAGCAGGCTTTCGTGACTGCCCTGTTCGATAATCTTCCCGCCGCTCAGGACAATGATAGAATCCGCATTTTGTACGGTAGACAGCCTGTGGGCGATCATCAATACGGTTTTGTTTCTTGTCAGCACTTCAAATGCTTTCTGAATGTGATGTTCATTTTCAGGGTCGGCAAAAGCAGTTGCCTCATCCAGCACTACGATGGGGGCGTCTTTCAAGATGGCCCGCGCCAGAGCAATCCTCTGCTGTTCACCTCCGGAGAGATAAATGCCTTTCGTCCCAACCACAGTATCCAGACCGTGTGGCATTTTTTTCAGAATGTCATCACACTGTGCGGCGTGGGCGGCAGACAGAACTTCATCTCTGGAAGCCTCCGGTCTGGCGGCCCGGATATTTTCCAGAAGACTCTCCTTAAACAGCCGGGTATCCTGAAAGACAAAGGCCACTTGTCTCATCAGATCTTCCGTGTTCATTTCCCTGATATTGACTCCGCCAATCGAAACGGTACCTCTGTCCGTATCCCAGAAGCGGGGAATCAGGCTGGCAGCTGTGGTCTTGCCGCCTCCGGACGGTCCCACCAGCGCCGTAACCTGACCGGGGCGGATAGAAAATGACACATCATCCAGAGCCGGCCGATCCGCGCCTGGATAAGTAAAGGTCACATGATCAAAGGATACGGCGGCATTTGCCGGATGTTTCGCTGCTTTTGATTCTTCCATGGGTTTCTCATCGAGGATTTCATCCAGACGGCTCACGGCTTCGTCTGCTTCCATGACAGCCTCGCTCATATACATGATCCGGTTGATCATTTGGCCGCAGGCGGGAGCAAACAGGGCGTAGAAGATAAAGTTGACAAACACTGTGCGTATATCCCCGCCGGAGGACAGTAACAGTGCCGCTGGGATCAGCAGGGCGAAGGCTCCGTTGATAAAAGTCAGGAAACAGGTCTGCCCGATACGACAGCTCATGGCATACTGGCTGGCCAGATCGCTGTAATCCCTGATGGCAGCGTAAAAAGCCTTGAAGGAGTAGACTGTCTGCTGGAACATCTTAACCACAGGAATACCACGTACATATTCCACCGCCTCACCGCTCATACGTTCAATTTCCTTCTGGTACCGATGGAAAAATCCTGCATTCTTTCCGCCCATCATCAGGCACATGGAGAGAAGGGCAAGAACCATGGTGAGCAGGCATAGAAGCCCCATTTTCCAGTCAAATAGAAACAGCATCAAAATGGCGGCAATCGGCGTGACTATGGTTCCCGCCAGGTCCGGGAGTTTGTGAGCCAGCAGATCTTCTGTAAGTCCGGCGTTGTCATCAATAAGTTTCCTGAGCCGTCCTGACTGATTTCCTGTAAAGAACCCCAGAGGCAGCTTCAGCACGTGGGCCATGGCAGTACGCCGAATGTTTCGAGCGGTACGAAAAGCAGCAATATGAGTAGACATGAGCGCCGCAAAATACAGGGCGATGCTGCCGATGGCAGTCCATACCGCCGTCCAGCCCCAGCGGGCCAGACCGGAGGTCCCGCCAAGACCGGGCCAGGTCTCCAGTACCTTCCTTGCTGCCAGCCAGACGCATACATAAGGGATCAGCCCCAGTATCGCAGACAGGGCGGAAAGGATACAGCCCAGCAGGGTAAGATTTTTGTGCCCGCCTGCATAACTTAAGATGCGGGACAGGCTGCTTTGCTTTTTTGCTTTCAAAGATATACCTCCTTTGCGCTTAAATATTTATCATGAAGTTAGATTAAACTAACCAACATGCAAAAAAGATAGGGGCTATTGCCCCATCAATTTCAGCCATCCGGCTGTGTAAAAATCCCGCAGCTGATCCACATAGCGCAGGGCCCTGTCTCTCGGCATATCGTGTACCACGATCTCAAATACCCCATTAAACATGCCGCTGGCAATGATATGACACATCTGCTCATCCAGCTCCGGAATATTATGTCCAAGGCGGCGAAGGACTTCCATATATTTTATCGTGTACTCTACTTCTACCTCAACCATGTTGTGGACAAAATGCTCATAGCTGGTGCCTTCTGACCTGAACAGCAGCAGTTTTACTGGTTCACGGTGCTGACAGATGTATTCCACCATCCAGTGGATACAGTTCGAGGACTCCACCCCCATGTGGTCTGGCTGCTGTTCTTCGGGGAGCTCGGCGAAGGAGGTCTGTGCCTCCATAAACTTCCCCATGAGGGCGGCGGCATGAGGTTCCACAATGGCGGTAAACAAAGCCTCCTTACTGGAAAAATACCCATAAAAGGCGCCGGTCGTCACGCCGGCCTTTTTTACGATCTGACGCAGAGACGCGCCAAGAAAACCCTTGTCAGAAAATTCTTCCATAGCTGCATGTAAAATATTATCCAATGTGGCAGATGATTTTTCCTCCATAATACCCTCCGTATAACACTGTCATATAACAATGTTATTATATTGCGCAGAATGGGATTTGTCAATAGAGTCCATTTCTTTTGTTAGATTAAAATAATTTTCTTTAACATTTCCAGAAGTAAATTAACAGAATCCTGACATGATCACAGCTTATTTTTAAACTTCCTGTCGGAAAATATAACCGACTTTGAAATAAAGGTAGTGTCAAATGAGTTATGAAAAACCGAAGCCTAAGAAATAGGCTCAGATTGAACCTTGAAAATCGCAGATATGATGTTTGATGGCAGCTTACGCCACCCTTGACAGCACACAAAAGCAATGCTCTGAACGTCTCATCGACGGCGAAGAACTCAGGAACAGGCTGGTTTCTCCATCTGAGTCACAGCATTGTAGCATGGCTTTTGTGTGCCATCAAGGGTAAATCCCTCCGGGATGGCTGAGTTGTTATCTCCGGCTCTGAATCTAGGAACAGACTGCATCCCTGCCCGTTGACTTCTGCATCTGCAGGATTGTCTGCTGGCCGAGGAAGATGAGCAGCTGCCACTTGCCGGGCATATTGTCCGCATTCTCTAAGTGTTCTACTTTATTGAGGACCCGGTAGTTGTTGTGTTTATGCGGCCTGAGAAAGTTGTAGTAAGCCACCCAGAGAGCTAGGTCATAGTTGGCGCCGTCGATGTTGTCAAAGCCGTTTGTCATTCGGTAAGAGGATTTATAAGTACGGTTGAGCCGTTCGATCATCTGTTTGAAAGGGCGGTGCTCTTTGGAGACGGCATCGTCGTTGGTAAGTCCGATTACCTGTATGATCTGGAAAGTGAATGCTTCCCCAAACTTTTTGGCGAACTCCATGGCGGCCAGAGGATAGGCGCTGTAACCATCTGCAATGAATTTAAAAGATTCCGGGAGCTTTTTCAGACTACGGAACGCCATGCGCATGGCAAGGATACAGGGACCGACTCCACGGTTGTCAGAGACCTGATAGCCGATGATGGACCGTGTGGCAGCATTCATGATAAGCCAGACATAGGTTTTGATGCCCCGGACCTTGATATAGGTTTCGTCAGCAGTAAAGACCGGCCCTTTTTCGTACGGAAACTGGTCTACAAAGGGTTTTACGCAGATTGCGGCGGTTTTACAATAGTTGGCGATCTGCTGATGGGAGATATTGATGTTGTACAGGTCTTTAAGAGCCTGTGAAGTTTTCCTAAGCGAAAGGCCGAGGTTTACGCGGAGGGTCAGGCACAGTGACATAACATGGGCGTTATGCCTGCTGAACTTCAGGGAAGAAGCTCCCTTTGGAAGAGTATTTAAGTCCATGCGGAAAAAATCTATCGTGAACTGACGGTAGATGTAATGAAGTTTGTATTTATTCTTTCCGAAGTCCTCCTGCAGATCCTTCTTATCCACTTTCTTCAGGTTGTGGAGATAGTAAGGACACTTGGGATTCACGCATTTATGGAGGATGAAGTGTTTCCGTTCTTTTTTAGCCACAAGAGCTTTCCCGCAATGAGGGCAGCGAAGAGTGAACTGCTTAGAAAAGCGGTTTTCTTCCGGGGAGAAGTTGGTGCTGCAGACCTTACAGCTGAGCTGACCGGCTCTGCCGTTATTGCGGTAGAGATAAGGTTTCGGTGCGCCACAGGAAGGACAAGAGCAGTCATCTGGGATATCGCAGGGTTTCCGCCTGGAGATCGGCCGAATCTTTTTGCCATAACGATGCTCAAAGTAAGAGATGAGGAGCAACCAGTGCCACTCATGCTGATGGAACTGGATTTTGGGGAGTTCATCGACTTTAAATTTTTGGTATTTCGGGGAATGGGAATCATCAAATGCCCACTGCTTGAGTGGGATGTATCTGCAGATAAAATTCAATAACCAGCAATTCATCTGGTAAAGGTATTGAATGATGGTGAGAAGATAAAGTATAATGTCCATGAGCATTGGCTCCTTTCGGGGATGTTGTTTTGGTCGATGACATTATACACGAAAAGGGAGGTCAATGCTCTTTTTATTTGCAAACCTCCGAAAATCAAGGAAAAACATAACTGTAAACAATAAAAAACATGGTAGTTTTGACACTACCGAAATAAAGGAGGAGGTTTTTAATGAAAAAGGCAGTATCAAAACGAGTGATGTGTTTTGTTTTTGCGGCAGCACTCGTATTTACAACGATCCTGACCTCCCTGGCAGGGCAGAACAGGATCCAGGTACATGCAGAAGGAAGTCAGACAGCAGTTATCTCATCCGGTACTACGCAGTGGCAGTACAGAGATGATAATACTGTGCCGGCAGAAGGCTGGAAAACCAGTGAAGCAGTCACTGGCGGCGAATGGAAAACGGGAGCAGGAAGCTTTGGGGCAAAAAATGGATCGATCGCGGATCTGGGCGGAGGATATACACCGCAGGTACTTTTGAATCAGTACATTGGAGGGACGTCAGATGATATCCCGGTCTATTATTTCCGTACCACATTTGACGTGGCTGATCCTGCCAAAGTGACAGCGATCACAGGCACTGTAATCTATGACGATGCGGCTGTCGTTTATATCAACGGACAGAAGATCGCAGGATTTGATGACGGCAGTTTTGACAGTGCCGGATATGGAGGGTCCAATGCAAGCACACCAAAGACGGGTGAGATCCGGTATACAGATATCCAGGCGCTCGGGCTGAAAGCATCAGGAAATGTCGTTGCGGTGGAACTTCATAACGGAAGACCAAGCAGCTCAGATGTTTATTTTGATTTCCAGAGTCTCGTGCTGGACACAGACGAGCAGCCGGTTCAGGCAGCAGAGATCAAAGGTCTCTCTCTTGAGATCGGAGCGGATGAGACGCAGAGAAATGTGGCATGGCTTGGCACGTCTTCCGCAGAATCTTATCTCCAGGCAGCGGAGCGTCCTGCGGACTATCAGGATGGGGACGCGTTCCCGGCAGACAGCGCTGTGACTTATACAGCCGTGCAGGCAGAGTCTCAGGTGAGTGGGTTCAGAAGCAACAAAGCAGTGATGACAGACCTTAAGGAAAAGACTTCATATATTTACCGGGTGGGAAATGATGAAGGATTGTCAGACACATATACTTTCACAACACAGGAGTTCGGAGCCGGAAATACTTTCAGCTTCCTGTTTGCCGGCGACCCGCAGATCGGGGCCAGCGGTAATTCCGGATCTGATACAACGAACTGGCAGAACACTTTGAGAAGATCATTGAATGCGTTTCCTGAGACAAGTTTCCTCTTGAGCGCAGGAGATCAGGTAAACAGTAACAGCAGTGACACAGAGTATGACGGATTCCTTTCACCGGATGCGATCCGTTCGATCCCTCTTGCAGTGAATGTAGGAAATCATGACAACGGGAATGGAAGATATACAGATTACTATAATATGCCGAACCTGTCATCTTACGGCGTGAGCAACAACACGGGCGATGGAAGCGGCGATTACTGGTTTGTTTACAATGGCGTGCTCTTTATGTCTATTAACTCTAACAATACAAATACATCCGAGCACAAGGCATTTCTTGAAGATGCATTGGAGAAAAATCAGGATGCGCTGTGGACTGTGGCAACATTCCACCACTCTACATACAGCGTGGCAAACCATTATACGGACAGTGACATCATACAGCGGAGAACAGAGCTTTCGCCAGTGTTTTCTGAATTGGGCATTGATGTTGTGCTGATGGGACATGACCATTACTATACAAGGACATACATGATGGAAGGCAGCAATCCCGTGATCCCGGAAGGAAATAACGTGCAGCTGGGAGAGGATGCTCCTTCTGTTGTGACAAATCCTGAAGAAGGGCAGGTATTCTATCTGACGGCGAACTCTGCATCAGGAAGTAAATATTATGGGAAGAATGGAAGCCTGGGGACAGGATGGCCGGAGTATGTAGCTGTGCAGGATCAGAGTAACCGGACGAATATCACAAATGTAACGGTCTCTGAAAATGAGTTCCGCGTGGATACCTATTATACGGACAATGATGAGCTGGAGCTGATGGACTCCTTTACGATCAGACGGACAGAAGCTCCGGTGATCACAGTGCCCTCTGCGGAAGACGGAACAACAAAGATCGAGGTCGGACAGGCGTTCAATCCGATGACCGGGGTCACTGCACAGGATTGTGACGGAAATGACCTGACAGAAAGAGTATTTGTGACTGTTTACGAACTCAGCGGCAGCGGTGAGACACAGGTACAGTACGTAGACACATCCAGAGAAGGAAGTTACCGTATTGTCTATGAGGTGACAGACGCGTATGGAAAATCGGCACAAGCAGAGCAGCTTGTGACCGTTATAGCAGACGGTGGAACAACAGATCCGGATAATCCGGGTGGATCAACTGATCCGGACACACCGGGCGATGGAAACCAGGGTGGAACAGACACGCCGGTAAGCGGACAGAACGGAAATAATCAGACTGGAGAGTCTGTCCGGGGCGGCGCTGTCAAGACAGGAGATGAAAGCCTTCCGTCAGCACTCTATATTGTGATCATGGCGGCAGCAGCTGCAGCAGGAACAGCGGCATTCACGCAGCGCCGGAAGAAAACAAAATAAAACAGAAAGCTGGAGGAATAGTGGAAAGACAGAAAAGAACGTGGATGAAGAGCAAAAGGAAAGCCGGGACAGATCTGGCGGTGCTGTTAGTGATGGTCATTCTGGTGATCACCTTGTGCATCGCGAATAAGGCGAATCCCATATCCTATGAAATGTATACATCAGAGGGAGTCACTTACGAGAAAGGGACTGTGACTCAGATCCTGGAGGAAAATCTGGAAAAGGAGAAGGGGTCGGACCGTTACAGGGGCACTCAGGTGCTCAAAGTCCTGATGAAGAGCGGTGACCTGGAAGGTCAGGAGATCGAGGTGTCCAATGAATTGAGCAGCACCCATAATATCCTGTCTGGCGTGGGGCAGAACCTGGTCATCAAGGTAGATGCACCGGAAGGCGTGACACCGTTTTACAGCGTTTTCAATTATGACAGGACTACGGGAATCCTGATGCTCCTCGCCATGTTCGCTCTGTTAATGATCCTGACAGGAGGCGTGAAAGGAATAAGGAGCATGCTTGGACTTGCGTTTGCAATGTTTCTTATCATGGCGTTCCTCCTGCCGGTGATCTATCATGGATGGCCGCCTGTGGCAGCAGGTATTATCACGGCGCTGTTGATCACAGTGTTCTCCATGGTGCTTTTAAACGGCATCAGCAGGAAAACTGCCGTGGCATCAGCGGCAACGATGGCAGGGGTGTTCGCGGCAGCGGTGATCTATTATATCTTTTCATCGATCCTCCACCTGAGCGGTTTTAATCTGGAGGAAGCAGAGGAGCTGATCCTTATCCAGAATAATACAGGAATGCAGGTAGGAGAACTGTTATTTACCGGCATACTGATCGCTTCTCTGGGAGCGGTGATGGATATGACAATGTCGGTGGCTTCGTCATTGTTTGAGATGAAACATATCCATCCGGAAATGACGAAGAAAGAAATATTCCAATCCGGGATGGTGATCGGGAAAGACATGACCGGCACCATGTGCCAGACGCTGGTCCTGGCTTTTGCGGGAACCGGTGTGGCGGCGCTGCTCGTGCTGATCTCATACGGCAGTACATTCAACCAGCTCCTGAGTTCGGATTATGTTTCACTGGAACTGATGCACAGCCTTACCGGCAGCATGGCGGTGATACTGGCGGTCCCGATCACTGCGTTTATCACCGCGGTGGTTTTGGGGAAGAATCCGGAGAAGGTGCAGGAAATGCAGAATAAAAGTGATTATGACAGAATCTTGTCATTAAGAGGGAACAAAAATGAATAGAAAAAGGAAGAACAGGAAAAAACGGATGCTGGCAGGAGTCCTTGGCGCGGCATTGCTTTGTACAAGCCTGTCGGCAGTGGGGTTCGCGCAGACGGGAGTCTTTTCGGGAGAAGAGGATTATACACAGTACGTTGATCCGTTTGTGGCGACACAGGTAGATAACGGACAGCAGTTTCCGGGGGCGGTATCTCCGTATGGGATCGTGAAGCTGAGCCCGGATACTTATCCGCATACAAATGATGACCACGCGGGATACGATTATGCTGAAGACCAGATCGCAGGATTCTCCCACACTCGCGTGGAAGGTGTAGGAGGCCAGGGCGCAGGGGGAGACGTGCTGATCACCCCGACTTACGTGCAGTACACAGGAAAACCGTCCATGGAATCCAGGGCGCAGACCTTTTCACATGAGAAGGAATCAGCTTCCCCGGGGTATTATGAAGTGGAACTGGTGCCAAATACAGGGACTGACACAGGGACTCCGGATGATTCGATCGGAAATATCAAGGCAGAGCTTACAACGACTACGCGGACAGGCCTGCACAGATATACATTTCCCGAAGCAGGAGAAGCATCAGTCGTAATGGACCTGAATTATACGTATCACGGGACAGACATCAGGGATGCAGTGCTTGAAGTGGAGCAGACAGAAGATGGAAATGCCGCACTGAGCGGGCGTTTCTCGGGGCGTAATGTCAGCGGGCACGGGAAATATACCATGTATTTCTATATGGAGACAGACACGCCGGTCACGGACATCCACACATGGAATGGGAATGCTTACGGATCGGTTACCAGCCTTACGGGAAATGACCTGGGCGCGGTCCTGAGCTTTGATGTGGAAGCGGGACAGGCTGTACAGGTCAAAGTCGCGATCTCTCCGATCAGCAGCGAGCAGGCAAAGATCGATATGGAAGCAGAGAATGCGGAATGGGATTTCACCCAGGTAAGAGAACAGGCAAAAGACGACTGGAACAGCATGCTTGGCAGAGTGGATATACAGAGCTCAGAGACAAGTGATCCGGACGGAAGCCTGAGAACGCTCTTCTATACGGGATTGTACCGGATGTTTATGACGCCGGTAAACGCGACGAGTACGAGCGGGACATATCGTGGGACAGACGGAGAGATTTATCAGGCAGAAGGATATACGCATTACGATTCCTGGACATTGTGGGATGATTTCCGCAAATATCCGATCATCGGACTCATCGCGCCGGACGTTTATAAAGATATCATACAGTCAGTGTCAGATATGCTCGTCACAGGAATTTCTACATGGGGAAATGATACACAGCCCGTGCTGACTGTCCGCAATGAACATGCTGTCGCGCTTCTTGCAGATGGAGTGGCAAAGGGATACACGGATATCAAGAACCTGGACGCTGCCTATGAAAAGGCAAAGGAGATCGCGGAAAACGCGGTGAACGATAAAGTAGAGAGCCAGGGATATTTTGAGGGACGCGTGGACCGGACTGTGGAATACGCATACGATGACTGGTGCCTCTCCCTGATCGCTTCGGCGCTTGGGAAGACAGATGAGGCAGAGTATTATCTGGATCGTTCTCTCAACTATAAAAATCTCTATAAAGCAGATGCCGTGACAACAGAAGACGGCACGCAGATCGGTCTTCTGTGGCCTAAGGACAGCAGTGGAAACTGGATGAGCGCAGATCCGGAAAGATATGGGGACAACGGACTGTATCAGGGAACACTGTGGCAGTATACATGGTGGGATACCTATGATGTAGGCGGTCTGATGGAACTCATGGGCGGCGAGGAGAACATGCTGACAGCGCTGAATACGCTCTATGGAGCGAAAGGCGAGGATGCGGACGGATCCAGGATGCTGCATACGAATACAAATGAAATCGATCTGCAGACGCCGTACCTGTTTAATTTTGCGGGAGCGCCGAGCGAGACTCAGTATTGGGTAAGGCAGATATATGCAGGAAAGACCTGGAACCGGTACAGCGGGACAGGCGAATACGGAACCCCGCAGTATGTTCAGGTATATAAGGCGACACCAGACGGGCTTCTCCAGACGATGGATGACGATGCGGGTACCATGTCAGCGATGTATGTGGCAGCAGCGATGGGAATTTTCCCGATGACGCCGGGGGATTCTACCTTCCAGATCGGGACACCGTTCTTTGAGAAAATGACACTGGATCTTGGAGACGGAAAGACGTTTGTGATCAATGCAGAGAATGTGTCAGCAGACAGCTATTATATCCAGAGTGCTTCCCTTAATGGAGAAAGCCTTGACCGGACATGGCTGGATTACAGCGAGATCGCCCAGGGCGGAGAAGTCACCTTCACAATGGGATCTGAGCCCTCTGACTGGGCGGCAGACGGAGTGGACGCGCCTTCCGTCTCTGACCCGGAAGATACACAGGTATATGAATACAGCGTAGATTACAGCGCAGATGAACTGACAGCAGAGGACGGTCAGGTCGATGTGACAGTGGAAGCAGAACTGTCAGGCGGAGCCGCTTTCTCAGATGATGTGTCGGGAATCCGCGCAGAGGGTCTTCCGGAGGGGCTGACCCTGACGGCTGAGAAGAAGGATGACCAGACCCTGGAACTTGGCATCCGGGGAGCGATAGCTGATATCACAAATGAATATGAAACATATGATATTCAGATCGTTATGGATGACAATGCTTTTGAAAACGGGGTGAAAGCGTCACAGGTGGAGAATGCCGTGATGAGCAGCATGGCGGCGCTCCGGCTGAAGAATACGATGAATCCCGTCAGCATCGAAGTGAAGGCTCCTGACCGGACCGATTATACGGTTGGGGATGTGCTGGACCGGAGCGGCGGCGAGGTTACCATAACTTATAAAAACGGATTTACAAGAATCCTTCCTCTGACGAGCGGGGAGATTACAGTGGACAGTCTTCCCGGGCAGGCTGGAGACGGGCAGCAGGTGAAAGTCACGTATAAGGATGCAGAAGGATATTTTACTGTCAATATGAAGGCGGTACAGGCGGATGAGAGATCCATTGTCCTGGACTACGATTTCGCCGAAAGCAGTGAGGGCACCGTGGAGGATGCAGGTCAGAACGGTTATGACGGAACGCTGAAAAACGGCGCGTCCGTAGCGGCAGGCAGCCTGGTGCTTGATAACAGCCAGAAGCAGTATTTAGACATTCCGGCAGGCGCATTCGGCGGTCTTGACGGCGATGCAACGATTTCTGCATGGGTTTATCTGGATTCCGCGGCAAACAACCAGATGCTGCTCGGTGCGGGCGTGGATAAGAATAACTTCTTTGTATTATCAACAAACAATGTACTCCGCACCGGTCTGAATATCGGAGGAGCGGGTGAAGACAGGACCCAGGCAGGAAGCGGTATGCCGGTCGGAGAGTGGGCATATCTGACTTATGTGCAGGAGGGACAGACAGCCAGACTGTACATGAACGGCGAGGAAATCGCTTCCGGACAGGCAGACGGAGCTCTGAGCAGCGTGATCACAGAGGGATCCTTCGTCCGGCTGGGCGGGATTGATTTCTGGGGTGATCCATATACTGACGGAAAGATCAGCAGCTTCACCATATATAACAGGGCGCTTACTGAGGAAGAGATTTTAGCTGAACAGGATCGTACGGACAGCAGGCTGGCGGACACGATCGCGGAAGCAGAGGCTCTTCTTGACGAAGGAGGATTTTCGGTCGAGGCGACAAGCGCCCTTCAGGCTGCAACTGACGAGGCGGAGGCGGTAGAAAAATATACAGCAGCGACGGAAGAACAGATCGATCAGGCGGTAAATAACCTGCTGGATGCGATCGATCAGGCAAAGAGCAGCCAGAACGGCGGCAAGGGAAGCGCGTATGACACGCTGGAAGCTGAAAATAAGGATGACTGGAGCGGCGGAGCACTGAAGACAGAGCAGAGTCAGGATAATACCAGCGGCGGACAGATCGGAAATGTCGGAGGCACCTATGACGGAGCATGGCTGAAATACGGTGACATTAATTTCGGAAATACAGGAGCCCAGAGCATTACTGTGAGGTATGTCAATAATTCCAGCCGGTGCGGCAGCAATTCCAGAGTGGATATTTATCTGGACCAGATGACAGGAGAGCCGGCAGTGTCGGTATCCATTCCGCCGACCGCAGATAACTGGAATGTATATCAGGAAGTATCGGCGGATCTGGAACAGGCGGTCACAGGCGTCCATGATGTATATGTGGTCATGCATACAGAGGCGGCAAATGCAAATTATGTGGCGAACTTTGACTGGTTCCGTTTCTCTGAAAAGGAAAGTACAGACCGTCTCAGGCTGGAGGCAGAGGATTATAATGACTGGAGCGCAGGTGATCTGAAGACCGAAAACAGTACAGACAGCCAGGGCGGAAGCCTGACGAACCTGGGCGGCAGCTATGACGGAGCATGGGTGAAATATGAAAACTGCATCCTCGGAGAAGAGGGGATGACAGATATCACTATCCGTTATGTCAACAATTCCAGCCGGTGTGGAAATAACAACCGAATCGATATCTACCTGGACAGCATGGATGGAAATCCGGTACAGACCGTCTCCATCCCGGCAACGGGAAGCAGCTGGAGTGATTATGAAGAGGTTACTGCCGGGCTGGACACGGCTCTCAGCGGAACACACGACGTGTATTTCGTGCTGAGGACTGACGGAGGAAACGCAGGCTATGTAGCAAATGTAGACTGGTTTGAGTTCAGCCGGAATTCCGAAAGAGAAGATTTAAAGGCGCTGTACGAAGAGGCGCTTCAGTGTCTTGAGAATAAGGATCAGTATGCATCAGATGACATCGAAAGACTTGAGGCGGCAGTAGAAACAGCAGAAAATGTGCTCAGCGCGGCGGACCCGGCTTCCGAAGAGATACAGGCAGCGATCAGCAGCCTGAATCAGGCGATCGGAAGGCTGCACACAGTAACGGATAAGACAAATCTGAACAACCTGCTCGCACAGGCAAAAGCATTAGATACTGCTCACTGGACAGAAGAGAGCAGGGCGCGGCTCGAGAGTGCGATCGAATATGCAGAGCAGGCAGCCGCGGACGAGAATGCTGTACAGGCTGTCGTGTCCATGGCGGAGCGTCTGCTTTCCGATGCGATGGAGAATGCAGAAGAGACAGCGGAAGGCGACAAAGTCGTGCTGAACGCGCAGATCTCCCAGGGAACGGCTGTCGGACCGACAGGATATACCGAAGAGTCGTACAGCAGACTTCAGGAGGCGCTGGAAGCGGCGAATATCGCAAGCGCGGACCGCTGGGCAAGCCAGGAACTGATCGATGAATGTGCAAATGCAGTAAAACAGGCGGTTCAGGATCTGGAAGAAAAATAAAGTGAGAATAGACACTGGAGACTGCCAAAAAAATGGCAAGTCTGCCGGAAGGGGCATCATAATTTCAAATAATTATGATGCCTCTTTACATACCGGCCGGGAATTGAGGATAAAATGCGAATATAAGCAGACGTTTTCTATAAGATTAGAGAGCCCTTTTGCAGAAAATGTCTTGCAAAATAGGAAACGGTATGCTATCATATAAATCGCTGTTGAGGAGAAATCAGCAGTGTGCATCTGGATTATGGCCCCGTGGTCAAGCGGTTAAGACATCGCCCTTTCACGGCGGTAACACGGGTTCGATTCCC
>ERZ791922.795-NODE-795-length-15792-cov-3.427718_pt1 | contig 15792 bp, 13 predicted proteins | sample MGYA00510134_ERZ791922 | MGnify/ENA primary metagenome ERZ791922 (study PRJEB30046, sample SAMN00792101) | human gut metagenome | study: EMG produced TPA metagenomics assembly of the A metagenome-wide association study of gut microbiota in type 2...
ATCTTCTATGATAAGTGAGCGGCTTAATGGCAGTTTTCTGCGGTTAAGCCGTTGCCTATTTACCTTGAACCCATCTGGATTTTTTTTTATAATGATATAATCATGCAACCTAAACTTAACTTTAGGTCAAGAAGTTTTTGAAAGAAGGTGCCATATGTACACAATTGGTCAGGTAGCTGAATTGTATAATTTGCCTGTTTCAACGCTGAGATATTACGATAAAGAAGGATTTATTTAAATGCTGGTATTATGAAACTGCTTTAAAAGATGGGAATGAGGAGGGATTTTTATGTTATTGACTATTGCATTAATTTTATTACTTGGCATGTTTATGGGAGGGATATGTAAAAAAATAAAACTTCCAAGTTTGTTGGGAATGTTGCTTACAGGTATTATGCTGGGGCCATATGTGTTGGATTTGTTGGATGAAAATATCCTTGGAATATCCTCAGAGTTGCGGAAGATGGCGTTAGTTATTATTTTAACCAGAGCAGGATTAGGATTAGATTTATCCGGACTAAAAAAAATAGGGCGTCCTGCAATTCTTATGTGCTTTATTCCGGCTTCATTTGAGGTGATTGGTGTTATATTACTTTCCCATCAATTTATGGGGGAAACGGTACTGGAAGCTGCAATTATGGGGGCGGTGCTGGCCGCAGTATCTCCGGCGGTTGTAGTGCCAAGAATGGTGAAATTGATGGAAGAAGGGTATGGAACGAAAGAAGGAATTCCACAGCTAATTCTTGCAGGAGCATCTGTAGATGATGTATATGTTATTGTTCTATTTTCAACTTTTATTAGTATGATGCAAGGAGATAAAGCATCTGTCATTCATTTTGTTAATATTCCGATTTCAATAATTTTGGGAATTGTGTTAGGGCTATTGATTGGCTCGATTCTTGCGTATTATTTCAAAAAAGTACATATAAGAGATACAACAAAAGTACTTATTATTTTAAGTATTTCATTTTTACTTGTTGTAATGGAAGATATGCTTGTAACATCAATTACTTTTTCTGCCCTAATTGCCATTATGTTTATAGGTATAGGATTACAAAAGAAACGAGAAGTGGTAGCTAGAAGGCTATCTGTAAAATATGAGAAATTATGGGTGGCAGCAGAAGTATTTTTGTTTGTGCTGGTAGGAGCAACTGTAAATATTGCATATCTTAGTAAGGTTGGAGGAAGTGCGCTTATTGTAATTATAGGGGCGCTCTTGTTTAGAATGTTAGGGGTGTTTGTATGCTTATTCGGAACAAATTTAAGTAAAAAAGAAAGAATATTTGTGATGTTGGCATATACACCAAAAGCAACCGTGCAGGCTGCAATTGGAGGAATACCTCTTTCCTTAGGATTTGCGTGTGGAGATCGTATTCTTACAGTGGCAGTTCTTGCAATCGTTTTAACAGCTCCGTTAGGGGCGTTTGCGATTGATTTGTCTTACAAAAAATTATTGACAAAATGACAGAAAAACTTATTCATAAAACTTATTGATAACTATAAGCTATAATGTTAAGATAGAATAGTATAAGAATGCATTTTATGATGGTTTATATCGAAAAAGGAGGATTTCATTTTGCTTACGATTCAGAATTATGTAAAGGCGAAAACATTGGAAGAAGCTTATGAATTGAATCAGGCTAGAAGCAGCCGGGTAAAAGGCGGTATGATGTGGTTGCGATTGAGCAATGCAAATGTGAAGACAATGATTGATTTGTCGGAATTAGGATTAGATCAAATTGAAGAGACAGAGCATGTCATAAAAATTGGTGCAATGTGCACATTGCGTCAGATAGAGCAGAGCGAAGAAATTCAAGCATATTGTGGAAATGCAGTTCAGGAGGCTGTTCGGCATATTGTAGGAGTACAGTTCCGAAATCAAGCCACTGTTGGAGGCAGCATTTATGGACGCTATGGATTTTCGGATGTATTAACTTGTTTATTGGCAATGGATACCTTTGTAGAGTTATATAATGGTGGAACAATTCGTTTAAGAGAATTTATAGAAAGAAAAAAGGATAAAGATATTTTGCTTTCTATTATTATAAGAAAGCAGCCAAGAAAAGTTCGTTACCTTTCTGTACGTCAAACCAAAACAGATTTTCCTGTGTTGACCTGTGCTGTGGTTACTGGAAAGATACATGGCAAAGAGTACTGGTATTTTTCTATCGGTGCAAGACCGATGCATGCTGCTTTGCTTGAAAAAGAGTGGACAATCCCGAATGATGTGACAAAGGAACAGATTGATGCGTATGCAAAGGAAGTGGCAGATAATTTCCGGTATGGTTCAAATATGAGAGGCAGCTCCAGATATCGGAAACATCTGGCTCAGGTTTTGGTTGCGCGTGCAATGGAGTCAATTATTACGGAGGGACGATAAAAATGGAAGTACAGTTTCGATTAAATGGAAAACAGGTGAAAACAGAAGTTGCGGCCGACAGCATTTTACTAGATGTCTTACGTAGTTTGGGGTGCGTGAGTGTAAAGTGTGGATGTGAGACAACAAACTGTGGCCTTTGTACCGTATGGATTAATGGAAAGACACGTTTATCTTGTTCTGTGTTGGCTGCAAGTATAGAAAATCAGGAAATAACAACTCTGGAAGGATTGCAGGAGGAGGCAGCAGAGTTTGGAAGATTTTTAGCAGAAGAAGGAGCAGAGCAGTGTGGTTTCTGTTCACCGGGATTTATAATGAGTGTATTGGCTATGGTGCGCGAATTAGATAATCCAACGATTGAGGAGATGAAAGAATATTTAGCAGGTAACCTTTGTCGATGTACAGGTTACATGGGACAGTTGCGTGCAATTCAAAAATATATGAAGGCGAAGCGGATGCAATTTCAGAGATTGGGAGAGGAGGGACAGGCATGAAATATGTAAATCAAGGTATTCCAAAGGTTGATTATGAGGCATTGGTAACCGGGCAAGGGGTCTATGTAAATGATTTGGCACCAACGGATTGTCTTGTTGTAAAAGTGTTGAGGAGTCCCCATGCGCATGCACTGATAGAAGAAGTCAATCTCAACAGAGCAAAAGCTGTGCCTGGGATTGAAGCTATTTTTACATATAAGGATTGTCCGAATAAGAGATTTACGTTGGCGGGGCAGACTTATCCTGAACCGAGTCCGTATGATCGCTTGATTTTGGACCAAAGAGTTCGATTTGTAGGAGATCCGGTGGCAATTATAGCTGGAAAGACAGAAGATGCTGTAAAAAAAGCTTTGAAGTTAATAAAAGTTAAATATAATGTATTAGAACCGGTACTGGATTTTAGAAAAGCGAAAGATAATCCAATATTAGTACATCCAGAGGAAAATTGGAAAAGTTGTGTTCCGGTAGGTGCAGATAATAAGAGAAATCTTTGTGCGCATGAAGAAAGCGGAGAAGGTGATGTGGATGCGGTTTTGGATTCGTGTGATTATGTGGTAGATGAGGTATATCATACAAAAGCAAATCAGCAGGCGATGATGGAAACGTTTAGGGCATATTCATATAAAGATACTTATGGAAGGTTAAATATTGTATCTTCTACACAGGTTCCGTTTCATGTGAGGAGAATTATGGCAACGGCGCTGGATATCCCGAAATCGAGAGTGCGTGTGATTAAACCGAGAATCGGAGGCGGATTTGGTGCAAAACAAACTGCAGTAATGGAAATGTATCCGGCGTTTGTAACATGGATGACCGGTAAGTCCGCTAAAATGATTTTTACAAGGGAAGAATCAATGATTGCTTCTTCTCCTAGACATGAGATGGAATTACGTGTTCGAGTTGGTGCCGATAAAAATGGGATTATAAAAGCGATAGATGTCTATACATTATCTAATACAGGAGCATTTGGAGAGCATGGACCGACTACAGTTGGATTGTCTGGACATAAATCTATTCCGTTATATGGAAAGACAGAGGCTTTTCGTTTTGCATATGATGTTGTTTATACAAATACAATGTCAGCCGGAGCGTATCGCGGTTATGGTGCTACACAAGGAATTTTTGCAGTTGAATCGGCAGTGACGGAACTGGCAGAAAAGATGAATATGGATCCGGTGAGATTAAGAGAAAAGAATCTGGTCAAAGAAGGACAGATTATGCCGGCATATTATAATGAACAGAATACCAGCTGTGCATTAGATCGTTGTCTAGAGAAGGCAAAAGAAATGATCGGTTGGGATTCTAAATACCCGGCAGTTGATATGGGAAATGGAAAAGTTCGTGGTGTTGGAGTGGCAATGGCGATGCAAGGTTCCGGTATCTCTGCTGTGGATACAGCATCTGTTTCGATAAAGGTAAATGATGACGGATTTTATACATTGATGATCGGTGCGACTGATATGGGAACTGGATGCGATACGGTATTAAGCCAGATGGCAGCAGATTGTCTGGATTGTAGCATGGATGAAATTATTGTACATGGAGTTGATACGGATGTATCTCCGTATGATTGTGGTTCGTATGCGTCTAGCACAACCTATGTTACAGGGATGGCAGTTATAAAAACATGTGAGACTCTTCGTGAAAAAATATGTGCAAAAGGAGCACAATATTTGAATTGCGATATCAATGATGTAGAATTTGATGGTGAGAAAGTAACCAATCTGAAGAATGGTGAATCTATTTCACGTGCGGATATCGGCAATCGAGTTATGTGTAATAACAATGAAGCGTTAAGTGCAAGTGAAGCACATACTTCTCAGGTATCGCCGCCACCATTTATGGTTGGAATGGCAGAAGTTGAGGTTGATCGTGAAACAGGCGAAGTGGAACTGATTGATTATGCAGCAGTTGTAGATTGTGGTACTCCGGTTAATCCAAATCTTGCAAGAGTACAGACAGAGGGTGGAATTGCACAGGGGATTGGAATGGCGCTTTACGAAGATGTAGTTTACAATGCAAGTGGAAAGAACTACAGTAATTCCTTTATGCAATATAAGATTCCGAGTCGTTTGGATGTGGGAACAATTCGTGTAGAATTTGAAAGCAGTTACGAACCATCCGGTCCATTTGGTGCGAAATCGATCGGAGAGATTGTAATTAATACCCCATCTCCGGCAATTGCAAATGCAATTAGCAATGCGGTTGGTGTGAGAGTTCGTGAACTTCCGATTACAGCAGAGAAAGTCTACTGGGGAATGCAGGAAAAAGAATAGAAGAAATAGAATAGATAGAGGATAGAAAAATGGCATGTCATCATTGATTAGAGATGACATGCCGTTTTTTGATAGGCGAGCCGTTCTGTTCCATCTTCCAGATAAATGATTCCACAGTAAGCAAATCCATTTTTATCTAGGAGATGTTGCATAATCTGATTATTACGATGGGTATCGATTTTGAGATTGCCGCATTGTTTGAAAGCCCAGTCAATGCAGTAGGAGGCAGCGCCTTTGATCTTACCATCGGAGGTAATTCTGTGAACGACACCGTAAGGGGATTCGTTGAGCCACTCACCTTCGTAAATGCGGGCATAGGTATCGTCTTTCCCCATGCAGAAGTAGAAGGTAGCGTGTATAACGCCGTTTTCTTCGCAGACATAGCTGTTGCCGTCTGCGATATCTTGTTCGAGTATGGCAGCAGGCGGATAGGAATTGCCCCATTGGGTCGGGTTGCCATGCTGAGCCATAAAAATTCGTGCCTGTTCATATAAGTCTGATAAAATATTAAAATCTTCGGAAGTGGCTTTTCTGATCTTCATGTTATACTCCAGTCATTATTTATATATTTCAGTAGCTTTCATTAAAAAGATAAGCTGTATATATTCGTAAAAATCATACCATATTTGGTATAAGTGTTGCAAGACTTCTACTATATATTAGAAAATTAAATAAAATATAATAAGAAGAAGGGTTGTTTGGTCAAGAGGATTGTATAAAATAAGATACATGGATAACAGCACTTGTTATTTATTTAACCAGATGATATACTGAGCCCGTAAAAGAAAAGAATGACTAAAGAAACCAGAGGAGGTTATGGGAAAATGGCACATTTTGAGCAGTGGGAAGGATTTGCCGGAAAAAACTGGAGAAATTCTGTAGATGTACGTGACTTTATTCAAGAAAACTATACTCCATATGATGGAGATGAGTCTTTCTTGGCAGAGCCGACAGAAGCAACAGATAAGTTGTGGGGAAGATTGCAGGAACTTCAGAAAGAGGAGCGTGCAAAGGGCGGAGTTCTGGATATGGAAACAGAAGTTGTTTCTGGTCTGACAGCTTATGGCCCGGGATATATAGATGAAAGCATGAAGGAGCTGGAGAAGGTAGTTGGTCTTCAGACAGATAAACCGCTTAAGAGAGCATTTATGCCTTATGGTGGTATTAATATGGCTGTAAAAGCTTGTACAACTTATGGTTATGAGCCAAGCGAAAGCTTGAAAGAAATCTTTACGAAATATCACAAAACTCACAACCAGGGAGTATTTGATATTTACACACCAGAGATGAAGAAAGCTCGTCACAATAAAATTATCACAGGACTTCCGGATACATATGGACGTGGACGTATTGTAGGTGACTACCGTCGTATTGCCCTGTATGGTATTGATTTCTTGATTGAAAAGAAAAAGTATGATTTTGAGCGTTATGCAAGACATGGTATGAAGGGAACAGATTTCCGTCTTCGTGAAGAGCTTGCTGATCAGATTCGCGCATTAAATGAAATGAAAGAAATGGCTGCAGTATATGGATATGATATTTCTCAGCCTGCAAAAGATGCAAGAGAAGCTGTACAGTGGTTGTACTTCGGATATCTTGCAGCAATCAAGACACAGAATGGTGCTGCAATGAGTGTTGGTCGTATCTCTACATTCCTTGATATTTATATCGAAAGAGATATGAAAAAAGGCATCTTAACAGAGAAAGAAGCACAGGAATTGATTGACCATATTGTTATGAAATTCCGTATGGTTAAATTTGCACGTATTCCTTCTTATAATGAATTGTTCTCAGGAGATCCGGTATGGGCAACTCTGGAAATGGGTGGTCTTGGACAGGATGGACGTTCTATGGTTACAAAGAACGATTTCCGTTTCTTACATACATTAGAGAACATGGGACCGGCTCCGGAGCCGAACTTGACAGTTCTGTATTCCGAGAGACTTCCGGAAAACTTCAAAAAATACACATCTTTGATTTCTGTAAAGACAAGTTCTGTACAGTATGAGAATGATGATGTTATGCGTCCGGTATGGGGCGATGACTACAGCATCTGCTGCTGTGTATCTGCAACACAGACAGGTAAGGAAATCCAGTTCTTCGGAGCTCGTGCAAACCTTGCAAAATGTTTGTTGTATGCAATCAACGGTGGTGTGGATGAGAAGACAAAAGCACAGGTAGGACCGGCTTACAGACCGATTACTTCTGAATATCTGGATTACGATGAAGTAATGGAACGTTACGATGAGATGATGGAGTGGCTGTCCAAGCTGTATGTTGATACATTGAACATGATCCACTATATGCATGACAAATATTACTACGAAGCAGCAGAGATGGCTCTGATTGATACAGACGTAAGACGTACATTTGCAACAGGTATCGCAGGATTCTCTCACGTAGTAGACTCCTTGAGCGCAATCAAATATGCGAAGGTAAAAGTAATCCGTGATGAAGATGGACTGGCAACAGACTTCGAAATCGAGGGAGATTTCCCAAGATACGGTAACGATGATGATCGTGCAGATGATATCGCAATCTGGCTGTTAAAGACATTTATGCACAAATTAAGTAAATGCCATACATACAGAGATTCTGAGCCGACAACATCTATCCTTACAATTACATCTAACGTTGTATATGGTAAGGCAACAGGAACTCTTCCGGATGGAAGAAAAGCAGGCGAGCCGCTGTCACCGGGAGCTAACCCGTCTTACGGCGCAGAGAAGAATGGTCTTCTGGCATCCCTGAACTCTGTAGCAAAATTACCTTATGAGCTGGCATTGGATGGTATTTCTAATACACAGACAATCAGCCCGAGTGCACTTGGACACAATGATGAGGAACGTAAGGTAAATCTTGCTCGTGTTATGGATGGATACTTCCACCAGGGAGCACATCATCTGAATGTAAACGTATTTGGTACAGAAAAACTGATCGATGCTATGGAGCATCCGGAGAAACCGGAATATGCAAACTTTACAATTCGTGTATCCGGATATGCTGTTAAGTTTATCGACCTGACACGTGAACAGCAGATGGATGTTATCGCAAGAACATGCCACGAGTCAATGTAATAAACGATAAATAATGGTTGTAAAAGGGTCAGATTCAATTGAGTCTGACCTTTTTTAGAAAAAGGAGAAATTATGGCAGAACAAGAGTTAAAAGGATATGTCCATTCTCTGGAGAGTTTTGGCTCTGTTGACGGACCGGGAGTGCGTTATGTGATTTTTCTGACAGGCTGTGCTATGCGCTGTCAGTTTTGCCACAATCCAGACACATGGAATATGCAGGCAGGAACCTTATATACAACAGATGAACTGTTGAAAACTGCAATGCGTTACCGTACCTATTGGGGAGAAAAAGGTGGAATAACGGTTAGTGGCGGGGAACCGCTTTTGCAGATTGAATTTCTGACAGAATTGTTCCGAAAGGCAAAAGAACAAGGGATTCACACAACCTTAGATACAAGTGGAAATCCGTTTACAAGAGAAGAACCTTTCTTTGGAAAAATGCAGGAATTGATGAAGTATACAGATTTGGTGATGCTGGATATCAAGCATATCGATGATGAAAAACATAAGATTCTGACAGGACACACCAATGAAAATATTCTGGATCTGGCAAAATATCTGGATGAAATTGGAAAACCGGTTTGGATTCGTCACGTTCTTGTTCCGGAGAGAAGTGATGAGGATGCGGCGTTGGAAAAACTGCATACATTTATTGAAGGACTGGGAAATGTAGAGAAGGTTGAAGTACTTCCATATCATACACTGGGGGCATATAAATGGAAGGAACTTGGATATGAATATCCTTTGGAAGGAATTGATCCCCCAACAAAAGAGCGTGTAGAACATGCAAAACAAGTATTGCATGCAATGTAAAAGGAAGAGGGCAGATTTTGAATCTGTCCTTTTTCTTTTTTTGTTTTTAAAAATATTAAGGGATGGAAATTTTTTCTTAAGAATTCTTAAGGAATGTTTGGGGTATAATTTAAGAGTTATCTGTTAAGGTAAATACAAGAGGTGAGAATATGAAATATGAGCTTATTCGCTATGTTGTGGCTGGTATTTGGGATTCATTTTCCGGAAATGTGGGCAAAATTTAGTATACAGTTTTTGGTAATTGCAATGAATTATGTTATTAGTAAGTGGTTTGTTTTTGCAGATGGGAGGAAGAAAGATGGAGAAAATAACAGTCATAGTGCCTTGTTGGAATGAAGAAGAGGCATTGCCAATCTACTATAAAGAAATGTCTGCTGTTATGAAAATGATGAAAAACGTTGAGATAGAGCTTTTGTTAGTGGACGATGGGTCAACAGATGATACTTTACAGGTAATGAAGGAATTGCATTTAGGAGATAAACGTTGCAGATACTTATCTTTTTCAAGAAATTTTGGAAAAGAGGCAGCAATCTATGCAGGATTGCAGAATGCAGATGGAGATTATGTAGCGATTATGGATGTGGATCTGCAGGATCCGCCGAAACTCTTACCGGATATGTATTCCATTCTGAAAGAGGGATATGATTGTGTGGCGACAAAGCGTGCGACGAGAACCGGGGAACCGAAATTGCGTTCCTTTTTCTCGGATTGTTTTTATAAGCTGATTAATTGCTTATCGGATACAGAAATAGTGAGCGGTGCAAGAGACTATCGGATTATGAATCAAAAGATGGTACAGGCTGTTCTGGAGATGAGTGAGTATAATCGGTTTTCAAAAGGGATTTTTGAATGGGTTGGATTTCGTACTAAATGGCTAGAATTTGACAATGTAGAACGATCCGCAGGACAGACAAAATGGTCTATGAAAAAATTGTTTTCGTATTCTATGGAAGGGATTACAGGGTTTTCAGTTGCGCCGCTTTCTTTTGCGTCTGTGATCGGTGTGTGCTTCTGTTTATTCTCATTTTTGATCATAGCAGTCATTATTGTACGGACGCTGATCTGGGGGGATCCGGTGGCAGGTTGGCCATCGCTTGCCTGTATTATTTTCTTTGTAGGTGGAATACAGCTATTATGTACTGGGATTGTAGGGCAATATCTGTCAAAAACATATTTAGAGACAAAGAACAGGCCAATTTATATTTTAAAAGACAGTAGTGAAGAAATCAAAGGAGGGGCACATGTTGCAAAAAGTGTTTGGGGCAAATGTGGACTGGATCAGTCAGCATAGCGTGTTTCCGGAATACTTCCGGCAGCAGTTTTATGAAACCGGAGCACTGTTTCCGGAGTTTGCAGCCAATATCGGAGGCGGGCAGAATATCTATCATTTTGCATATTATGGTCTTTATAATCCACTCTTGCTCCCAGCTTATTTCCTACCCTTTATAAAAATGAGTGATTATCTGATGGGGATTAGTATTCTATGTCTTTTGGCAGATGGCATTTTATTTTATAAATGGATGAAAAACAATCATATTTCAAGAGGAAATGCGTTGCTTGCGACAATATTATTTTTACTTGCAGGACCGATGATTTTTCATTCCTATAATCAAATTATGTTTGTAAACTATATGCCTTTTTTACTATTAGGATTGATTGGTGTAGATCGTTTTTTCAGAGAGGGAAAAAGAGGACTGTTGATTATCAGTGTGTTTTTGATGATTTTAACGAGTTTTTATTTCAGCATAGGCGGACTTTTAGTTCTGGTGGTTTATGGAATCTATTGTAGTTGGCGGAATCAGGAAGGGCAAGGCAAGGTGACGGTTAGCAATTTTGGGAAAGATGGTATGCGGTTTACTGTGCTGCTGCTGACTGGAATTCTCTCTGCAGGATTTCTTCTTGTTCCTACTGCGATGGTGTTGTTGAGTGGAGAACGAAAAGGAGGCGCTTTGCCGAGTGTTAGCACTCTTCTGATTCCGGATTTAGAAGTATTTCGTTTTGTATATCAGCCTTATGGAATTGGTCTGACGACCTTTGTGATTACCGTATTGATTACAGGTATTGTATATAAAAAATGGAGTGAAAAATACCTGCATATGGCATGTATACTCATTTTGGTCATTCCATTATTTTCTTATATGTTGAATGGCGGTTTGTACATTCGAGATAAGGTATTGATACCGGTGTTGCCACTGTTGTGTTATTTGACTGCAATGTATTTGGAAAAATGCAGGAGAAGAGAGCTTTCTATCCAGAGTGTGATAATTCCGTTATGCGTCACAATTTTGTTTGTTTTGTTTGGACGAGTGCAGCGAGAGGGAAGTGCATATCGTGGTCTTGTGGCAGCAGATGCAGTGATAATGCTAGTCTGTGGTATATATTATGTCTGGAAACGAGGAAGTGAAAAGAGCTTTATTGTATGTTCTATTTTGTTTTTGGGTGCGTTTGGAGCAGTTTATCAGGGAAAGATGAATCGTATGCTGGATGCGTCGTTTTATGAGCAAGTGACAAACTCGGAATATGAAAATCAAGTGAATCAGCTACTCAATAATGAAAATGGATTTTATCGGACAGAGCAGCAAGGAAGCAGTGTGGAAAATGCAGCGAATCTGAATCGGATTTGGTCTGCTAAACAATATAGTTCCTCTGTATACTCTTCTACATACAATGCAGAGTATCAGAGGTTTCGGACGGAAGCGTTTGATGTAGAGCAGCCTTATCGAAATGTGTTGATGCAGGCACAGGCAGAAAATGCTGTTTTTCAAAGAGTGATGGGAGTGAAATATATTTTGTCTTCAGAGGAAGTACCGGGATATCAGGAAAGTTCTTCAGGAATTTATAAGAATGAAGAGGTATTTCCAGTTATTTATGGTACAGATCAGGTAGTATCTCAGACGGAGTATGAAACATATGCGTTTCCATTTAATCAATTAGCGTTTCTTTCGCATGCTGTTGTGCCGAAGGAAATGTGGCAGCAAAATGCAGAAGACATATTTGAAAATGTGGAAATAGAGGAGATACCAATCGATCTGGAGGCGAAGAAAAATGCCGGAGATACGAAAATTGTTTTGGATAAAGAACAAACCGGTGCTCTCTTTTTTCTGCAGTTCGACGTGAAAAATCATAAGAAATCGGATATATGGGTGAGTATCAACAAAGTGAAAAATAAACTTACAGCCTCAAATCATATTTATTACAATGGAAATGAAACATTTACCTATGCAATTGCTTTGAAGGATGGGCAGATAGAAATTCCAATTGTGTTTAGTGATGGAGAATATGAAATTACGAATGTGAAAGCCTATCTTTATCAAAGAAAGGAAGAGTCTCCCGTACAATCAGAATTTAAAATGCAGCAACAGGAAACAAAAGGAAATCGGATTGCTGGAGAAATAAATATGGTGAAAGATGGATATATGATTACTTCCATACCTTATGAGGCTTCATTTACAGTTAAAATAGACGGAAAGAAACGAAATTATGAAAAAGTAAATACAGCATTTCTGGGATTGCCCTTGGAGAAAGGAAATCATGAGGTAGAGATTGTCTATCATGCACCTGGGGCTGCCATTGGGAAGATGGTAACAGGTGTCGGTCTTTGCTGTTTTGGATGTCTCCTTTTTGTACAATTTCGGAACAAGAAAAAAACTCTTTTTGCCGATCACTGCGTGTGACCTAAGCGGCTACACGCAATGTCAGTAAAAAGAGTTTTTGTTTTTAATATTAAGTGAATTGCTCTAAAGAATTAGTCTTCTTCTACAAATTCGTCTTTTCCTACTCCACACCAAGGGCATACCCAATCTTCCGGAAGGTCCTCGAAAGCTGTTCCTGGTTCGATTCCGCTATCTGGATCGCCTACTTCTGGGTCGTATACATAACCACATGGTTCACATACATATTTTTTCATGAAAAATTCCTCCTTAACATAAATTGATAACTGTCATTGATGAGTGATTACTCATTCGACGACTCTATTATATAAAAAAAGTATAAGTTATTCAATCATTTTATTTTCTTTTTTGGTGACAGAGAGAAGTTTGTAAAATGTTTTTCGTATAAAGAAAATTGCTGGAAAACTTACAAGCAGCTCTGTAACCGGGAGCGTAAGCCAGATGCCATTGATTCCGAATAAAGCAGACAACAAAAAGGCCAATGGAATTACAAGAACAAATCCTCGGAAAATAGAAAGCAAAAAGGCTTCTTTTGGATGATCTGTCGAACTTAAAAAAGTAGCAGTTGTGATATTCATTCCTACAAAGAGGAAGGCAATGAAATAAATGTGCATTCCATGGGTGGCTATGATGTTTAAGGTTTCATTCCCATCTTTATTGAAAGCTGAAACAATTGGCTGTGACCATATAAAAATAATTAGATAGGAAACGACAGCAAGAACCGTCGAGGTAGCAAAGGCATAGAAAAGGATCTGACGAATCTGACGGTATTCTTTCTTGCCGAAACACTGGCTGAATTCCTTGGGAGATTCCTGTATACATTGCGGTTAGTACAAGGGCAATGTTGGCAATAACTCCATAGGCAGCAACACCAATGTTTCCACTGATGTTTAAAATCAGAAGATTGAAAATCAACATAACAACTCCGGAAGAGGTTTCTACGATAAGGGATGAAGAACCCAGCGCGCAGATGTCTATGCTGCGTTTAAAAGATGGATGTACGCAGCGGAGATGGAATTGATTATTCTTTTTCCAAAAATGAAAGGAAAGAATGAAAATACTGATAATCGGTGAGGCAGCTGTAGCAAGCGCAGCACCTTTCATTCCCAAATGCAAAGGAAAAATTAAGAGGTAATCCATAAAAATATTGGAAAAACTTCCGGTCAGCATTGCCATCATAGCAAGCCGTGGGGAACCATCATTTCGAACGAAACATATCAGCAGATTATTGCACATGAAAAAAGGAGTGAAGATCATAAGGATGCGCAAATAATCTGTGGTCAGATTAAGAGTTTCAGTATTGGTTCCCAAAAGAATGGAAAGCGGTTCTGCACAAGTCAACCCAAGAATGAAAAAAATAAAGGAGAAAAGCAGGGTTAGGTAGAGCGAATGTGTAAAGATATAATCACGCACCGCAGAGTCAGCATTCCCCTTGGAAATCGAATAGCGGGTTGCGCCGCCCATACCAATCATTAGTCCAAGTCCATGCATAAAATTATAAACAGGAATTGCAAGATTCAATGCGGTCAGACCGTTTGCACCAACGCCTTGGGCAATAAAAAAAGTATCTGCCAGTATATAACAAGACAGACCAATCATTCCTAAAATATTGGCGGATACATATTTGAAAAAGGTATTTCTTATATTTTGCATAGCAATGTGCTCCTTTTAAATTCGAGAGAAGTTTAGCATAGAATAAAAAAGAAATCAATGCTTTCCTCATAAGGCAGTTTGGTGTAAAATAAGACAGGGATATCAGAACACGAGAAATGAGGTACGAGTATGAATAAGAAGGAAGTATTAGAAATACGAAAACAATTTTCGTTTGCAAATTGCGCAATTACCAGAATTTGCGGATGTTATGTAGATCATGAAAAGAATAAGAGAATGCAGTCAAAAGAGGCATTTTTATCATTGCCGGAAGAAGAGGGATTTAAGTATTTTGATATATTTAAAAAGACGCTCTCTGGAACGATTGGGAAAAATATGTTAAATATGGAGTTCCCATTGGAACAGGAGATGCCGGGTGGAACACAGGAATTTTTATTAAAACTTCGGAACAGTAAGCTGGAAGATGATATGCTGCTGGAAGAGTTTTATGACAAAGTTATTGAAAATTACATATATGATGAGAATTATTATATTGTATTGATTCACGCCATGTATGATGTGCCGGGAAAGGCATCGGATGATTTGGAAATGCATGACGCATCCGACACAGTATATGAATATCTGTTGTGCAGCATCTGTCCGGTTTCCTTATCAAAAGCAGGACTGTGTTATAATGCAGAAGATAACCGGATTGAAGACCGGATACGGGATTGGATTGTAGATATGCCGGATAAAGGATTTTTATTCCCGGCATTTACAGATCGAAATATGGATATCCATGGTATTTTATACTATACAAAGAAATCCGAAGATTTACAACCGGAGCTGATCGAGCAGCTTTTAGGTGCAAAGATGCCGATGTCCGCAGATACGCAGAAAGAAACCTTCCAGATGATTATTGAGGATACGCTGGGAGAAGATGGTGATTATGAGACTGTACGCAATATCCATGAAACTCTGAATAATCTGATTGAGGAGCATAAGGAAGAACCAGAACCTCTGATGCTAGATAAGACAGATGTAAAAAAGATATTTGAAAACAGTGGTGTAACTGCAGAAAAGATGGAGACATTTGAGCAGACGTTTGAGGCGGCAGCAGGGGAGAAGGCATCTTTGATGGCCGCTAACATTGCAGAGACAAGAAAGTTCAATATCGAAACACCGGATATTGTAATTAAGGTAAATCCGGATCGGGCAGATTTGATAGAGACAAGAGAGATTGACGGGCGGCAGTGTCTGGTGATTGCAGTGGATGATCATATTGAGGTAAATGGAATCAATGTCAGAACCATGAAAAAACCGGGAAGTATAGAAGTTGTAAATTGAGAAGAAGATTTAGAAATGATTTAATTTACAAATAAAGAAAAAATACAGGACGAAAAATAACGCAGAAGGGAAAATTCCTTTCTGCGTTATTGCGATGTGCGCCTTGCGGCGCACGTTTCTAACGGGTGCAAGTCCCCAATCCGCCCT
>ERZ791922.800-NODE-800-length-15690-cov-3.475152_pt1 | contig 15690 bp, 24 predicted proteins | sample MGYA00510134_ERZ791922 | MGnify/ENA primary metagenome ERZ791922 (study PRJEB30046, sample SAMN00792101) | human gut metagenome | study: EMG produced TPA metagenomics assembly of the A metagenome-wide association study of gut microbiota in type 2...
GTATAAACAGTATCAAAAAGAATTAAGACAATTTCAATACTAATTAATAAACAAAAAAATAAAATAAGATGCACAAGCTTATCTTTTAAATAATTAGTTAATTTCATAATAATATATATCCTTGCTTTCTTCTTGTTTCAATAGAATCTAAAATACCTAAACTTTTCATTTTCTTTCTTAAACGATTAATATTTACAGTTAACGTATTATCATCAACAAAATCACTATAGTCCCATAAGTGATCCATTAATTCATCTCGAGATACAATTTTGCCATGATTTTTAATTAAATAATATAAAATTGTCAATTCATTTTTTGAAAGAATTATTTCATTATCTTTATATGTTAAAGTACTTTTAAGTAGATTAATCGTCATTTGATTATATTCGATTTGATCATTTGATCCTTGATCATCAAGATGTCTAAATAATGTTTCTATTCTAAGTAATAAAAGAGTAGGGTTATATGGTTTGGTAATATAATCATCAGCACCATAGCTCATTGACATTATTTCATTTATATCACCAGTTTTGCTTGTCAACATAATAACCGGTAGATTAGATTCTTTGCGTATTTCTTTTAAAATTGTTTGACCATTAGTACCTGGTAAAACAATATCTAATAAAACTAAATCAGGATTAAATTCAATAATCTTTTTTGTTACTTGATGAAAATTAAATAGTTGATAGCTATCATAGCCATTATCATCAAGTAATATTTTTAATTCATCACTAATAGTTTTATCATCTTCAATAATTAATATTTTTTTCAACTTGCTCACATCCTTTACTTAATTTTAAATTTTATCATCCTAAATAAAATATCACAATAATAAAATAACTCTAGATTACAAACTCTAGAGTTTTATGAATTTTTAATTGAATATATTTTTACACAAGCATAAAAACTAATAATATTTAATATAATGGCAATAAGTGTTTCAAAAATAAGTAATGTTGGAGTAGTGAGTTCAACGATTGTTTCAATACCAATAAAAAGTATTTGAATAAACATAACCTATAGCTACAACAATAATAAAAATAGCAAAAGCAATCGTACCTTTTTTATTACCTAATGTAAAAAGTCCAATATTATTAATGGCAGTCATAATAAATGTCAAAATAAAACCAAATAACCAAATTAATAAAGCTATGTCAAGATTTAGAGCTTGATAAACAAAAACATAAATAAGAGTAATTGGTAATGATATTAATAAGTTGCAAAGTGTTGATAGTATTAAAGTTGAAATTATTTTTGCTTTAACGATTTCTTTTTTAGTAAGGGGAAATGTTAAAAGAATTGTTGATATTTTAAAGATATTTTATCTTTGGATTTTTTGTGTATAATTAACCTAGCGTTATAGTTATGTTAGTAAGATGTCAAAAAATTAGTGCTACCAAAATAGCATTGAAATAATTTTTGATGAATAATAAACAAATTAAAGAGATTATTTTGTATTTAGATAATGATAGGATAGGGTATGAATGAAATATTGATAAATCATATCCAAGTAAAAAGTATAAATATGAGATGAGAAAAACAAGAATATTAAAAAATTATTATTTGAAAATCTCATTTGTATGTGACAATAATTGATTGAATAATTAACTTTTAAATGAGATAATAATTTATAAACAAATTAACTTATTCGAGGAGGTAGCTATGGATCAAAAAGAGAAGCAAAATATTGAATGGAAAGAAATCTGGAAAGATGAATATCTTAAATAGATATGTGGCATGACAAACAGTCATGGCGGAAAAATCTATATTGGTATCAATGATGAAGGAACTATAGTAGGAATAAGTGATGCAAAAAAATTACTTGAGAGTTTACCAAGTAAAATAAGAGATGCATTAGGAATAGTTGTGAATATAAATTTATTAAGGGAAAATAACCTTGAATATATTGAAATTGATGTTCCCGCATATCCAATAGCTATTTCATGTAAAGGAAATTATTATTATCGTAGTGGGAGTACTAATCAAAAATTAACTGGTATTGAATTAGAAAGCTTTATTTTAAGAAAACGTGGGGCAACATGGGATAATGTTCCACATCCGTTAGTTAAGATTGAAGATTTAGATCAAAATGCAATTCAAAAGTTCAAGGAATTAGCAATCAGAAAAAAACGTATAGATGTGACTGTTTTAGAAGAAGATACAGAGGTTTTGTTAGATAAACTTCATCTTATTAATCACGGTTATTTAACGAATGCAGCTTTACTATTATTTTCAAAAGACCCAGAAAGATATTTTACAGGAGCATTTATTAAAGTTGGTTTTTTTGAAACTGATGCTGATTTACTTTACCAGGATGAAGTGAGAGGATCGCTTTTTGAACAAATTGACAAAGTGATTGAACTTATTTTCTTTAAATATATGAAAGCTAAAATCTCTTATGATGGACTTCAAAGAATCGAAGAATATTTTGTAACTGAAGCTAGTATGAGGGAAGCAATTTTGAATGCAATTGTTCATAAGCAATATGAATCAGGAATTCCAGTACAAATTAGTGTCTATAAAGATAAATTGTATATTGGAAATGTTGGAAAATTACCAGATAATTGGACAGAAGAAAATCTTTATAAAAAGCACGGTTCGAGACCTTATAACCCAAATGTTGCACATGTTTTTTATTTAGCGGGTCATATCGAGTCTTGGGGTAGAGGAATAGAAAAGATATTTGATTCTTGCAAGGAGAATAATTTACCTTTACCAATTTATCATGTTAATCCATCTGATATTATGGTCCAATTTAACGCTCCAGATCGATTAGTAATTGATAATTTTGCTGAGGTTACAGAAAAAGTAACAGAAAAAGTAACAGAAAAAGAAAAAATGGTATTAGAATTACTGATGGAGGATCCTGGTTTTACAACAAGTTATATTGCTGAAAAACTGTCTTTAAATAGAAAAACTGTTTCTTTAAGAATAAAATCATTGAAAGAAAAAGGAGTCATTGTTCGTGTTGGCTCTGATAAAAAAGGGTACTGGAAAATCATTAAGTAATGCTGTTACTATAATTGTAAAAAGGCAAGAAATCGCTTGCTTATAAGGAAACTAAGAAATATGTATAAATCGTATATTTTCATTGATTTACATAATTATAAACAGGTGAGAGAGTAAATTCTAATATGTGAATGTAAAAATAAGTTCTACTGTAATGCTATGAAATATTGGAAAAATCAATAATTTAATTACAAATTTGTAGTAAAATTAGTCATGAAAAATCCCTTTTAAATTTTGTTTATTGTAATAAGTAATTTATAATATTTTAGAGGCTGATTTTCTTTATAGAACAAGCAAAAACAGACAAGTTTAGTTGAAAATAACTTTTTGTCTGTTTTTTTATTGAAACTCAGATAAAATACCTTTATAGTTTCATGAATTTTTAATTGAATATATTTTTACACAAGCATAAAAACTAATAATATTTAATATAATGGCAATAAGTGTTTCAAAAATAAGTAATGTTGGAGTAGTGAGTTCAACGATTGTTTCAATACCAATAAAAATATTTGAATAAACATAACCTATAGCTACAACAATAATAAAAATAACAAAAGCAATCGTACCTTTTTTATTACCTAATGTAAAAAGTCCAATATTATTAATGGCTGTCATAATAAATGTCAAAATAAAGCCAAATAGCCAAATTAATAAAGCTATGTCAAGATTTACAGCTTGATAAATAAAAACATAAATAAGAGTAATTGGTAATGAGATTAATAAGTTGCTGAGTGTTGATAGTATTAAAGTTGAAATTATTTTTGCTTTAACGATTTCTTTTTTAATAAGGGGAAATGTTAAAAGAATTTTATTGTAATTAGAAATCTCATCTTGTTCAGTTGAATATTGTAAAGTAGAAGTACCCATCATTGGTAAAGTTATACCTACGATTAAGATAAATGAATATAGGTTTTTCATTAGCATGACTAATACAATAAGTGCTGTAAAGGCAAAAATCATACTAATTAGATTCTTTTTAAGACAAAAGCTTTCATAATAATCTTTGATAATAATTCCTAACATTTTTTATTCACTCCTTTTGCATAAAATAACATAATTTCTTCAATCGTTGGACGGATGATTTCTAAATCAGGAATTATTTTTTGAATTGCATAACGATTGTTAACTAAAATAGAGTAACTGTATGGTTTTTTAATATAGGCAATAACATCATCTTCATTTAATGTTTCAAGAGTATCTTTATTGCCATTGATAATACCATAATCTTCAATAATTTTATCGTATGGTTTAAAAAATAATAGTTTTCCTTCATGAATATAGGCTATATAATCAGAAATTTTATCAAGATCACTAGTGATATGCGAAGATATTAAAACAGTATGATTTTCTTCTTCTGTAAATTCACGAATGATTTCTAATATTTCTTCACGAATAATTGGATCTAAACCACTAGTTGCTTCATCTAAAATTAGTAATTTTGCATGATGGCTAAAAGCAATTGCAAATTCTAATTTCATTTTCATCCCACGTGAAAATGTTTTTAGTTTCTTTTTTAAAGGAAGATTAAAACGTTTTAAATATTGACAATAAATATCATTGTCCCAATTTTTATAAGTTTTTTCTAAAATTAAACCAATGAATTTAGGAGTAAATTCTAAATTAAAATGTGTTGTATCAAAAATAACTGCTAGATCTTCTTTAATTTCTTTTTCATTATCTTTATATTCTTTACCAAAATACTTTAATGAACTATAATTTGCATCAATTATTCCTAGAATTGAATTGATTAAAGTAGACTTACCAGCCCCATTTTCACCAATTAATCCTACAACTGTTCCTTTAGCGATTGAAAAAGAGATTTTATCTAAAGTAAAATCATGATATTTTTTTGATAAATTATTGATTTCAATTGCATATTCCATAATTATATCTCCTCAAAAATTATTTCAAGAGTTGTTATTAACTCTTTTTTTGAAATTCCATTTTGTTTTGCAAGAGTGCAAACATCAAGAAGTGTTTTTTCAATTCTACGACGATTTTCTTCTTGAATAAAATCTTTATTTTGAGTTGCAACAAATGCTCCTTTAGCAGGGATAACTACAATAAAGCCATCGTTTGATAATTCATCATAGGCTCTTTGAGTCGTAATAATACTAACATGAAGATCTTTTGCCAACTTGCGCATAGAAGGTAAAGGATCGTTTGGTTTTAATTTGCCTTGCATAATCAGTTCTTTGATTTGAATGACAATTTGTTCATAAATTGGTTTTGAACTTGAATTACTAAGTATAATTTCCATGAATATTCACCTCGTAACATAATATACTGTATATATCTTACATATACAGTATAACGATATTTATTAATACTGTCAATATCTTATATATACAGTATTGATAAAATTATGAATGAATTAGTAAAAGCATACTAAAGCTTAAAATTATAAATGAATAAGATAAATTAGAGAGGTGATTAAAATATCAAGTGTTGAAACATTATTAAAATATGCAAGATCTTGGATTGGATTAAATGAAAAAGATGGTTCATATAAACAAATTATCGATGTTTATAATAACCATCTTCCTCGAGCAAGAAGCTATAAAGTAAAATACAGTGATAACTGGTGTGCTGCTTTTGTTAGTGCTTGTGTAATTAAAGCCCATTTAACTAAATTTATTCCACTTGAATGTTCATGTGGTGAAATGATTGAGCTGGCTAAACAGATGAAGATTTGGAATGAAGATAGTAAGCGTAGTCCTAATGTTGGGGATATTATTATGTATGATTGGGGTAATCAAGATGGTTGGCCAGAGCATGTAGGAATTGTTGAAAGTGTTACAAATAATCAAATTACAGTTATTGAAGGTAATAAAAGTAATGCTGTAGGTCGTAGAGTTATTAATGTAGGAAATGCAAGTATTAGAGGTTATATCCAACCTAATTATGATGGAAGTATTTCAAATAATCAGCCATCAAAGCCAATAAGCAATGAAAAAATTGTAAATTATAAAGTTAAGGTAAATACTAAAAGTAGTGTTAATTGTCGTAAAAAACCAAGTGTTGGCAGTGCTAAAATTACTGCTTATGCAAATGGTACCCAACTAACTATCACTAAAGAAAAAAATGGCTGGGGTTATGCTAATAACACTGGCTGGGTTGATTTAGAATATTGCATTAATGTATCATCGAATACTTCATGGAAAGGCGATGAAAAATATTATTTAGAAAATAGTGAGGTAGGAAAATGGCAAGAGGCAATGAATAAAGGTTTTGATACAAATGAATTAGAAGTTGATAATAAGTTTGGTAAAGCTAGTCAGGATTTTGCAAAAAATCATTTATTATGGAAAGGACAGAGTCATAATTGTCCTACAGCGATTAGTTGGTTACAAAATCGATTACGTTATTTTGGATTTAGTAAACTTGAGGTAAATGGAAAATGGAGTAAGTATCTAGATACTTGTGTTATGACTTTCCAAAGTAATCGTAATTTACAAAAAGATGCTAAAGTTGGATTAGAGACAACGTATCATCTTTTAAAGGGGGAAATTAAATAAGTTAAAATATCTGTAATGTTATTTAACGTTGCAGATATTTTTTTACTGTATTTTCATTGACAAAGTGATTTAATGTTAAAATAATTTTTAAAAATATTAATCTTGTAGTATCAAAGATCAAAAACAAATAGACAACTATAAAGGTTCTTTATTAGCTAATTATTTTAATTTCAAAATAAAGACAAGATCGATAGTATATTTGTAAGGTGTATGTTTTTAATAATATTATATTTCTAATAGTTTGCTTAGTATAATTGGTTTTTTAGTGATTTGTAACATTATTAGTTCATCAATTCCAACAAATTAATCAATACATTAAAAATTATGTAACGAATGAACATTAAAACGTAAGATAAATTTATTTCACAAGTATAAAGTATTAATGATAGATGAAACAGTATCATCATTAGAATCCAAACTATTTTTTAACTAATAAATACAGGATATTCTAAACAATCAACAATCTTTACAAGTAATATCATACGTACAGAATAAAAGAAAAACTTAATCTAAAAAAGATGATCTTAGATGCAATAAATTGGGACAGTTTCTTGACTTTTATAAAAATCTAGTATACCATTTTGCGTATTGTGTTGTAATCATAACATAGTACATAGGTAATTTCTTTTATTTTTATAAAGAAATATAGAAATCTTTTTTTAAAGGGGGATTATAAAAATGATCAATAACGAAGCATATCTTTTACATAGTGCGTTGTGCTATGAAGAAGGTCACTGTAGGCGTACACAACATATTTTGAAAGTTTATGCATTGGCAAAATTGCTTGGTGAGCAAGAAAGAATTTCAACAGAAGAACAACAAATTTTGCAAGCTGCAGCGATTTTGCATGACATTGCTATTAAATACTGCAAAGACAATTACAATGGCGATGCTAGTCAGGAAAATCAAAAAAAGGAAGCTCCTCGTCTTGTCAATAGTTTTCTCCAAGCAGCCAACTATCTACCATCATATATTCCAAAAATTATTGAATTAGTAGAGAAACATCATGATTACGATGCTCCTAAGAACAAAACATTGCAGCTTTTGATGGAAGCTGACTTAATTATTAATTGTTATGAAAGCCATCCAAGTAATGAAAAAATCAAGTATATTAAAGATATCTTTAAGACATCTTCAGGAAAAGAATTACTGGAGCTTTGTATTAAAGGTATAAAAGAATAGGGGAATTCTACGAGAATAAACAGAACTAATTGATTTTCTTAAACTAAAAATGATAATGTATAATCAAAATGATGCAAAGCGTATTTAACACTTTATAAAAGTATATTACCTTGCCTGGATGATTGGTTATATGGAAAAATTGGACAAACATACTCAATTTTTAACTTAATGCACTGTACTGGTTTACGATATTGTGGGATTTTACCTGTAGAGGGAAAATACGGTATTTGCACTGATAAACTTCAAGAATAGAAAGGACTATTTTATGCTTGCAAGATGCTTGAAGAATTGGAGTTTGATGAAACTGATATAGAGCAAATATGTTATTTGGTTGGTCATCATCACACCTATACAAATATTGAGGGAATAGATTATCAAATACTCGTAGAAATCGATTTTCTAGTAAATTTTTATGAAGATAAATTAAGACATAAACACTTTGTAGAATTTTCTATTTTAAGGGATAAAAGAGTACAATGATGGAAGATAGCCTAAGAACTTAAGCTTAGATTTTACTGATTAATGATATGGCTAGTTATGGTAAAGTAGTCTCGATAATGATTCTGGTTTTCTTGTATCTAAAATGTGGAATTCTTTATTTTTCCACAACTTTGGTTAAATACATTTGATTAAGGACATTTTGATATTTTAGATACAATACCATATATACAAAATGGTCATATATAGAAAAACTTTGTGATGATATCTGTACAGGATTTATCGTATCTAAAAAGTAAGCTTTAATTGTATATAAATACCTATGATAATAATTAATGAAGTATTAAATCAATTAATCAGCATGCACGTATTTAAATGCTTTTCGTATATAAATGATGAAATATCAAAACATGTTTTAATTATATTTTTTAAAAGTTTATTTGAAGTTTGATTTTATAAACAGCTTTTAAGAGTATATAAATAAAAAACCACGCATTTAAGCGGGTTTAAAATTCTATGGTATCCCCAGTAGGTCAAAGCAACTATATTTTACATACAATTACACGCTATTACATGACGCTATATCAAGGGTTTTGGGGCATTTGCTAGGTTACATGCTAGTACATGCCTTTTTATTTGACACTCAAAAAGTGTCAAAAAAGTGTCGAGTTTATACTGCATTCATTATCTCTTGAACTATAAAAAATAGTTAAAAAGGACTTGTCTAGTCCTTTATTAATTTATACCCCTTTATTGCTTAGGCTTCATTTTATTTATAGCATCCATATTATATTTATTATTAGTTTTCTTATCCATATTTTCACTAATTTTTAAAGTTTCTTCTACAAAAAGTCTATCGCATTCATCAGATGGTAACCCTTTATAAATTCCAAGATCATGTATGTAACTATAATATTGATAATTTATATCACACAATGCTTCATTTAATAGTATAAGTTTTTTATCATAATCAAAGAAATTTGTTAGAAATTCTAAAAATGCAAGAATTGCAGTTATAACTATTACAATTTCATTACTATAAACATCAAAACATATTACCACTGGTATGGATGCTAATAAAAGAGCACGACCAAAAGTAAATATTTTCAAACATATTTTAGCAGTTTTTTCTTGTTTTATGTACTGGTTTTGTACTTTGATTAAATGTTTAAAATATTCATCCATTCTATTTACCTTTTTTCGGTTTGAGTTCTGCATCAACTCTGTTTAATGTTAATGGTCGCTCTCTTTTTGTATAATTACCATACTCTTTTTGCGGTCTAGGTACTGAGTGTCCCGCAGGCCTACCTGGTTTTTGAGGCACTTGTCCAGTTTTACCATAATTTGTATTAGCCATTTATTTTCCCTCCCTTATATTATGATACTAAATTATACCATACATACCATTATAAATCGACACATGACTAGGTAAAATTTTCTAATCCTCTTAGCTTTAATATAGTTCATTAGTGCCATGAAATAATCCTACCAATTATCAAAGGGGAGTTGCTATTAGTATCTTGGCTTAACCAACTGAAATCTTAGCTCGTTAGATTTTAACCAACGCAAAATTACGTTCGTTACATCCCTATAATTTTACTCAATGCAAAGTTACTTTTTCATACCACAATAAAAAAATACCATGGTTGGAGTGTTTATAGGTTCAATATAAAAGATAAGTGATTTTACTCGACCTAAAATCAGCTTTAGCAATAGCCGTAAAGAAAAAACTAAAGGATCATTTACCTTTAGTCTTTCAAATCAATCAAACAACTCAGCATTGCATAGCACACCTTTAACAGTTCTTTTTTAGTTAATTCCATGAACTTGCCTCGTTCAAGGTCCATTAGATCATCTTTGCTAGCATTTTTAAAATATCGGTTGTAGTCAATTATTTTCATATGATTAAACTCCTTAATATGATATAGATTGTACTCATATTTAGCTCTAGTATAGCTTATATCTAATGGTAAGTAAATATATTAGCCTAGATATAGCTTTTTCTTTCACTACAGAAACATTTAAGCTAAATTGGTATTAATTAATTAATCATGTTATAATAAAAAGCTCTCACACGTTAAATATGAGGCTTTTTTTAATATCTTATATTCTAGTACCATCTTCAAATTCAAAAACCGCTACATATTTAGCGCCTAATGCCTCACCTATTTTTTCTAATTCTTCATATGTAAATTTATCAGTCTTTAATCTTTGGTTAAAAGCTGATGGTGTACTTCCTATTTTACGAGCTAACTCTGCTTCGCTCATGTTTCTATAGGCTAATGCCATTCTTATTTTTTGTGATGTTTTCATTTTCTACCTCCTTACTTACATTATATAGGATTACCTTTATAATAACAATGAAAAACTTTAAAATATTTAGAAAAACATAAAGAATATACTTGACTATGTTTAGGAAATCCTTTATACTGTAGTTGTAAGGTTGATAGAGGAAATAAAAAAAGGTTACAACGCCACCAAGCATTTATAACCTACCTCTATTTTAACACCAAACAAAATAAAATGAAAGAGGTAAATGAAAATGACAAACAAAGAATTAGAGATCAAAATTAAAGGAATTAAGGAAATGCAAAGAATTAAAGACGAAGCAGACAAGGAGATCAAAAAGCTTCAAGATGAAATCAAGGCAGAAATGACAGTACGTCAAGTTAAAGAGATTATAACAGATGAGTATAAAGTAAGATACACAGATGTTACTACTAACCGTTTTGATACAAAGACATTTAAAAGCAAGTATTTAGATTTATATAATCAATTCATTAAGCCTACATCTTCTATGAGGTTCTCTATCAATTAGAGAACCCAAGGTAAAAAAGACTCTCAAAGTCCAAACAAAAAAAGTCCAATGATGCTACCAACATCAAAGGACCCCGTTAATTCACTAATTGCAATAGTGAACTAGCTAATGAGTGCTATAACTCAAGCTACCAACAAGATTATAGCCCTCATATAATCAAATATGAAAAAGGTATTCGTATTAAGTTTGCAGACCGAACGAATACCACCTACATTTGAGGTATTTAGATTATAGCATTAAATACCTCAAATTTCAAACTAAAGAAAAGAGGTAAATTAAAATGGCTAGACCAGTAAATACATTAAAATTAATTAAAAATACGAAAGGAAAGATAAATAGAGGTTATATCCTTTCTATTGATAATATCGTTGAATTAAAAAGCAATTCAAGAGATATATATGATTTGATTTATAATACGTTCATATTTGGCTATGCACAAGGTGTAAAAGCACAAAAGAAAGGACGTGCTTACAATGGATAGAGAAAAATATGTATATTACATTGATGAAATGTTGCACCAGCTAAATGAAGATGATTTGAAAATAATATATAATATTGTAATGAGACGTTGGTTAAAAAAAGATAATGAGTAGAGAAAATTATATATTCTATATTAATAGACTTTTGAATGAAATAAGTGATACTTGATACTAGAATAAGAATGTATGAATACGTATTTAAAGAAAATTAGAATTATAGAGCTATTACTCAAAAAAGAGTAACAGCTCAAGGAATATAACTATTTATATAGATCGTAAAATCATCCATAGATATAAAAGTTAAAATAAGATTATCTTGATTGACACAAAGCGTAACCCCTTAATTTCAACAAATTGGTCAAATTATCTTGACTTTTATAATAGATAAGACTAAAAGCCTCGATGCATTAATGCTGGTCAATAAGTATCTTGAAGCAGTACGACAAAGGGAATACCATTAAAACATAATAATACCGCACTTGCTCTGCCAATGTACGCCAATACATAGCAAGTGTTTTTTTGTTCATCTTTGTTTTGAGAGAGAGTGTGCAAATTGTCGTTTTGTAAATGTGCTTCTAAAAAAAGCACTCCCTAAATTTTAAGAAGTGCAACCTTTATGCAACCGAACTAGAGGAAATTGTAATCAATTCAACAGTTATGAGCTGATAATGATATTTTACCCTATACATAAAAATCTTAACTTTTCTTAACATTTTGATAATACTGATTATTTCTTCGCTCTATTTTTAAAATGTTCAATCCTATTATCTATACCATTTATAACAAATACTTTATTAGTACTGCCTAATATTCTTGAATAAATACGCCCATAGGAATCGTATTTTTTCTTAATTTTATTAAGTGATAGATTAGATGTAAATATGATTGGTTTAGACATTGTCCATCTATGATTAAATATCTCAAAAAGTTCTCCTATTTCCCATTCAGTGCCCCGTTCAACTCCAAGGTCATCTATAACAAGTAAATCTACATATTCAGCATATCTCTTTAAATCTCTTATTTCAGGCTCACTCATGCGCTTTTTTATATTTGCTATTAAATCAGCAGATGTTATAAATAACGCGCTGTAGCCTTTATTCAATATCATTGTAACTAATCTTTTAACCAATAGACTTTTACCAGTTCCGGTTGTGCCATAAATATAATAACCCATAGAAGTTTTATCACTAAAATCATTACCATATTTAATTAGTTCATTATATGCTTCAATATTATCTTTATTGGTTATGTACTTAATTGTGTTAATTTCTTCAATATCTCTTTTTCTTAATCCGCATAAGGCTTTATTTTGTTCAATCTTGCTACGTCCATAAATTGAATTGGTTAACTTTTTTGAACGTTCTTTATTTTCCTTAGCAACCTCACATTCACATAGTGTTATAAAATCAATACTACCATCATCGTTAATGCAATGAAACTTTTCAGTATTGCATTCAGTACACACACCAAGTGATATTTTTTTGTAAGGTAGGTCATCAATTATAACTTTTCTCATTTTGCTTACCTCTAAAATTTAATGTCATCAATTCCAAATCCTTTTAATATTTCTTCTTCAGTAGATATACAGTTATTATTGGAATTTTCAATTTCTGCACGCTCTTTATTACTGTTCTTTATATTAGATAGTTCTTTTATATCTTCTTTTATATAATTCTTTTTATATAATTCTTTTAGGGTGTCATTTATGTCACTACCTTTGGTCATATTTGTCACTAGGGTAGTGTCATTTATGTCACTAGGTTTCAACTCTCTATGAGTGATATTTTTATTATTTGGCGCTTGTTTATTTTCCCTTTTTAAATAACCATAATCAACTAATTTATCTATACTTCTAATAATAGTTCGTTTAGAACAATCAAGATAACTTGCTAATGTATTATTTGATGCTGTGCAAATTCTCTTTTCATTGCCACTCAAATACTCAATTAATCCATATAGAATCACATCAAACTTATCTATATTTTTATCATTAAAAAGCCTTGAATAAAATTTAATAAATTTTATTTTGTTTTCATCTAACATTACACATTCCTTTCACATAATGATATAATCACTATTGAAAACAATTTTGTCGAGTTGTTTTTGTGGCCACTGCACCAACGGTGGCCTTTTGTTGTTCATGTACCAAGTTGTAAGCCTCAATAGCCTTTATTTTGTTGCTTACATCAAAACCCGCATAATCACGTTGAAAACGTTTTATTTCCTCTTGTGAGAACATGTAACACTTGCCCGTTTTAATAGCTCTAATAACCCCTATCTCTCTAAGCATAGTTACTTGATCACGACTAACATTTATCAGCTGGGCCAATTCTTCTTGATTAAACATTTTTAAATCTGTCATCGTTCAATCACTCCTTTTTACTATCTTCTAAATCTGATAAGTAATTAAAAATCAGTTGGTTGTATGTATCTAATGCGGTATACAATTCGGTTCTTAATGATTCATTGTGTATTTTCTCAAATACCGTAGTTAAAACATCAATATTTCCTTGTTGGAATTCACAAAATTCTAATGTTGTAGCTCTTTTTTTAGCACATTCCTCACAATAAAAACTTATTCCTGAAAAATCGGCTTCAGTAGCACAATGCTTTATCATCTCATTATCAAGATGCACTTCTTTACCGCATATAGGATATTTACAATAGAACGTATCACCATAAACATCAACTTCTACACTCTTACCATTTTCTAATTCTGTTTTTAAATAAATCATTTTTAATCCTCCATTTCTTCAATAATTTTAATAATCTTCTCTTTTTCTTCTTTAGGTAGTTCCTTTCTCATTTTTCTAGAAAATGAATATTCGCTAGTACCCAACTTTTCAGCTAACTGCCATTGATAAATACCTTTAGACTTTAACAGTTGCTTAATATCCTTGTTACACATTTTATTTTCACCTCCTTTTGTTGTTGACTTTATCATTAACAACAACTACAATATCAATATAAGATAAATTTGTTATTTATACAATATCAACTTGATATTAAAAAATGGAGATAATTATGGAGAAGAAAAAAAATAAAACAAATTCTAGTATAGATAGTTTTTCGATGGTACTCAATTATTTGGTAGACAAAGAAAAAGAAAACGGTAAATCTTATAAAGATATGGCAAAAGGAGTAGAGGTGGGTGAAAACACTTTTAAAACTTGGAGAGATGGGAAAAGTAAACCTAATAACGGCCAATTAGATAACATTGCGAAATATTTCAACATTCCTTTAACCATTTTAGAAAATACAGATAACTATATCTACAAAGATGATGACGGAAAATTTAATTTTTTAGACAGATTTTATCGAGATATTCAATCAATGTATCTATTTAATAATCAATACGAGATAGAAAATATTATATTTAATTCAATTAATGAAATTGTTAAAAATATCTATAAAATATGCCATTTGAAAGGGTATAAGATACAAGAAACCGAAAAAGCACATATACATAATAGTGTTGTTACGTCACTTGATAACCTACTATTTTCTCTATATGCTGATTTTTATATTTTTGATGAAGATGACCAAAATATAACAAGGAAACAAGAAAATCTTAAAATTTTAAAAAAGCAACTAGATCAAACACCAAACGATAAAGAATTAGAAAAAAAAGCATTAGATTTAGCTACTGAGGTTTTTGAATTAAACGAGATGAAAATAAAAAAAATATATGATTTAGCAAAAGAAGATTTTTAAAAATGAATCTTTAAATTTAGGAATTGTTAAAACAATTTATTAACCTAGATCAAATTGAGTTAGGTTAAGAAGCCTCTAAACTCGTTTCATGAATTTCACGATTTACCAAATAATAAATTTAAAGAATTCTTGTAGTCATCAAATTCAGGGATGCAATTTTCAAGTAAAATAAGGGGGCAACTTGACTATACCCCATAGATTTTATTCACGGTATAAAAAACACCCTAGCGCTAACTAGAGTGTTAAATGAGTGATACGCCAATATCACTATAGCATAACAAAATGACTTTGTACGGTCACGGTTTTTGTTATGCTCCTATTATAGCTAAAAAATAGCGTGTAAGCAAACTATTTTATGAAATAGGCGAAGTCTAGAAGACCTCGCCCCTTCCCGAACCGAACGGGCACCTTTCAATGCATACGGCTCTCCATTTCTAAGTGAGTTTTCGTTTTGTTATTTGATTGTATTCTAAAAGGTGATGCTAGTATATATTTAGGTCCAGTTAAATAGAGAAATGTCAATAAAATAACA
>ERZ791922.802-NODE-802-length-15648-cov-3.280510_pt1 | contig 15648 bp, 7 predicted proteins | sample MGYA00510134_ERZ791922 | MGnify/ENA primary metagenome ERZ791922 (study PRJEB30046, sample SAMN00792101) | human gut metagenome | study: EMG produced TPA metagenomics assembly of the A metagenome-wide association study of gut microbiota in type 2...
AGGGGCTTCCACATTTTGATTTGTGCTCCAGCGAGACTGATCTGGTTTTTCAGCATCACGGTTTACAATGCCATCTATCGCTTTGTCAGCGCCCCAATAATCTGTCTCCTGATTTGATACTGTCGCTGTGCCGCTCGGTGCGTAGTTCACGCCGGTCACCGTCGTCTCCGCCGCCTCCGCCGTCTTCGGCGCAGCGGACGGCGCGACCCCCAGGATCATCGCGGCTGCAAGCGCCCACGCGCCAATGCGCCTCAGGCATTTTCTTTGTCTTCTCATCTTTTTCCTCCCATTCCTTTTATTTTTGTTTCTCTTGAAGGTTTTTTAATCTTTTAACATATGTACGGATATTATGGCATCTTGTCCTTCTATGGATCATAACATCCCACAGAAAGACAGAATCCGCCTATATTATTGATTATACATTTTTACCCAGGCAGCCGCAATTCCTTTGTAAAATCTGTGACATTTTTGTGAATTTTCGTTAATATCACACGGCAATATAGCCGTTTTTAAGGAATATACTACGCGAGAATTAGGCAGTTTGTATATTTTGTAGTAGGATTAGCATACGGAACAGATCACATACGTTTCTCTTTTCTTAAACGGTTCAATGTTAAGGGGGAAACAATATTATGAACAGGAGCCGGATCAACCGCTGGCTGGAACAGCACGGGCTGGAACTTGAGGAGAGTTTTTATGAGGCGTATAAGGACCTCGCCGGGAAATACAAGGCTGAGCACGGATATTCTCTTCTGTCAGACGTTTATGCCCTGACAGGCATCACGAAGCAGCAGCTTTCCTACTGGGCGGCGCATCCTTGCAGCACCCAGACGAAGGATCTCTTTCGTTACCGGACCATCCTCAATGCCGGCCGGGTCTTCAGGCTGAACGCCGTGGAAACGGAGCTGCTGGCGAACAAGGCGGGGCTGTCCGTCTGCCGGTTCCTCCAAACTGCCCTGCAGGAGGGCGGAACCCCCGCCCTCCCCAAGCCGCTCCCGGTACGTCACGGCAGACTTCTGGCAGAATCCAACGTGACCGAGCGGATGCTCCAGTATATAAGAAACGGAATGCGTCCGACTAAGGAGACGCTCCTTGCTATTTCCATCTCTCTGGGGTACAGCCTCGAAGAGATACAGGAAGCGATGAAAATCTATGGCTATTTTCTTTCCCGGTCTCTTCCGAACGATACGGTCGTTCTGTATGTTCTGGATCACGGCAATGGACCGGACGGCGGTCCTGTCTCTGTATGGCAGATCAACAGCATCCTGGAAGACCTTGAACTGCCTCTTCTGGGAACCCGGTTTCTCAAATAGGGGAAGTCAAAATTAATTTCGTTATTTTATGTCGAAAGTCATGGTATTAATATCTTAATAATATTATGACGCCTGCTTTTTTATCCCGGGATTTTCCACAGGCAATGTAACTCATGAAACTGTTTTGTCTTGAAAGGAGGAGACATGGATATATCATTTCATTATTTCGCAGTGAAGACTCTTGCGCTTGAAGCCGGCTTTTCTGATCCGGACGCGCAGATCATTGCGCAGTATTCACAGTATATCGATGATTACAATCCCACATTTCCGAGGCGCTATTCCAACGTCCCGGACTGGATCAAAAACAAGGAAGGATCTGATATCTACATATCAAGTCCGCTGAACCCTATGAACTTCCGGCCTGTCACCACCGGATTTATGATACCGGTGGATATACCGGATATGTTAACAAAGGAGTTCCAGAAAAATGTAATATCGCCGTTTCACTTCATCCCACTGAAAGCCGGCGATCAAAGGACATATCCCGCGAAAGCGACCGACGGCGGAGACGGTTCGCTCATCTCACGACAGCTGCTGTCAGCGAAAGATGACTACGGGGAGGCTGCGGTCATCGGAGGGGATAAATGCCGGCAGGCGCTCATGCACCTGGGGATGCTCCTCCATACATTCGCCGATACATACGCGCACCAGATGTTCTCCGGCTATAACGAGCAGTGCAATAACATGAAGATCGTGGGTCTGTGGGACCACACAGAGCAGAATCTCCTTCCAGGTCTGGACGATTACATAAGCCGGCTGCTCAAGATATATGAGGACGCGGAAGGGGAATTCAGCGACAAGATGTTCGAGATCGGCCATATGCTGGTCGGCCATGTCCCGGACTGGACGCACGTTACCCTTGAGATCGCTTTCTTTGACAAAGAGGGCGAGATCGAGCGCCGGTATAAGCGCAGCAACCCGGAGCTCTTTTCCCAGGCGGCGATGGAGATCTTCGACTTTCTATGTGAGTGCCGCATGGCGGCAGACCCGAACGTACAGCTTCCGCGCACATACCGCGGTGCAGCAGGAGCGGACAATGCTGCGCGGCAGGCGCTGCAGGACAAGTTTGTAACTGCTTTTGAAACATCCGACATCTCGAAGGTGGAGGATAAGCCGCTGGAGTGCATGGCGCGGCTGGTTCAGACCTGGGGAAGCGTGTTCCCAAGCTATCACTATTCCTACGACTGTTCGGCAATATTTGACGGTATCGTGGGCGCTCCCAAAAGCGCCGTGCGCAAATCGGACGGCGGGCTGCCGGAAAATGGGATATTCGAAAATGAGATATCGGAAAACAGGATGCTCAAAGGCGTATTCCCGGAAATGAGCGAGGACTTCTACCTGTTCAACTCCTACGCCGAGGATCTTCTGATCGCACTCTACGGCAGTCACCCAAGAGAATAAGAATCAACAGTAGGAGGAAATAACAATGAGTGAATCAATAAACGGAATTGCAAAAAATATCACGGACACTTTAACAGAAGAGGAGGCCGCTTCTCTGAAAAACGCTTTTCAGAAGGCAAGAAAACCCGCGATACGGTTAAGGGCAGGCAGCGGGGATCCGGAAGCTGCGCTGACCGATTTTGACTCGAATCAGCATGATGTATTCATGAATTTTGATTATAACAAAAATCCCGATGAAATCTCTCCGGCAGACGAGAAAAGCCTTCGGTTCATCATGCAGGTCATACAGAATCAGGCGACTTCCGCTCTGGCAGATGCGAAGCAGGATCTTACGCACGACAGCGAGGCATGGATCTCATTTTTCGCAAAATATCCCCTGCTGTTCAATTTTCAGGGGCGCAACAGCAGGACCTATCATGAGGATGATTTCACACTGGACGGTTCTATCGCCGAGTCCACGGCATTTGTCAAAGCATTCCTCGGATACTCCTGTCCCGCCGGCATCGCCGCAAGTCTCATTGCTGCCATCCAGTCTTCGAGCGGACCGGTCCTGAAGACACAGACCACCGAAAAGAACCTTCAATACCTGGCGCTCTGCCGCGGATATGACAAAGCATCTACGCTTACGATCTACCGGGCTCAACTGGATATGCGGATCAACGAGGTAAAAGCGATCTGCGTGAGTACAAGAAGCGTGGCGCTTGATATCAAATATGATGAAGTCACTTTCGAGATCAATAACGAGCTGGCGCTGGCTCTCTACCCCATGCTGTCCAAGCAGGCTGCCGATATCGCAGCGAAATATCTCAGCGCGTTTTTCCTGCAGTTTGCAGAACAGGAATATCAGAATTTTGAAAAATATCTCCGGTCGTTATGAGAAAGGTCTTCTGTGTCATAGAGATCCGTTGAATACAGGAAACAATGGAAGAAGCCCCGGGCATCTCTGCCCGGGACTTCTTCCGTTTCATTTCTGACCGGCGCTGCCGCCCGGTATTTTTATTTCTTTTTTGACTTCTGCTTCATCGTGAAGCCGGCTGCTCCTGAAAGGACTGCTGCCACAAGAAGCAGCATCCACAGCATCGGACTGCTCACATCGCCAGTCTCTACTGCTTTGTCACCGCTTCCGTTCTGGCTTGTACCTGTTGTGGAGCCATCACCGGCGCTGCCGCCCGGTGTACCCGGATATTGCGGATTGCCTGTGCCTGGCTGTCCCGGTTCAGGATTCGGATTTGTAGTTTCTTTTGTAAATGTGGCAGCAAATGTAATATTTGCTCTCACATCATCCAACGTACCTTCATAATAAGCCTTGCCGGCTGCGTCTGGGACGGGTGTTCCATTTATTGTAAATGTACCGATCACATATCCCGATGCTGGGCTAACGGTGTAATTTACGCTGTCTCCCTCTTTAACAGTCGAATTTTCATCTGTTCCGCTAATTCCGATACTGCCATTTTCCGGCACGATTACCTGAACGCTGTATCTCGGAATTTTTTCCAGGGTTCTGAGCGACTCTGTGAGAAGCCTGACCTGTGTGTCAACAGCTTCCTGTGTCTGGGTTGAGGATGTATCAAATACTTCCTGAGCCGCTTCAATAGCTTTCTCCAGATTTGCGATCGAATCAGCAGTATACACATCTGCTTTTGCAGCCTTAGCTCTCGCTTCAGCGATCTTCTCGCCTAATGCAGCGTTATCCGTTGTAAGCGTCTCTCCTGCTGTTGTAAGCTGGATATCGAATTTATCGATCTGTGGAGCGTTCTTCTCTCCTGCCGTGATCGTAATAGTTCCTGCACCAGGTTTCGTTACTGTTATTGTAAACTCTTTTGACCTTGTTTTGAGATTTCCGTCTCCATCTGCTTCCACACTGTCAACACTGCCCGGTTCGATATTTTCTCCGGCCCAGCTTATCGAGTTTGCAGAGCTGCCGCTTCTGTACTGCATTGTAACTTTGTACTCTCCTGCGGTCTGTGCATAGTAATTCAGGATCAGCTTGTCGCCCGAGTTCATCCAGTTGATGAACGCATTGCCGCTTGCCCAGTCTGCCCCGGTATCAACGCGGATACCTGTTCCTGTACCCGTATCTTCCCTCACGCAGTTCTCAGCCTCGAGAAGCTTTGCTTCTCCATTTACCTCTGTCGGGAAATAGAAACGGTTATTCTCTGTGTAATTAGCAAATGCATATTTCACTGTGATACTTGCATTTTCTGTCAGTGTAAACGTATAGCTGTTCGTATTCCTGATCTCATCTGTCATTACAGAAGCATCATTGACAAGTACATCCTCTACAGCATATCCGTCCTCCGGAGTAAACTTCACTGTTATCTCCGTACCGGCCTCATAGACCTCCTGATCCGGCTCAATGGAAACACTGCCGTGACCGCCGTCAACAGATGCCGTAACCTTGACTGCCTCTGCCATTGCTCCTGCGGCTGCCTCCAGCTTCTGGTATGCAAGCATCATGTCCAGTGCATCCGGATCCTCTGCTGCTATAAGCGCCTTTGCCTCTGCAAGGGCGGCTGCATATGCGGCATAATCACCGGTCCACTCTCCCTCTGCCCTTCCGTCAACTTCGTTGACGAGCGCCTGGAGTTTGTCTTTTGTCATCCACTCCGCGTCAAGGATATTGACGGTCGCTGTATCGTTAAATCCAAGGATCAGATTTTCCGGCCAAGGGGTATCGAGTACGATAGTAAAGTCGCGGCTTTCTACCGGCTCTCTTTCGTCATCGGAACGTTTGCTCGTAACAGGCACGGTAACTTCTGTCACGCCCTCGCCCATAGTTACTGTCTGAGGAGTCGTATCGAAATCTCCCTGGACCGCGCTTCCCGGATTTCCGGTCAGGAGTGCAGAGATCTCGCCTTTAGATCCGCCGACACGGATTACCTTGACATTGATCATCTCATCCTCATTCATTGTATATTCTGTCTGTTCCAGACCGATCATTCCTACTCCGCCGTTATTGATCACATATGCGGCTTCAATGCCGATCGGTCCGTCCACAGCCCTGATCGTAACAGTGTGGTCGCCGTTTTCCAGATCAGGAGACGTGTACCACATCTGTCCCGTTGCCCTGGAATCCGCTTTCGTGGAAACCGTTTCCTGCTCCACTCCATCGATCGTTACGACAGCGTTCCCATGTCCCGGATCCTTTGTGCCAAGGATATAGAACTTAGAGCCATGGAATTTAAAGGTCAGTTTGCCTCCTGCCCCTGTCCAGCGGTTTGTACCGTTGATAAAATTAGTTCCTGTCTCTGCAGTCCAGGTAGAATTTCCAAAATCAAATCCAGCGCCGTCAGCAGTATTTGTGTCCTCAATATCCACCACATCCATGCCTAAAGGCGCTGAGCCGGCAAGTTCAAAACCTTCGCTTGCCTTGTACACTCCGACTTCACTGATCTGCGGCACCATTCCTTCCGGACAGGATACCGTGATCCTGACCTGATCCGCGCGCACCGCTGCTGTACGGACAAGCCGTTTTGCTCCGATCGTTTGACCTTCGTCCATTGTTGTCCACTCACCGTCGCCGGTGCGGTATTCCACCTTATAGCTGTTGATATGCTGCCCGTTCTGGATAGCTTCCTCGATGGAAACAACATCAAACCTCTTTTCTGATCCAAGATCGATCAGAAGCTGACCGGAAGTCTCCCCGTCAGTTGTCGTCCAGTATGTGCTGTCATCTCCGTCTACTGTCTTTCCAGGACCAAAGCTCTTGCTGTTCCCGCGTACTTTTGACGCCTTTACAGATGCCCCGTTCATAGAAGCCATGTTTACAGCAAAACTCTTCTTTATATTTTCGCCGAACTCTTCTACTCTCTCAAGGATCGCAGCATCGACTGTTCCCTGATTATTAGGCGGTACATTCAAGAGCAACGTAGCATTATGCCCTACGGAATTAAAATACATATTTCCGAGTTCTTCGATTGATTTCGGTGTTTTCCGGCTCGGAGCCCAGAACCATCCGGATGTGATGCGCGCATCCGCTTCCGGAACTGTCCATTTATTTCCATCTGCAAACCCTACTGTATGCTTTCCCTTTGTGTTGCTGTCGATCGTATTCTCATCTTCATTTACCTTGGATTTTGACCACGTATTTTTATCTGCTGTCCCTTCTTCGTTTCCGATCCAGCGTACTGTCGTATACGCTTGTGCTCCAAACAGCATACAATCCGCATCTCTGTTTGCCTCTTCCCCTTCATATTTCTGGATTGTCTCAAACCATGTTGTAAAATCATAATTCTGAGCATCCTGTCCGGAACCTTTTGCCCCGTCCATCCATACTTCAACAAACTTCCCTTTGTTTCCATACTGATCATTGCTGAGGATCTCTGTGAGCTGATTATTATAATATTCGTTATAATCTTCCACATCAGCCTCTTCTACATCTTTCCAGTTCATTCCATTAAGCGGATTCCCATTTGAATCGACCAAAGGATTCCCTTCCGCATCATAATAACCGTAACTCGATGCGTTGACATCCCATGGTGACAGATACAGTCCCATATCCATATCAGCATCCGAACATGCCTCAGATATCTCTGCCAGAATATCTCCCTGACCGCCTTTATAACTTGTCGCTGCTACGTCAAAGTCTGTATACACGCTGTTCCAGATACAGAAACCATCATGATGCTTCGCCGTTACGATGAGCTTCTTAAACCCTGCTTCCTTCAGCGTCTCCACCAGCGTCACAGCGTCAAAATCTTCACTAAGCGTAAAAACCTGCTCCGCTGTTTTATTCCCGTAGTCACCCCATTCAGTATTATTGAATGTATTAGGACCAAAGTGGCAGAACGCCGCCAGTTCCTCTTTCTGGTACCTGTACTGGTTTGCATCTGGAAGTACTGTGTCTTTCTCCGGCTCATCCACTTCCTTCTCTTGAAGCTGATCATCCCCGATCCATCCGTCATCAGCCGCCTGCACCGGGAGCCCTGTGCCCAAGAAGGCAGATCCGGTCATCGCTGCCGCCATAAACAGGGCTAAACTTTTTGCTGCTTTTCTTCTCATTCTTTTTCCTCTCATGAATTAATAGTTTTCAGGTTCCTTTTATACTAACAGGGCAGAGGCATCTTATCTTCTGCCTCTGTCCTGCATTTTATAAGATCAGAGTCTGACCCTATCATTTCTCTGACTTTTTTTTCTTAGCTGCCGTAATGACTGCTGCTCCTGCGAGGATCGCTGCCGTTCCCCACACAGCGTAGTTCGCTGTATCGCCTGTCTGTACGGCTTTGCCGCCGTTACCTGTCTGGCTGCCGCCGGCGCCTGAACCACCGTTACCTGAGCCTCCAGTTCCCGGCGTGCCCGGATTTGGATTTTCGGGATCTGTTCCCGGATTCTCCGGACCCGGGGCAGGAGTCGATGCCTTCTCCACTGTAATCTTGAAGGTATCTGGCCATCCGCCGTATGTAACGGTTACAAGCGCGCCGTCCCGGTCAAGCGTAAGCGCTGTCTCCGCGGTAAGCGGTGTTCCGTCTTCCAGCGTGAACGTAATATCTGCCGAATTGTCCGCATAACTGATGGTCTGTGTCGTACCATTATCGTAGTACGCTGTCAGCACAAGCGCGGACGGATCAAACAGATCACCTTCTGTGTAAAGAAGCTTACACGGTGTCGTCACATCGATTCCGGTCATCACAGGATCCCGCAGCTTAATAGCAAACTCGATTTCCTTAGTTCCGGTATATCCATACTGTCCAAGGCCCTGGAGCACTGCTGTTGCAGTCTCCGCTGCCGTATTGTTCTCATACGATGTAATGATATAGTCGATGCCGTATCTGAGTTCTTTGCCGTCAAGAGATACTTTGATATCCTCTCCTGTCAGAGTTACAGGATGGTCAGCGTCAACGATAGATACCTCTTTTGTGATCGGCTCAACTGTTGCCCCGCTGATGTCATCCAGCTTATCCGGCGCTTTTCTCAGCCTGATCTCTGCAGCACTCATGAACTTGTTGTTTCCTGAATCACCATATGTCTTCACACCTGTAAGGCGGACATATTTTGCTGCTGTCGGCTGGTCAAATACTGCCAGCTTCCATCCGGCCGTGTTCTCCCATGTGCCTGTAGAGACTGTTGTCCAGTGCTCATTGTCTGTACTTACTTCTACCTTATACTCATTCACACGGCCGTTCTCGCTGCCATCACGTCCGTAGTAGCGAAGCGCATCAAGGACTGTCTTTTCCTCAAGTTCAAGGGTGATCCAAAAATCCGTTGTCGGAGGAAGTGTCTGCCAGTTTGTATGCCACCATGTTTCCAGGTTATTATCCACTGCGTTGGATGCCGGTCCCTCGTATCCGCTTCCCGGATGTACACTTCCGGCGGTTGCTGTTGTCTTTGTATAGTCATAATCCCTGCTGGCATCCGCTGCATCTCCCGATGACGGCTCAGCACCAAGGATGATCGTAAATGTAGTCCTGTTACTGTGGTCTTCTGACTCGATGATCAGTTTCGCAGCGTTCTCGTAAGGCGGAATGTATGTCACTGCAGCATTGTCTGCGCCTGCATACTGAAGACTATTGGGATCAATGACAATCGCCTCTGTATTAAAGTAGCCGTTTGCCAGATCTGTTTTTGTTGCTTCCAGACCATTGACTGTCAGCGACTGAAGCGCTGCTGTTGAGTTGGTCGTGTAAGAACCTTCCCACTCGTTGATCACGACTTCTGTGATCGCCACACTCGGATTTTCCAGATCTGACGGTTTCGGATTTTTTACATACAGTTTTACATATGTCGCCGTCTGCGGTTCAAAGTCATATGTGTATTGCCTTACATTTGTCGATATATCTTCTGCCGCGACCGTTTCTTCCGCGCTCACCAGTGTCCAACTGTCAGCCTCTCCTGTCTCTGAAATATAGATCTCCGTTGTTTCCGCATCCGGATACCTCAGACCGCTGCCATCTTTCGCAAAGTATACAATGACCTGTCCGATCCTCTGCTGCGTGTCATAGCGGAATGTGATCTCTGCGTCTGTGTCGTGGTTCTTATTTGTGCTGTTCCAGTTGCTCCATGCGCTCGTGTTTGCATCTCCACTGGTATTTGCATCCATCGCCGTATTTCCATCGTTGATCGCGGAGAGTGTATCTGACCAGTATTGTTCTTCGATATCCTGGCTCAACTCTGACGCCTGCCCAGCCACATTATCTCCAATCTCTATCTGCTGCTCCTGTACGCGCACAGTTGCTGTGACTGTCATCTCCTGCCCAAGCACGTTTGCCGTACCTTTCACCATCACAGGGCCTGCCTGCTCATAGCTGCCCTCCGGCTCTCCCCATGTCACCGGGAATGACGCGCTGATGACTTCTCCATTCTGGAGAACTGCCGGCCTGGACTCAGGAAGGATCGGTTCCTGTCCCACCGGAACTGTCGTCGAGTAGTTAAGCAGCGCCGCTACCTCATCGATCATATTGACTGTCACGGAGATTCTATCGCCTTCCGCTGTGGTGCCGGCTACTGAGAATGTACCGGTCTGCGTGATCTGGTCTTCGGAGACCTCATCCCACTTAACTGCCACGCCTTTCTCTGTTCCGTCTGAGTATGCAGCTTTCACTGTCTGCGGAAGCTGCGGCATATTGCCGAGTTTTACATAATAGTTTCTGGACATCCGATAGTAATTTAATACTGTTTCGCCGCCCTCATTTTCCACTGGTGTTGTAGTAATCTCTACGGATGAAGACTCCAGCCCGTCCGCGCTTGCGGTAACCGTGATATCACCAGCAGTCTTTGTGGATTGTACGATCGCGACAAGCTGTCCGTTAAACGCCTGCCTGTTGTTATCCTGGTAGGACTGATGATCATCCTGCTTTCCATTATCAACTGCAAGCAGTTTTCCTTCGCCTTCTACTGTGAATGTCACGCGGTCATCTGCGTCCGGCACGATATTGCCGTCTGCATCCTCTACATTGACCGTGATATAGGACAGTTGTGTGCCGTCCGCAGCGATCTCAGTGCGGTCAGCTGAAGCATCCAGAACTGCCTCGTCGCCTGTCGTTGTCACGGATGTGCGTCCTTCCGCCTGGCTCAGATCGATCTCTTCACCGTTTGCATCCCATGCTTTCGCTGTGATCGTTCCGTCTTCGTAAGGTACATCCCATGTGAGATAGAGGTTCTTATGAATGTTATCGCCTGTATATGCGCCTTCACCCGTGTAGATCTGGTATGTATATTCTGCACCAGTTGTCACCGTTTCAAATTTTTTTTCTCCAAGGGACTGTGCTGTGTCTGATCCTGCCGGTGTAAAGAACAGTTCAACCTTTGCTGCGTCTGTGTATACCACTACCGGTACCTTGTCGTCACTGTTCGTCGCTACCACATCTTCATTCCAAGCCGGAAGGATGTGGAGCGTATTAACCTCATCATTCCACTGGCTCTGATAGAAGTAATATGTATCCTTCGGAAGACCGGCTGTATCCACAATACCGAAATAGGAGTTCTTCGGTGACGGCCATGTGCTTCCAGCCGCCCCAGATCCCGTTCCGTTCCACGGAGTGGGCTCGCCGATATAATCAAATCCAGTCCATACATATTCGCCTGCGACGAAATCACGTTTGATGACTTCGTACCAGGCGCTGCTCGCCAGAGCCCCCCAGCCTACTCTTGAGTTGTCGTAGGATGTCAGCTTCTGGTCTGCCGGTTTCTGTGCTTCTCCATTTCCAAGCCTGTCATAGACGCCCCGGCTGTTGATGGACGAAGCAGTCTCAGCGCCGTAGATGAACCATTTCGGATTTGCCTGGTGCTGGGTATCATACTGATCGCCGCTGTTGTAGTTAAATCCTGCGACGCCGCCGGCCTCTGACAGGGAATCCATCATATCAGCCGCGATACCGGATGTCTGTCCCTTTATTACGTTACATCCTCTTGTCACCGGTCTTGTATCATCGGCTTCCGCTGCCCATGTGATCAGCTTTGCCTGGATATTGGCATAATGCTGATCCAGGTTGCCTGCGCCCTCCTGTACTTCGTTTCCGAGTGACCACATGATAACGGAAGGAGCGTTCTGACCTCTCTTGATCATTGCTGTAAGATCAAACTGTGCCCAAGTCATGTCCTCTGCTCCACCGAGGATCTGATTCTCATCACCGATCGGCTCATTGAAAAATCTAGAGTAATCATAGCTGTTGCCGTTCTTTGGCCATGCCCAGCCGTCGAACGCCTCGTCGATCACGAGGATTCCCTGCTCGTTGCATGCCTCGATCAGTTCGTCGGACGCCGGGTTATGTGTCACGCGGATGGAGTTGCATCCCATCTCTTTCATGATCCTCACCTGGCGGTTGATCGCGCTTTCCCACGCCTCCGCGCCGAGAGATCCCTGGTCGTGATGCATGCAGACACCCTGCAGCTTCATACGTTCGCCGTTTAAGTAGAATCCATTATTAGAATCAAACTTGAAATAACGGAAACCATATTCCGTATCATAGGTATCGACTACCTGGTCATTGACCTTGACCTCTGTCCTCACTGTATAGAGTGCGGGGTTATCAGATGTGTCCCATAGCGTCGGATTAGTTACCTGCACCGTCGCGTCGATATCTTCGCTGGATCCGGCTGCTACTTCCACCGCATCTGTTGTCATAGTTCCGATGCTGTCCGCCGGTTCTCCGTCTTTCGGGAATACAGTATGTGTAAGAGTTACGCTCTTCGCCTCTGCGGAATCATTTACCACGGTCGTTTTGATATTCGTGGCAACATTTGTCTGATTCTCTGCCAGGTCCGGAGTCTCGATCTTTGTACCGTACAGGTCCACGTGTACGGGATCCGTAACCGTAAGGTCAACGCTTCTGTAAATACCGCTTCCTGAATACCAGCGGCTTGACGGTGTCTGATGCTCTACCTTCACGGTAATCACGTTGTCTCCGCCGAAATTTACATAATCTGTAATGTCAAAAGAAAACGGCGTGTATCCATAGGGATGTGTGCCTACCTGGTTGCCGTTCACCCACACGGTAGAGTTCATGTATACCCCACCAAAATCAATTCGGATGCGCTTGCCTGCCGCGCTGCTGTCAACCGTGAAGTTCTTCCTGTACCATCCGGTGCCTCCCAGGAGATAACCGCTTTCAGCCTCCCCCGTTTCGGTGTATTCCTGCTCAATGCTGTAATCATGAGGCAGGTTCACCTGCTCCCAGGTCGAGTCATTGAATGCCGGACTTTCCGCGCCTGCCGCATCGCCCATGTAGAATTTCCAGTTGTCATTGAAATTCTCTGAGCGTGTTGTTCCGGTATAGTTGTTTACATACACAGCTTCCGGATCTGAACTCATCTGCACGCTTGAATCCGTGCCCACCTTTACGACCGGGCCGGCCGCAAACACTGTAGTCGGGATTATCATCCCAGCTGCCAGGGCCGCTGCCATGACGGCTGTTCCTTTTCTTTTTAAGTCTCTTTTTTTCATCCTGTTTTCGGACAAATCATCCTTTTTCAGTCCTTTTCCTCCATTTCCCCAAAATTTTGCAAAACCGTATTCCTTTCATCAAAAAATCCGGATTTAATTAATGAAGACGTCCCTAAAAATGCAAAAATTTTATCATCTTACTTACTAAATCCGGTCTTGCCCTTAAAAGGTTATAATACAATTATGCAATTGATAGTTATTATTGTAACATTTCTATGAACTTTTTCCTATTTTTTCATGAATAAAAAATAAATTTTGGTAAATTCACTAAATACCAAGTCCGTTAACACTGTTAGAAATACATTTTTTGGATATATTTTACAAAAGCTGCCGCGGTAATAAAATCCGCAGCAGCTTCATCCTAAACCTCTATTATATTAAACTTTATTTCAGACTCTCCCGCCTCTACGCAGACGCACGGCTTATCGGGATAATATCTCGTCGTAAATACGTATTCTCCGTTATTTAAGAATACCTCCGCCGAAGACATGTCCGCCAGTATCCGTACGCTTTCCAGCCTCTCAAGTTCAACGTACCGAAGACCTCTGCCGGCTGATGCGGATGCCTTATCCCGGCTTAAAAACCTCATCTCAAACCGTCCGCCGGTATATTCCAGTACAAGTTCTTCTGCGAGCACAGCCCGGAACCGGTTATCGGAGATGCAGTCCACAGTCAGGTCATAGACCGGATATCCTTCTATCATAAAGGGGGCTGAAGGAGCTCCTTTTTTTGCCCGCTCTATCAGCTGTTCCCTCTCTTCCAGTTCTCTGACCGGACGCTGGCGCACCTTTCCGTCTTCCACAAAGATTTCTCTTGGGAAGGTAAAGCAGTGCTGCCATCCGTCTTTTACAGTAGGATTGGTATATTCCTCACAGTCCGGCATACCCATCCAGCCTATCTGTATCCGCCTGCCGTCCTCTGATTCAAAGCTCTGAGGAGCATAGTAATCAAATCCGTAATCCCAGAGCCTGTACTCTGACAGCCTGTGTTTCCCGAGTATATCTCCCTCCACTTGGAAGTACCCGGACTGATATACATTTCTTTCGTCCCATACTCCGCCTCTTAACCCCTGTACTGATGCCGAGAGCAGTTTCACACCGCTTACCTCAAAATAATCCGGGCACTCCCACATATATCCAAAGGGAGCTTTTGTCTCTGCTCTGTTATGCAAAGTCCAGTTTATCCCGTCCTCAGATCGGAAGATCAGCGCCTGTCCTGTATCCGCTTTCGTCCTGGCGCCCTGTATCATATAGAAGATACCCTGTTCTTTCCACACCTTCGGGTCTCTGACGTGGAGGGTCAGGTCAGACGGATAGTCCGTATTTTTCATAAGGAGACGCTTGGGTCCGAAATTCTTCCCGTCTCTGCTTGTCACAAGGACAGTATTCGCCTCCCGTCCGGCATTTACATAATCATAATCTTCCCGGTCCTCCAGCTTTACATTTCCCGTATAGTATACATACATCACGCCGTCGTCGATAAAAGCGGAACCAGAGTACACCCCATGGCAGTCAAATGGCTGATCCGGATACAGCGCCGCCCCCTGGTATTCCCATCTTACCATATCCGCGCTCGTGCAGTGCCCCCACAGCTTGACACCTCCCTCGGGATTAAACGGGGAATATTGAAAATATGCATGGAAGACGCCGCCGCTCTTCGTGGCGATGCACACCGCATGTCCTGTATCAAACACATTGATCACCTCGCCGTCGCAGGGGGATACGATCCTGCCGTCATCCGGCTCTACCGCAGAAGTTACGCCTTCAGAAGGGTCAGCGCTGCCTCATATCCTGATTCTGCCCGGAATGCGGATATGCGCACATACTTATCTTCCAGCTCTCTCCCCTCTGACTTAAGTCCTGCGCGGAATCCGTCTTCTCTCGCCGCGCCTGCCGCCTTGTCCTCCCGCGTGACGCCGATGTAGGCGACATGCCTTCTGCTTAATGACGCCGCCAGCTTTCCCATTGCCTTTCCCGCGCCGTAGTCATCATGATAAATACAATTGGCATATTTGGTGTACTGTCCGGTCACAACTACCGGAACCTGCGCGTTCTTAAGAAAACGCCTGTGCTCCGCGGTGATCATGGTCCCGATAAGTATGATTCCGTCTACCGGATATTTTTCAAACAGGTGAAGATACTCGATCTCTTTCTTTGCATTGTTGTCCGTGCTGGCAAGGAGCATCTGGTACCCGCGTGACGCGAGCACGTTCCCGATCCCCTCTGTCACACGGCTGATACTCTCAGAATTGATCTTCGGCACTACCACGCCGATCAGGCTGGCGCGCTTTGTCCGCAGGGTGCGCGCCTGAGCCGACGGGTGGTATCCTGTCTCTTCTATTACTTTTTTGATCTGTGCCCTCTTCTCCTCACTTATGTAGCCGCCGTTCAGGTAACGGGATACAGCGGCGCTGGAGACATTCGCAAGGCGGGCGATTTCTTTTATAGTCATGGCAGTAATGTTTCCTTTATTTACGAATTTCTGTAAGGAAATTGTATCACGCATTTTCTTTTCTGTGAACTACCCATTGCCTAAATCCAATAGGATGGAGCCGCG
>ERZ791922.807-NODE-807-length-15593-cov-5.654074_pt1 | contig 15593 bp, 11 predicted proteins | sample MGYA00510134_ERZ791922 | MGnify/ENA primary metagenome ERZ791922 (study PRJEB30046, sample SAMN00792101) | human gut metagenome | study: EMG produced TPA metagenomics assembly of the A metagenome-wide association study of gut microbiota in type 2...
ATAGTATCTTAATCTCCTTAATCAATTTTACTATTTTATTATAAATAAAATTCATATAATTTATCAATAACCGTATTGGATAGGTATGCAAATAGGTTGTATTTTTTAGAGCTGACAAAAGTGACTCTACATGATATAATTCAGATAGATTAGACTAGGAGAAGAGTTATGAAACCACAAGAAACAAAATTTACATTTGTATATAATGAAATTAAAAAGTGCATTTTGGAAGGTCAGATACTTCCTGGAAATACCTTGCCATCTTCAAGGATGTTTTGCGATCAATTTCATGTAAGCAGATATACTATTAACCGTGTCTTTGACGCATTGCAGGACGAAGGATTGATTAAGATTCAACCCCGCATTGCGCCAATCGTTGTTTTAAGAGAAGATACACCTAATTTATCGAATACTGTTTTTGACATTTTGAAACAAAAAGATGGTATTTTACAGGTATATCAAACCTTTGCTCTAATATTGCCTTCACTTCTGGTTTTTGCTTTGCAAAGTTGCGATGTGGAGATAATGCCTAGCTATAAACAGGCTATAAAAGTAATACGTTCAGGATATAACGCTGGTGGATGGCGTTCTACTTCTAAATTGGCAGATGATATATTAAGAGTAGGCGGTAATTCATTATTCAGCGAACTCTATTCAACATTTGGCCTTTACAATAAGCTTACATTTTTTGCAGAAGATTGCCCCTATTTCTCTAAGCACCTTTTACAGCGGTCTATATCCAACGTTATTATAGATATATTAAAGGGCGATGATCCGCTCATAAAGTACAACCAGTTGTCAAATATGTATCAAAAACTTACGGATTCCATTGCAATTACGTTAAAGTACTTGTCAGATACAACGCCTAAATGTCCTATACAAACTGGCTTGTCGTTTTCATGGAATCCCATGCGTGGTCAAGATTACTATTACTCAAAAATTGTTGACGACTTGAATCTAAAAATTGGCCTTGGAGAATATTCTGTTGGAATGTATCTTCCATATGAAAAGCAGCTGGCCAGCCAATATGATGTCTCTTTATCGACAGTCAGAAAGGCATTGTCAGAACTCGAACAAAGAGGTTTCGTAAAAAAAATAAATGGTAAAGGTACTATAGTTATAGAACCGGATGATACTAAACTTTATCAGCTGGCTCTTAATTCCGGATATGTAGAAAAGGCATTACGTTACCTTCATGCCCTGCAGCTCATGGTATTAATTATTCGACCAGCGGCTTTAGCTGCAGCTCCTCGGTTCACCAAAGAAGAATTGGACGAGTTAGCATACAAATTTACTTCTTCTAGCTCTATTTATTTAGCAGATATTTTTGAAGCCATATTGAAACATACCACATTAGAGCCTTTATATGTTATATTATCTGAAACTACTCGTCTTCTTGAATGGGGACATCATTTTGCCTATTATCCGTCCAAGAGACATACAATTTCACATCTCAATAAACAAGTTGTTACAGCGTTTCAGCAACTAAGTGAAGGTAATGTGTGTCCCTTTGCGGATGGTATAGCAGATTGCTACCGTTATACTTTGATTTGTATGAAGAAAAACATGGTAGAAAAATATAAGTTTAAAAATGCAGCTAATATCCGAATTCCCGAAAAATACTAGTTGCAAGCAATGGAAAGGGTGTTTTATAGCAAATACCCCTGCTACAATCCCTCACAAGAAAGGACATTGTCTAAAAACAGTATTCCTTTTCGTGAACCTTTTAAGTCCTTATACGTTTGCCAGCTATCTGCTTATCTTTTTGTTTTCTTATGCATTCTTTATTTTCTTTCTCTGTAATAAGTATTCTTAAATTGATACCTTCTGGGTGGTTCTTTATGAACCTCCCCTCCGTCCATCAAATAACAAAACTCCCCCCTTGGCGTACTGTATATACTTTTGTAGTGCTACACTTTAATAAAATAGCAATTATGCAATGCTTCTCATAATCATTTACAGGACATAATATTGATTGGAAGTATAGCTACCGTTTTCACGATATCTGCTCTCTTTAGTCAGAAAGCCATAACGGACTAAATCCGCTATGGCTCTTTTTACAGTACTGACAGACAGAGAGGTGTCCTTTGCAATGGTCTTAACGGCTGGCCAACATTTTCCGTCCTTGTTGCTTCTGTCCTTGAGGTACATATAGACAGTCTTTGCCCTTGGAGGCAAATCTTCTTTGTAAATTCTTTCGAAAAAGCTCATATATTGTATCATCTCCTATAGTCTAAACTTTCTTTTTGATTTTTGCTCTATCATTTCTCGCTCACTAATCGGTGTATGTGACATTCTTCTGTAGGCATTGCTGTTCTCTTTTGGTTCGGATAAAGGTGCTGGAGCTTTTATATCACTGATTGCCTTTAGAATATTTTTCTCCAATTCTTCTTTGTCGGCATAATAAACCTTGCGATGGGAGCGTTCCTTGGCTTCATAAGTCTTGTTAAAGGTGATACCCCAATCAAGAAACAGCCTTAGCTTGGTCTGCATAGGATGTGCACCTGTTTTCATCACAACAAAATTGCCTTTCTTCAGCGACTTTAATTCATCGGCAGTAAGCAGAGGACGCTCCATCATCTGCAAAGACTGTGAGGGATCATTCTTTCCACGGCTAATACTACCACTCATAACTGTGCGCGTTCCAAGTGCCTTGGACAAGGTTTCTGCTGTTTCGGAGTTAGGTGCAAATCCACCGAAGATGGTAAGCTGACAGTTATCAGTAATGATCTCAGAGCCTTCTTTGCCATAGTTTTTATCAAGCTGTGCAAAGGACTGAATGATAGGTACAACGGAAATTCTTCGGGAACGTCCTGCGGAGAGCATCATTTCAAAGCCATCAATCTTGGGGATTGTACCAATCTCATCAGCGTAGATAACCACCCTGTTGGGGAGCTTTCCGCCATGCTCATCGGCTACAGCAAGCATTTCACGATAGAACTGTTGGAGGAACAGTGATACCATAAAATACTTTGTGTTGTCCTCCTCCTGCAAGATTAAAAAGATTGCAGACTTCTCCTTACAAAACTTTTCTGCATCAATAGCGGTATGAAAACACAAAATCTGTTCAAGCTCGGTGTCAAGAAAGGCATTGAGCTTTGAGAGTACGGTAGACAGAACAGATGCCATTGCTGCCTCGCTTGAGTTGAGCGCTGCACCAGCAAGCCATCTTGCCTTATGGGTAGACGGTAGCATCTCCATCATCACTTGGAATTGACTTTTTCCTTTCACCTTTGAGGGGGCTGTGAGATCTTGTACCATTTTGAACACTGACACGATATGGCGTCTGTCTACCATCTGCCCATCCATTTTTGTAGGCGGCAAAAACTCTGCAAGGAGCAAAATCACCGCTGAGAGCAACCCCTCTGCTGAATCATAGAAAAACGCGTTTTGCCCCATTGAAGAATTATCGCCGTTGGGAGCAATAATGGTCTTGGCAATAATCTTGGCGTACTTTTCCGCCTTTGCTTTCGCCATCAGATTATTGTTGTCAGCACGGTAGATATCTATATATTTGTTAACGAGATGAAGCAGATTGTTGCCGTCACTCTTGGTGGGGTTTCGCAGATCGATGACTGCAATATTGTAGCCATAGTTTTCTTTGGCGATGCTACCATAATTTCGAGCCAAATCTCCCTTAGTATCGGTGGTGATGAAGCTCATGCCACTGGCACAGGCATATTCCAAATTGGGATAGAGGAAGAATGCGGTTTTACCAACACCGGCAGCACCAATCATAAGGCAGTGAACATCGCCTATATCCACTAAACCTGTGACAGCATCTTTGTTTCCAAGAGAGCCAACAACCAACCCTTGCTCTTTGGGAAGATTTTCACCCTTACGCCAGCTAGGAACATCAAATAGAACTTGATTATATATTTGCTTAACTTCTTTCCTTGTCAGAAACCTTGCCACACCATGTTGACCGTCACCTACTGTTTTGCTTTTGATACCGTTAAGGGTGTAAAAGTGTGCCAACATAGAAAGGCCGCCTATGACGAGAAACATCAAGGCGGTAGAGGATATTAAAATGATCAGTGGTTCGTTCACGAGATGACTCCTTTCTTTTAGAAAATTTTTATGATAAAAATAGCATAAAAATCTAGTTATCCGCATAAAAACTGGACTTATCACACTTTATCAAGGTCAAAACCACTCAATTTACTACTAATTTACTACTTATGAATGAGCTTTGATACGACGATTTATCCTTGAAAAGTGAAGATATAAAGATACTTCCAATAAAATTTGAATATTTAATAGGTAGACACTTCAAAAAATGAGGTGTCTATTTTTTTACCCGATTTTGAAAGGAAGTGAACTTATGAAAACAAAAAATCAAGAATCAAAAGGTCGTTCCCCACTCTTTAAGACCATCAAACATTCATTCAGCCAATAAAAAAGAAAGGATAGGTAAAAATATGGAACTTAAATTTGTGATTCCCAACATGGAAAAAACATTCGGCAATTTAGAATTTGCTGGCGAGGATAAAGTCGTTCAGCGAAGAATCAACGGACGGCTAACTGTCTTATCAAGAAGCTATAATCTCTATTCTGATGTTCAAAGAGCAGATGATATTGTGGTGGTGCTTCCTGCTGAAGCTGGCGAAAAACATTTCGGCTTTGAGGAACGTGTGAAGTTAGTCAATCCACGTATTACCGCAGAGGGCTACAAAATCGGCACTCGTGGTTTTACAAATTACCTTTTACATGCTGACGACATGATAAAAGAATAAAGAAAGAGAGGAAAAATGATGAGATTAGCAAATGGCATTGTATTAGATAAAGACACGACTTTTGGAGAATTGAAATTCTCTGCTCTACGTCGTGAAGTGAGAATCCAAAATGAAGACGGGTCGGTTTCAGATGAAATCAAGGAACGTACCTATGACTTAAAATCCAAAGGACAAGGACGCATGATTCAAGTAAGTATTCCTGCCAGCGTGCCTTTGAAAGAGTTTGATTATAACGCACGGGTGGAACTTATCAATCCCATTGCGGACACCGTTGCTACTGCCACCTATCAAGGAGCAGATGTTGACTGGTATATCAAGGCAGACGATATTGTGCTGACAAAGGATTCTAGTTCATTCAAAGCTCAACCACAAGCAAAGAAAGAACCGACACAAGACAAATAGTCGCTAGGTAGAAAGGAGACTTTTTCGCATGAAACAGCGTGGTAAAAGGATTCGCCCATCTGGTAAAGATTTAGTCTTTCATTTTACGATAGCGTCACTCCTGCCTGTTTTCCTGCTGGTTGTCGGACTGTTTCATGTGAAGACAATCCAGCAGATCAACTGGCAGGATTTTAACCTATCACAAGCAGATAAGATTGACATTCCCTATTTAATTATCAGTTTCAGTGTCGCAATTCTTATCTGCTTGCTGGTAGCGTTTGTATTCAAACGGGTTCGCTATGATACGGTTAAACAACTTTACCACCGTCAAAAACTGGCAAAGATGATACTTGAAAACAAGTGGTATGAATCTGAACAGGTCAAAACAGAGGGTTTCTTTAAAGATAGTGCTGGTCGTACAAAGGAAAAGATAACCTACTTCCCTAAAATGTATTATCGACTTAAAAATGGCTTGATACAGATACGGGTGGAAATCACGCTGGGAAAATATCAAGACCAACTCTTACACTTGGAAAAGAAATTAGAGAGTGGCTTGTACTGTGAGCTGACGGATAAAGAGTTAAAGGATTCCTATGTGGAATATACTTTGCTCTATGACACCATAGCCAGTCGTATTTCTATTGATGAAGTAGAAGCTAAAGATGGTAAACTTCGCTTAATGAAAAACGTATGGTGGGAATATGATAAGCTCCCTCATATGTTGATTGCTGGTGGTACAGGTGGCGGTAAAACTTACTTTATACTGACACTGATTGAAGCCTTGCTTCATACAGATTCAAAACTGTATATTCTTGACCCGAAAAATGCTGACCTTGCGGACTTAGGTTCTGTGATGGCAAATGTCTACTATAGAAAAGAAGACTTGCTTTCTTGCATTGAAACATTCTATGAAGAAATGATGAAACGTAGTGAGGAAATGAAGCAGATGAAGAACTATAAGACTGGCAAAAATTATGCTTACTTAGGTCTCCCGGCACACTTCTTAATCTTTGATGAATACGTCGCTTTCATGGAAATGCTGGGAACAAAAGAAAACACCGCAGTTATGAATAAGCTGAAACAGATTGTCATGTTAGGTCGTCAAGCTGGCTTCTTTCTAATACTGGCTTGTCAACGTCCAGACGCAAAATATTTAGGCGACGGAATCCGTGATCAGTTTAATTTCAGAGTGGCTTTAGGTCGTATGTCTGAAATGGGCTATGGCATGATGTTTGGCAGTGACGTACAAAAGGATTTCTTCTTAAAGCGAATCAAAGGTCGTGGCTATGTTGATGTAGGAACAAGTGTCATATCAGAGTTTTATACTCCCCTTGTACCAAAAGGATATGATTTCTTGGAGGAAATTAAAAAGTTATCCAACAGCAGACAGTCCACGCAGGCGACGTGCGAAGCGGAAGTCGCAGGTGTGGACTGATCTTGCTGGCTGGTGTGGCAATAGCCACGCCAGCACTTAACCCCCCGTATCTAACAGGGGGGTACAAATCGACAGGAAACAGTCAAAAAAACATTAGAAAATCCTTTGGTTACAAGGGATTTACAAAATTTCAGCGTATGTCAAATGGGCTTTAAAAGTTGACATACGCCTTTTTGATTGGAGGGATTTTTACTGAATGAACAAACTTGGTTACAGCATTTAAAAGAAAAACGCTTGGCTTATGGACTATCTCAAAACCGTTTAGCTGTTGCGACTGGTATTACAAGGCAGTATCTAAGCGATATTGAAACAGGAAAAGTCAAGCCATCAGAGGATTTACAGCAGTCCCTTTGGGAAGCTCTGGAACGCTTCAATCCCGACGCTCCCCTTGAAATGCTGTTTGATTATGTAAGGATTCGCTTTCCGACAACAGACGTACAGCAGGTGGTCGAAAACATCTTACAACTGAAACTGTCCTATTTTCTTCATGAGGACTATGGTTTCTATTCTTATTCAGAGCATTATGCTTTAGGCGACATATTCGTCCTTTGCTCCCATGAACTGGACAAAGGAGTTCTGGTGGAATTGAAAGGTCGTGGGTGCAGACAATTTGAAAGCTATCTTCTGGCACAACAAAGAAGCTGGTATGAGTTCTTTATGGACGTTTTGGTGGCTGGCGGTGTGATGAAACGCCTTGACCTTGCCATTAACGATAAGACAGGGATTTTAAATATCCCTGTACTCACTGAAAAGTGCCAACAGGAAGAATGTATCTCCGTCTTCCGCAGTTTTAAAAGCTATCGCAGTGGCGAACTGGTACGCAAAGAGGAAAAGGAATGTATGGGAAACACCCTCTATATCGGTTCATTACAAAGTGAAGTTTATTTCTGTATCTATGAAAAGGACTACGAGCAGTACAAGAAAAATGATATTCCCATTGAAGACGCAGAAGTAAAAAACCGTTTTGAGATTCGATTGAAAAATGAGCGTGCCTATTATGCAGTCCGTGATTTACTCGTCTATGACAATCCAGAGCATACCGCCTTTAAAATTATCAATCGGTATATCCGTTTTGTAGATAAAGACGATTCCAAACCTCGTTCTGATTGGAAACTGAATGAAGAATGGGCTTGGTTTATTGGGAACAATCGTGAACGATTAAAACTAACCACAAAACCAGAGCCTTACTCCTTCCAAAGGACGCTGAACTGGCTATCTCATCAAGTTGCCCCGACCTTAAAGGTTGCGATTAAACTTGATGAAATCAACCAGACGCAGGTTGTAAAAGACATTCTCGACCATGCGAAACTGACAGACCGACACAAGCAGATTTTGAAGCAACAGTCAGTAAAAGAACAGGACGTGATAACAACAAAAAAATAACTCAAATACAAATTCATTGAATATAGAGAGGAGAACATTTTTATGAATTTTGGACAAAACCTTTATAACTGGTTTCTATCAAACGCTCAATCACTGGTGCTTTTAGCAATCGTTGTGATTGGCTTGTATCTTGGCTTCAAGCGTGAGTTTAGCAAACTGATTGGCTTTTTAATTATTGCGATTATTGCGGTTGGCTTAGTCTTCAACGCTGCTGGAGTAAAAGACATTTTACTAGAGCTATTCAATCGCATTATTGGTGCTTAAATAAAACCGTTCTTTTGTGGAATATAAGTGGTTTTCTTATGTTCCGCAAAGGAATGGTACACCAAACGAAGTGCGGTAGGGATTTTTGAATCTCTACAAAGAAAGGACGTGAATATATGGACGATATGCAAGTCTATATTGCGAATTTAGGCAAATACAATGAGGGCGAATTGGTCGGTGCGTGGTTTACCTTTCCCATTGACTTTGAGGAAGTCAAAGAGAAAATCGGCTTGAATGATGAATATGAGGAATACGCCATTCATGACTACGAGTTACCCTTTACGGTTGACGAATACACTTCCATTGGCGAACTCAATCGACTATGGGAAATGGTATCGGAATTACCCGAAGAATTACAATCGGAGCTATCTGCTCTGCTCACTCATTTTTCAAGCATTGAAGAACTAAGCGAACATCAAGAGGATATTATCATTCATTCCGATTGTGATGATATGTATGACGTGGCACGCTACTACATTGAAGAAACGGGTGCTTTAGGCGAAGTACCAGCTAGTCTTCAAAACTATATTGATTATCAAGCCTATGGTCGGGATTTAGACCTTTCAGGAACGTTTATCTCAACCAATCATGGGATTTTTGAAATCGTCTATTAAATCTGTCGGTACATTACTACTGGCAGATTTTCTATTTTACGGGGTGGCTCAATCAGCTACCCCTATTTTTTATGAAAGGATTGATTACATGAAGAAAATACGAAGCTATACCAGTATCTGGTCTGTGGAAAAGGTACTGTATTCTATCAATGATTTTAGACTTCCGTTTCCCATAACCTTTACGCAAATGACATGGTTTGTCGTGTCACTCTTTGCAGTGATGATACTTGGCAACTTGCCCCCTCTTTCCATGATAGAGGGAGCATTTCTCAAATACTTTGGGATTCCTGTGGCTTTCACATGGTTTATGTCTACAAAAACTTTTGATGGTAAAAAGCCTTATGGATTTTTGAAGTCTGTCATTGCTTATGCACTGCGACCAAAGCTGACCTATGCAGGAAAAAAAGTAACGCTTGGCAGAAACCAGCCACAAGAAGCCATTACAGCAGTTAGGAGTGAATTTTATGGCATATCCAATTAAATACATTGAAAACAATCTCGTCTGGAATAAAGACGGGGAATGTTATGCTTACTATGAGCTTGTTCCTTACAATTACTCATTTCTAAGTCCAGAACAGAAAATACAAGTGCATGATTCTTTCAGACAGCTTATCGCACAAAATCGTGATGGCAAAATTCATGCTTTACAAATCAGTACAGAATCCAGCATACGTTCTGCACAAGAGCGTTCCAAAAATGAAGTCACTGGCAAGCTCAAAGCGGTTGCCTATGACAAAATCGACCAACAGACAGACGCTTTAATATCCATGATTGGCGAAAATCAAGTGAACTACCGTTTCTTTATCGGCTTTAAGTTGCTTCTCAACGATCAGGAGTTTTCTATGAAAAGTCTTACCGTTGAAGCAAAAAATGCTTTGTCTGATTTTGTCTATGATGTGAACCATAAGCTGATGGGCGATTTTGTTAGTATGAGTAATGATGAAATCCTGCGTTTTCAGAAGATGGAAAAGCTCTTAGAAAATAAAATCTCTCGTCGTTTCAAAATCCGCAGGTTAGATAAGGACGACTTCGGCTATCTGATTGAACACCTTTACGGACAGACAGGCACTGCCTATGAAGAGTATGAGTACCATCTATCAAAGAAAAAGCTGGATAATGAAACGCTGATTAAATACTATGACTTGATTAAGCCTACTCGCTGTTTGGTGGAAGAAAAACAGCGATATTTGAAAATCCAGCAGGAAGATGAAACCGTCTATGTAGCTTACTTTACCATTAACAGCATTGTCGGAGAACTGGACTTCCCGTCCTCTGAAATCTTCTACTACCAGCAACAGCAATTTACATTCCCGATTGATACGTCAATGAATGTGGAAATTGTAGCGAATCGTAAAGCCCTATCTACTGTCCGCAATAAAAAGAAAGAACTGAAAGACTTGGATAACCACGCTTGGCAAAGTGATAATGAAACCAGCTCCAATGTGGCGGAAGCTCTGGAAAGTGTGAATGAGCTGGAAACCAATTTAGACCAAAGCAAGGAATCTATGTACAAGCTGTCTTATGTGGTAAGGGTATCAGCAAATGATCTTGACGAACTCAAACGTCGTTGTAATGAAGTGAAAGATTTTTATGACGATTTAAGCGTAAAACTGGTACGACCATTTGGGGATATGCTCGGCTTACATGAAGAATTTTTACCTGCCAGCAAGCGTTATATGAATGATTATATTCAATACGTGACCTCTGATTTCCTCGCTGGTTTAGGTTTTGGTGCTACTCAAATGCTGGGGGAAAATGAGGGGATTTATGTTGGCTACAGCTTAGATACTGGACGCAATGTCTATCTGAAACCTGCTCTTGCCAGTCAAGGGGTTAAGGGTTCAGTAACCAATGCGTTAGCGTCGGCTTTTGTTGGTTCGCTGGGTGGTGGTAAATCCTTTGCGAATAACCTTATCGTCTATTATGCGGTGCTTTATGGGGCACAAGCAGTGATTGTAGACCCAAAAGCAGAACGTGGCAGATGGAAAGAAACCTTGCCAGAGATTTCCCATGAAATCAATATCGTCACTCTGACTTCTGATGAGAAAAACAAAGGCTTACTTGACCCTTATGTGATTATGAAAAATCCCAAAGATTCTGAATCACTGGCTATTGATATTCTGACATTCCTTACGGGGATTTCCTCTCGTGATGGGGAACGCTTCCCAATCCTTAGAAAAGCCATTCGTGCAGTAACCAATAGTGAAGTACGAGGGTTGATGAAAGTGATTGAGGAATTACGGGTTGAGAATACGCCACTAAGTACCAGTATAGCCGACCATATCGAAAGTTTTACAGACTATGACTTTGCACATTTATTATTCAGTAATGGTTATGTGGAGCAGTCTATCAGCTTAGAAAAACAACTGAACATTATACAGGTTGCGGACTTGGTACTTCCCGACAAGGAAACTTCCTTTGAGGAATATACCACTATGGAGCTTTTATCCGTTGCTATGCTGATTGTCATTAGTACCTTTGCTTTAGACTTTATCCATACAGACCGAAGCATTTTCAAGATTGTAGATTTAGACGAAGCATGGAGCTTTTTACAGGTAGCACAAGGAAAAACACTATCTATGAAGCTGGTTCGGGCTGGTCGTGCTATGAACGCTGGGGTATATTTCGTGACCCAAAATACAGACGACCTCTTAGATGAAAAACTGAAAAATAACCTCGGCTTAAAATTTGCATTTCGTTCCACTGACCTTAACGAGATTAAAAAGACCTTAGCCTTTTTTGGTGTAGACCCAGAGGACGAAAACAATCAGAAGCGATTGCGTGATTTGGAAAACGGGCAATGCCTTATCAGTGATTTATATGGTCGTGTCGGTGTGATACAGTTCCACCCTGTATTTGAAGAACTGCTCCATGCCTTTGATACCAGACCACCTGTGCGAAAAGAGGTGTAAATGTGAAACCATCAATAGTAAACAGAATAAAATCAAACTGGACGCTGAAACGTCTAGGTAAAGTGGCAATGACAGTGGCTTTCACACTTGTGATTGCCATTTTTCTTTTAGCCATGCTGGGAACGGTGGTTCAAGCTGCGGGCTTGGTAGATGATACGGTCAATGTGGCAAATGAATACAGCCGATACCCACTTGAAAACTATCAACTGGATTTTTATGTGGATAATAGCTGGGGCTGGCTTCCGTGGAACTGGTCGGACGGGATTGGAAAACAGGTCATGTATGGACTATATGCCATTACCAATTTTATTTGGACAATCAGTTTGTATGTTTCCAATGCGACAGGTTACTTAGTACAGGAAGCCTATTCCTTAGACTTCATTTCCGCTACAGCAGATTCCATTGGTAAGAATATGCAGACCTTAGCTGGTGTGAGTGCAAACGGATTTTCAACAGAGGGTTTCTATGTTGGATTCCTCTTACTCTTGATTTTGGTTCTTGGGGTTTATGTTGCCTATACGGGACTGATAAAGAGAGAAACCACAAAGGCAATTCATGCCATTATGAATTTTGTGCTGGTGTTTATCCTATCGGCTTCCTTTATTGCCTACGCTCCCGACTACATTAAAAAAATCAATGACTTTTCATCAGACATCAGTAATGCCAGTTTATCACTTGGCACGAAGATTGTCATGCCCCATTCCGATAGTCAAGGCAAGGACAGCGTGGACTTAATCAGAGATAGCCTGTTTTCCATACAGGTTCAGCAACCGTGGCTACTGCTTCAATACAACAGTTCAGACATTGAAAGTATCGGTATTGACCGTGTGGAAAGCCTGCTCTCCACCAGCCCAGATTCCAACAATGGCGAAGACAGAGAAAAAATTGTTGCGGAAGAAATTGAAGACAGAAGCAATACCAATCTAACCATTACAAAGACCATTAACCGTTTAGGTACAGTCTTCTTCCTATTTGTCTTCAATATTGGGATTTCCATATTTGTATTCCTATTAACAGGAATCATGATTTTCTCGCAGGTACTTTTTATCATCTATGCTATGTTTCTGCCTGTGAGCTTTATTTTAAGCATGATTCCATCATTTGATGGTATGTCAAAACGAGCCATAACAAAGCTCTTTAATACCATTTTGACACGAGCTGGAATCACATTGATTATTACGACAGCATTTAGTATTTCAACCATGCTCTATACCTTATCGGCTGGTTATCCGTTCTTTTTGATTGCTTTTCTACAGATTGTGACCTTTGCAGGAATCTACTTCAAGCTGGGCGATTTAATGAGTATGTTTTCTCTACAGAGTAACGATTCTCAAAGTGTGGGAAGTCGTGTGATGAGAAAACCTCGTATGCTTATGCACGCTCACATGCACCGTCTACAGCGGAAACTTGGACGTTCCATGACTACTCTAGGGGCTGGGTCTGCCATTGTTACAGGTAAAAAAGGACAGTCGGGTTCGGGGAGTTCTGCAAGGACACAAGCAGATCACTCCCGACCAGACGGAAAGGAAAAATCAACACTTGGAAAACGTATCGGTCAAACCATCGGTACAGTAGCTGATACCAAAGACAGAATGGTAGACACTGCTAGTGGTTTGAAAGAACAGGTTAAAGATTTGCCGACCAATGCAAGATATGCAGTATATCAAGGAAAATCCAAAGTAAAAGAGAATGTCCGTGATTTAACCAGTAGTATTTCTCAAACCAAAGCGGACAGAGCCAGTGGACGCAAGGAACAGCAGGAACAAAGGCGAAAAACCATTGCGAAGCGTCGCTCTGAAATGGAACAGGTCAAACAGAAAAAACAGCCTGCTTCTTCTGTTCATGAAAGACCGACTACAAGACAAGAACAATATCATGATGAACAGACCTCAAAACAGTCTAATATTCAGACTTCATATAAGGAATCTCAACAAGCCAAACAAGAGCGTCCAGCAGTTAAGTCCGATTTTTCAAGTCCAAAAGTGGAACGCCAAGGCAATACCGTTCAAGAAAAAACCGTTCAAAAGCCAGCAACTTCAACCACTACAGCAGATAGAACTTCACAACGTCCAATCACAAAAGAACGTCCGTCTACTGTTCAAAGAGTACCACTACAAAATACAAGAAGTAGACCACCAATCAAAACCGCCACCATTAAGAAAGTCGGTAAGAAACCATGAAGTTGAAAACTTTAGTGATTGGTGGTTCTGGATTATTCTTGATGGTCTTCTCACTGCTTCTGTTTGTTGCCATTTTATTTTCAGATGAACAGGACAGCGGAATTTCCAATATTCATTATGGAGGTGTGAATGTTTCCGCAGAAGTGCTGGCTCATAAGCCTATGGTAGAAAAATATGCCAAAGAATATGGCGTTGAAGAATATGTCAACATACTTCTTGCGATTATACAGGTGGAATCGGGCGGTACTGCGGAAGATGTTATGCAGTCCTCGGAATCCCTCGGTCTTCCACCTAATTCATTGAGTACAGAAGAATCCATTAAGCAAGGTGTGAAGTATTTCAGTGAATTATTAGCCAGTAGCGAAAGGCTCAGTGTAGATTTAGAATCGGTTATCCAGTCCTACAATTATGGTGGTGGTTTCTTAGGGTATGTGGCTAATCGTGGAAATAAATATACCTTTGAACTGGCTCAAAGTTTCTCAAAAGAGTATTCAGGTGGCGAAAAAGTGTCTTACCCCAATCCCATAGCCATACCTATCAATGGGGGCTGGCGATACAACTATGGCAATATGTTTTATGTGCAACTGGTAACGCAGTATCTTGTCACAACAGAGTTTGATGATGATACGGTACAAGCCATCATGGACGAAGCACTGAAATATGAGGGCTGGCGATACGTTTACGGTGGAGCTTCCCCGACTACTTCTTTTGATTGTAGCGGACTGACACAATGGACGTATGGAAAAGCTGGAATTAACTTACCACGAACCGCACAACAGCAATATGATGTGACCCAGCATATCCCACTATCGGAAGCACAAGCTGGCGATTTGGTTTTCTTTCATTCTACCTATAACGCTGGCTCTTATATTACTCATGTTGGGATATACCTTGGCAATAACCGTATGTTTCATGCAGGCGACCCAATCGGTTATGCCGACTTAACAAGCCCCTACTGGCAACAGCATTTAGTGGGAGCAGGACGAATCAAACAATGAGAAAGGAAGATTTAATGATGAAATTTAGAAAAAATCAGAATAAAGAAAAACAGATACCAAAGGAAAAGAAACCTCGTGTCTACTATAAGGTCAATCCTCATAAAAAGGTTGTGATTGCCTTGTGGGTACTTTTAGGGCTTAGTTTCAGCTTTGCGATATTCAAGCACTTTACAGCTATAGATACTCATACTATTCACGAAACAACTATCATAGAAAAGGAATACGTTGATACTCATCATGTAGAAAATTTTGTAGAGAACTTTGCGAAAGTCTACTATTCATGGGAGCAATCCGATAAGTCCATTGATAATCGAATGGAAAGTCTAAAAGGCTATCTGACAGATGAACTTCAAGCTCTCAATGTTGATACAGTACGCAAAGATATTCCTGTATCGTCTTCTGTAAGAGGATTTCAGATATGGACGGTAGAGCCAACTGGCGACAATGAGTTTAATGTAACCTACAGTGTAGACCAGCTCATTACAGAGGGAGAAAATACAAAGACCGTCCACTCTGCTTATATAGTGAGTGTCTATGTAGATGGTTCTGGAAATATGGTACTGGTTAAGAATCCGACCATTACCAACATACCTAAGAAATCAAGTTATAAACCAAAAGCCATTGAAAGTGAGGGGACGGTTGATTCCATTACAACCAATGAAATCAATGAGTTTTTAACGACGTTCTTCA
>ERZ791922.810-NODE-810-length-15494-cov-3.203899_pt1 | contig 15494 bp, 14 predicted proteins | sample MGYA00510134_ERZ791922 | MGnify/ENA primary metagenome ERZ791922 (study PRJEB30046, sample SAMN00792101) | human gut metagenome | study: EMG produced TPA metagenomics assembly of the A metagenome-wide association study of gut microbiota in type 2...
CACATCTTTCTAATCGACATTTCAATTCTTCGCCTTTCCGTATATTCTGCCTGCATACAGAAGAAAATCCATCCCAGATATCTTTTAGTTCGGGTTTTAAATCTATTATATAAGTATATTTTTGATCCACCTGATAGTTCAGCCATTGAAAAGTCCTTATATCAAGAAAGCCCGGTACCAGTACAACCGAAAAATAATTGGGAGCTATTTTTTTAATTTTATTATCAATTTCCTGTCCGATTAAATTAAGGTAGGATTCTTTCTTGTCTTGTTTCATACTCTCGAACTCCTTCTCCAAAACCGGACCCAGGTAGGGAATTCCTGTTTGTGGAGGAGGAGAGAATAGGAGCTTTACACCTGCAATTTTTTTGTAAAAAAGGGGGCAAACACATATTAAGTGCTCTCCTTTGCATATCCCCAAGGGTAATAATTCATAGCCTGTATATTTTTCTACTAGTTTAAGGAAATCCCACTTATGATAAAGCAGACCATGGGTACTAGCATCAATAAAGCTATCCCACTGGATCTGATCGGTTATATAACAAATAGCCATTTTCACACCACCATTCATAAATTTCTTCTCCAGACGTCATCCATGCGTCTCTAGAAATACCATACTGTAAAATCTTTTCATATATTTTGGCCCAGTGGTCCCTGAAAGGACAGCTGAAAACATTGTTATGCCAAAGCACAGTTATGACTCCATTGTTTAATTCCACTTTTTCAAGAAGTTGTTTGATAAGTTCCCACGCCTCATCGGGTTTTGTAAAGTCAAACATAGCACTCTCCATCACATGTAAGGGGATTTCATAGATATCCATCCATTGCTGGCGCTGCAAATGATAAGGTCTGAAGGGGTGGCACATCCCATTACGAAATCCCACCATGTTGGTATAGCCATACGTTGTATCATATTTAAAGCCACATTTTTCGAGGATTTCCCATGTACTTGGAATCTGAAATCTTAAGTAATGATTTCTATATCCGATAACTTCTCTTCCTAAAACATTTTCTAACCTTCTTTTCTCTCGTTTGATTGCGTCAATATCATGAAAGGAATAATAGCCTCCATGCAATCCTACTTCCCAACCGCTATCGACTATCAATTTAACCTCATCTGCAATATCTTCGATGTTATATCGAAACCTTCTAGGATCCCGTTCCGCTGTCATGAAATAGAATGATGATTTGGCGTTATATTTCTTTTCTAGCTCCATAATCTTATGAAAATTTATATAGGGACTCGCTTGATTTCCCTTCTTATTCCAAAATAAGTGTTTTTTTAACGCACTCCAATCCTTTTTTTTGAGACTAGACAAGCCTGACAAAACCCGATGAGATAAAGGCGGATAGATGTCATCTACATCGTGGGTCAAACAGATGGTGAATTTTTTATTACCTGGATAGCAGATGTGGTATCCCTGTTTCATAAGATGCTCCGAAACAACCGGAGTCATAACCTTTGACAGGTCAGAGCCGATATATTTGGAGTCTGTACCCGGGTGTTCTTTTTCATTCACATACGTCTCCCAAAGCTCCGGATGTTGTTTTAAGCTATTAAATTGATCCATATTTATATTTATTAGTACTCACCACCTTTTAGAATTTGTGATTCTAGACAGAATGTAATAAAAGATTGGGCCTTTTCAATACTTTGGGGATAGTGCTCAACAAACCACACCATAAATAAAGTTACATCGATTTTATCTTGCAAAAGATATTGGCGCTTTTGTTCCCATTCGATTTTAATGTCAGGAATTTGTGCCAATTCAATTGCTTTTTTTAAAGCCTGATTGGAGTCTTTATAGTTAAATATTAAGCCGTATTTATTCTCCAGTTCTTTAAATATACCTAGGTTTTGCTGCCCAATAAAACTATTGCATCTAACAACAGGTATGCCCATTACCGCGGCTTCCGTTGTCATCGAACCAGAATCCGTTACCAGTAGATTAGCTTCCGATATAAGTAAGTGCATTTCTTCTGGTTTAATGTTTAATTTATAGCTTTCCAGATCAGCGGGTAGGGGGGCTTCAGAAGAAATATATACGGTAGAATATTTACTGAGCTCCTGGACTAATCTTCTTTTAAAATCTAAATCAAATCCATCCTTGCCAACGTCATGAAAGGCTTTGGAAATAAAACGTAAAATAGTAACCGGGCCTTTGGTCTGGTTTGTATGGTCTGGCGAAAACCTCTGGGGATGAAGATACGCGAGTTCCTTATAGCCAGGGATATTAATTATTTTCTTGCCTGCTTTTTCAAATCCCGAAAACGCACAAATTGTGTCAGCGAACCACTTGTAGTAGTGGAATGTGAAATTATCACCGTCAAAAATTATACTGGGCTTCCCCAAGAACCAAGCAACATGAGCTGCTCTGACAGAACCGAAGGCTATAAATATATCAGGCTTCATTGCTCTTACGGCTTTGTACATTTTGATATCCATGATTGGTACATTCAAAATCTTTTCAGGCAAGGACTTACCGTAATTGCCCAAACTTGTATATTCAAAATCATAGGCTAGTAGCAAATCAGTAGCGATGTCTTTTTCACTAACGGTAATAAGTACCTGATGACCTTTTTTCTCCATTTCTTTAATAAAGTTTTTAAAAAAATGGACTTGAGAGGGATGACCGATATCAACGACAATTCTCATGGCTCTCTTCCTTACATATAATATTTAACGAAGCAATATGGTACAGATTTTTGAAGGGATTCCTCCCTTATTCCAAGCGTTTCTATAGGTGGCAAAAGCGGATTCCATCAACCAATTTCCTCTTGTTATTTCCATATATGGCTTCTGTACTGCGCCAAAACCTCGAAATACCGATTCAATATTTTCGTACATGGAACCCTCGAAATCAAAACTATGAGATACCTGAGCGGCAAATTTGATTGCTTCCCATAACGCTAAAAAGTGGGCACCGCTCGTATTTAAAGCAGGGTCCGCGCCTCCCATCAGATAGTAGGCTGCCTTTTGGTTATAAACGATATATACGGCTGCATGGATTTGACCAGCCATGTCGACTGCAAAAAACATTTTTCTAGCGTTATTTTTCACGCAGGCCTCATCAATTCGATAAACATGCTCTCTGGAATAAGGAACATTGAGATTTTGTTTTTTGAAAGTAAGCTCATTAAGATCAAGTAGTTTATCCAAACTCAGGTCTGTTACGATCTTTATGTTGTTCTTCAAAGCAAGATTAATCTTTCGCTTCGTGCTATGCCGTATATTCTCCCAGACTCGGTTCAAATCAGATAAATCTTCTATTACATAAGTATAACGAGTTGATTGTTTGAACTGAGCCCAACTAAGAGGCAGCCAATTAGTAAATTCAACGGAAAAACGTTGATAAAACAATGCGTGTTTCGGTAGAAGAGTGGTAAGTTCTGAGATTAAACTCATCTCATCGGATAGTATTTCAGCATACTTTATTTTTCGTGAGGGAGCAAACATGATTCCTAATCGTGGCAAAAGAGGAGGTGGCATGATCAGATTTAGTCCTACTATTTTTTTAAAAGTCAGTGGCCAGGCGGCCAAAATCTCATCGTTCCTCTTAATAGATAATATTTGATAATTGTTTTGCGCGATAGCGTCGAGCCACCATGATTTATGAAATAGAGAACCCTGAGGGCTTAAATCTACGAACTTATCATATTGCCTAATCTCGTTATTCATTTTCTTGTCACCTTAACTTTTAAAATGAGAGAGGATATATTTCCTAGTAATCCTCCAGAAGAAGTTTCTCAAAAGCAGCAAAGACACTTTTCTTATATAATTTCCATACTTTATTTTTGATTTTTCTTCACCGTAGCGAGCTGGAATCTGAACGTCCTTTACTTTGGCACCTAGCACATTTAATTTGGCTAGCAGGTCGTTGCAGTAGCCGTACCTAGGATAGATTTTAGTTAGATCAAGATGGGTGAGCGTTTCTTTATTGATTGCGGTATAACCGTTTTGTGGATCTTGAAGTGTCCAATAACCGGAAGAGATGCGTGTCAGCCTGGTAAGTATTACATTTCCTGATCTTCGCCACCTGCTCATTCCTTTTGTAAGCTCAGATATAGACAACCTGTCTCCCTTACAATAATCGGCGGTTCCTTCAACAATCGGATCGAGTAATCTAGGTAGCTGTAACGGGTCCATCTGATGATCACCAGCCATAACTGCGACTATATTAATGTCATCCTTTAAAGCCTGCCGATATCCAGTTGCAATGGCTGCGCCAACGCCTTTATTATTTTGATGGTGTATCAGCTTAAGTCGTGAATCTCTAAGATAATCTGAGGCCACATCAAAAGTACGATCAGTTGAACAATCATCTATTACGTAAATCCTATCAACATAATCAGGCATCGTTTGAATTACTTTGTTGATAAGAAGCTCCTCATTATAAGCGGGAACAACAACGCCAATCGATCTACCTCTGTACATAATTAGCCCTCCTGTTTTACACATAACAGCGACTCTTATAAAAAATATGAATTCGCTGTAAACTCATTCTCTCAATTTGTCTGAAATTTTTAAGGTAGCTTTGATTAAACTATTTTTCTTTAGTAGGAGATTTAAGAGCTTTTTTCCGAGGTAGGAGGGGTAATCGATATCTCCGTATTTTAAAATAAGCTTATGATATTTGGGTTTATTTAAAAAACGTATCACCATATCAATGTCTTCGTCACTGAAATTCAAGTAGCTTTCTCGAAGCTTCATGGCACTAGCACTTTCTTCATCCATTTCTTTTTCCCAGAGTTTCTGGTACGACGACATCTTAGCCTCTGTCAGATTATCCTCTCTTAAGGCTTCTATTGCTGTCTGCGCGCAAACAAAAGCTCCGCGGAGGCCCAAGTAGATACCACCGCCGGATACAGGCTTGATCTGGCAGGCAGCATCTCCGACCAACATGGCATTTGCAGAGTATATTTTCGGCATTTTGCCTAATGGAACAATGCCGCTGGTATAACGTATAATTTTCAGATCTTTGAAAATCTGAGGATTTTGATCTACAAGTTCCTGAAAATAATGCTGGAGAGAGTACGCAGGCTGGACAAGTGCATAGCCGGTTCCTAACCTGCAAGTTTTCTCATCCAGGGGTATCATCCAGCCAAACCACCCCGGAGCAAGATTTTGACCCAAAAATATGCTAATTGAATCCGTATCCGCGCATTGCAGCTGGGCGTCGACAGCAAACATCACTGCTTTAAGATTATGACGACTTAGCCCGAGCCATTTGGAAACACTGGAATTAACACCATCAGCGCCAATCAGAAGTTTCGTGCTTATGGTTTTGCTGCTATCTGCTAGCGTAAGTCGAAACCCGCCTTCTATACGCGTGGCTGCTTTTACCTTTACGCCTTTCATAAGTATCGCTCCTGCATCTTCAGCATTTGCGGCTAACTCCTGATCAAATTTAGCGCGGTCGATGGCAAGTGCAAGGTCATGGCTACTTTCAACGCTAAATTGAGCCCCTAGTGGCGAATGTACACGCAAACCTGTCAGATTATTTAACACCGTACTTTTATCCACCCCTGCTAGTTCTACTGCGCGCGGTGAAATAAGACCGGCACATTGCACCGGATAACCGATTTCCTGATGCTCTTCAAGTATTAGAACTTTGAAACCAGATAATGCAATTTGCTTTGCTGTGAAGCATCCCGCTGGACCGGCTCCGACTACAACAACATCCCATTCCATGTTTTTCCTCTTCCCAATCTTATTAAACTAGAAACTGTAGTTTCTAAGTGTGACAATACTTATAACGATTCGGTTCCTCCGAGAAAAAAGCATAAAATATCCTTAAAACATGCGTTTTATGTATGCTTTGTGCGTACATAGGCGTATGAAGATTAATGCGCAGATTCGTTAGAACTGAATATTCTCTAATACTATATATATGAATTTAGATCCGAATTTGGTACTTATCCATCCGCTGCATTTTTAACCCCAAAGTCATGATACTGTAACATGACATCAGATTAAGTTGCAAAGAGCAAGGGATTGATGCGTTGCAATAATATCACCTAGACGGAGCTTTTGCTGGGCTGTTGAATGGCTATCGGAACCTATACTTAGAGGAATATTTTGAACAATTAGTTGATTTAAAAACGCTTGTATCGGCACCTTGTATTTTACATTTACTTCAAAAACCTTCCCGGATAGTTTACCTAAATGGCACAATAGCTTTATTGTCTCTTCCTCAAGAGGTATCTTATATTGTATTAGCTCCGCAGCAGGATGGGCAACAATGTCTACCATATCGTTTCTAAGTAGCCCTTGTATTGTTGACAGCCAATCTTCATATACTTTACTCTTATCGAGAGATTGATCGTGTTTGCTGTAGAATTGATTTGATCCCGAAGGTATTCTGTGGATGGAGCCTAGAATATAGTCTACTTTATCTCTCCACTTATCGTTAAGATCAAGCTCACCGGCACATGTTAAGGCTTTTGCCTCAAGTCCGGTTACAATTTGAATCACGCCTTCGTATTTTTCCTTTAATCTGTTCGTGGAGTCGATAAAACTAGGCACCCATTCACTTCTACGCCATACATGATCCACAAGTCCGACTCGTTGCAGACCTAAAGCTATTGCCTGTTCAATTAGTTCCTCACAAGTATTGATTCCATCAGAAAATAAACTGTGATTATGCAAATCAGATAGCATTAATAAAAAAACTCTTTCCAGTAGCGAATCATTTTACAGTTCCAACCAACAGATACGCTTGGTACATCTTCCCGAAGCGCAAGCTTTACAGCATAATAAGGAAGGTTAACCCCGGCTCCGGTACAGTGTACAATGCTTCCCTGTATGCGGGGATTTATTTCCAGTATAAGAGGTGTGTTATTCCGGTCCCGCCTTACTTGAATACCGATATTTCCATGTAGTTTTAAACTTTGTACGATTTCGTTGCAGTAATTGATCACATCATCTTCTTTGACAATCTCCCCCTTAATGGTGATTCCGGCACTCATTGCATCGCGCCTGCGGGGAATGGTGTACAGAGGTCTTCCATGGTCTACCAATAGATCGACGCTATACTCATTACCGGGAAGGTATTCCATAAGGATTAATTGGAGGAAAATCTCTGACTCATCAAAAATTGACATAATTTCATCAAAGGTAATATAAGTTGACATCGGCTTCATTTCAAACAAAAGCTTATACCTGCTTATTGTTGGATCAATAATTCTAAAACCTCTACTTCCGTTTGAAACCAGGGGCTTTAAGCAAATCGCCTTATCAGGATAACCCAGTTCATAAGCCGCTTTTACAAACTCTTCTTTTGAATTTACTATGGTGAAATGAGGTACCGAAAGACCTCTCTCTTTCATATAGGATAATAGATTACCTTTGTTGTTTGCTATCTTTAATTGATCAATATCAGATACTGAAACGATGATGCCTTCATTCTTAAATTTATCTTTATTAAAAGAAAGTCTTTCAAGTTCCCTTGTAACCATAGGTAAAATTACATCTACTTTTTCCTCCTTGGTGATTTTAAGCAGAGTGTCAATAAAGTCTGGTGCTTCAGCCATAGGGAGTTTACATCTTGCATCAGCTAATTTAAAACCAACTGCCTCGCTTGAAGCATCAGCACCAATCACGCGAATGGATCGTTCGCCATTGTCTCGAAGGCTTTTTATCACCCCGGGAGCGCCGGGAGCACCGGATCCGGTTATCATGACAGTTACAGGTTCCATAATAATCCTCCATGCTGCCTTTTCAAGGTAGCTCAAAACTCTAAGCGAAATTTATTTCGCTTTGTGAAGAGGCTCTTTTCTTCACACTTCCTCCTTACTCAATTATCCACCGAATAATCTCAAAGGCTTCAGCATACGGTACTCCTATCTGTGTTCCGCGGGTAATTGCTAATGATCTGATGAAGCTTTCATTGGCATACACCCGATTAGACTGAGATTCATAGCACCTCAGAGCCTCTATTTTTTTGTTCAAATGTTCTTCTTTCAAAAAAACAAAGGATTGGGTATGGAAGCTTAGATTGTTCCATGGCAGTTCATAACCTAGGATTGATGTCTGTTTAAAAGCCCGAATACCTTCTAACCCAATGGTACTATGATCCTGATGAATATCATGCTGGGAAGGCATTAATACCAAATCTGGCCTGGTTTCAGTCTTTAGCTTTACCAAATCATCGAGTATTTGCTGTCTGAAGTTTTGAAAAGTCCGAACTCCGTAATGAAATATTATTAAGTTTTCATTTCTGATACCCAAGACGCTTGTTGCATTTTTCACTTCAGTTTCCAGGATGTTTTTAGGAAGATGAGAAGGAATAGATAATTCACAGACGGAAAATGCCGCATAAAATACCTCCGCCTGTTCGGCTATCAGCTTTGCAATTGTTCCGCCACATCCAAACTCTCCATCATCTGTATGAGGGGCTAAAATCAAAACTCGTTTTTTCATAATAAACTCTTTCCTTTGGAACCTGACCTAACGAGCTTTAGAACTTTCTTGCCGTAATTGAATAAATAATCCCGCAGTAAAGCTTTGAACCATCCAAGTAGGCCGGTTCCCCATCTTTCCGGATGGCAGTTGAGATATATGCTGCTTACTTTTTCGCTGTTTAGATATCGAATCACATCTATGGTGTTTTTAAAGTTCCTATTATCGATTTCTGCCTTCAATTTATCTTTAAAATTATGATTACCATTCCAATTTCTACCCGTATCCGTCAGATATATGGAAATATCACTGCATGACAGGAATGCTTCTCCAAGTAACCCAAATTCCCTAAAGTCATATAAACTCCAGATATCCCTTCCGTCCCATTTGGTTAACGGATTGCCATGCATGCATACTGTCTTTACAGGAAAAAACTTACGAAAAAGTTCTAATTCCTTTTGAAATATGGAAATTGCCTTACGGCTGTCACCTCTGGCTTTATCCAATATCTCATAATGGTATCCTATCTCATGACCTAAGCTATAAATTTGCTTCATCACTTTTATATTAAATGTGTTCGGGTATCTAAAGTAATATGTTGACTGAATACCATGCTCATGCTCGAGCTTAGCCATGGCCAAGGCATTTTTAATGCTTCTGTCAACATCATGTCGCAATACGATGCATGGTGATATAGGCACATTCGATAGATAGTTTTGTACAGTAACAACATTATGTGATTGGAGAGCTTTGCAGATTTCGGCATACATGTCAAGAGAAAAATCCCTTATTCTCATAGTGACGTCCTCTGGGTTTCCTCTATTATTTTTCTTAGCTCTGTCGCTACAAAAGTTTGTTGTTCATCAGACATTTCCGGAAACAGTGGGATAGCAAAAGTCTCTTTGGAAGCAGCCTCAACAAATGGTAAGGAAATATCAGAATATAGCTGCTTGTAGGCTTCCTGCTGATGTAGGGGAACGGGATAATAAATACCGCATCCTATTTGCCTACTTTCCAATCCTTTAATAATTTCTGCTCTTTTAGGATGACCTAAAATATAAAGGTGGTAGACGTGTACAGCTTCGCTGTCAGCTTCCGGAAATTTAAACCCTAGACCCTGAAGAAGATTTTTATATCGTTCTGCTTTTGTTCTTCTTGCTTCATTAAAACTGTCAAGGTGTTTTAACTTTACTCGTAAAATCGCAGCCTGAATTTCATCTAGTCTACTGTTATAACCTATCTCACTATTGTAGTATTTTTTGCTGCTTCCATGTGCTCGCAGCATCCGTATACGTCCAGCAAGTTCTTCATTATTGGTGGTGATCATGCCGCCATCGCCGTAACCGCCGAGATTCTTGGTAGGGAAGAAGCTAAAGCAAGCCGCATGACCTAAAGCACCGGTCTTACGCCCCCTATATGACGCTCCTATCGCCTGGCATGCATCCTCGATCACGATTAGATTGTAACGATTGGCAAGTTCCATGATATTATCCATGGGAGCCGGCTGTCCAAAGAGATGCACCGGTATAATTGCTTTGGTACGTTTGGTAATGTTACTCTCAATTTTTTTGTAGTCAATGTTATAGCTCGCTTCATCAATGTCTACGAAAATCGGAATTGCTCCAACTCTGGAAATGGCTTCTGCAGTAGCAAAAAAACTATAGGGACTAGTTATTACCTCATCACCTGGTCCAATACCATAGGCATCTAGGCATAGGACTAGTGCATCCGTTCCATTGGCTACGCTAACAGCAAACTTAGTGCCGCAGTACTGCGCAATCTCTTTTTCAAGTGCCTGCACATTAGGTCCCAATATATAATTGCCGCTAGATAAAACGCTTGTAACCGAGGTATCTATTTCATCCTTCAAAGACAAATACCCGGCCTTTAAATCAATCAAGGGAATCTTCATTTTTCTTCCTCCTTTAGCATTTCTTTTTCCGGCACAGGTCTAAATTCTCGTGCGGGAACACCTTTATAAACCTTTCCTGGTAGTGCATCTTTCGTCATTACAGAACCTGCAGCTATGAAACTTTCCTCACCTATTACAACCCCCGGAAGAAGAATTACGCCGCCGCCCACTCTGGCTCCATTCTGGATGACAGCTCCTTTTATCAATTTGAAACGTTCCTCAGTACGGCCCATAAAATTATCATTCGTAGTAGTAACCATTGGAGCAATAAAGCAATTTTTGCCAATGCTAGTGTAAGCCGTAATATATGATCCGCTTTGAATCTTGGTCCTTTGTCCGATATCAACAGTGTTTTCTACGATGCAACCCGTACCGACTATGACGTAGTCGTCAATAGTACAACGCTCCCTGACGACTGCCGCATCACCGATCAGACAGCAAGACCCAAGAACCGTTCCGGCATACAAAACAGCCCCTGCTCCAATCGTCGTTCCAGATCCTATCTCTAGTGGCGCAAGCGGTTCAGTCATTTTTATAGTACTAGTTTTAGCCGGGCGCGGTTGTCTTCCGATAACCGCATTGGATTCGATATTTACATTGTTCCCGATCTTTGTTCCTGGATATATGGTTACATTGTTGCCAATGGTAACATCAGAGCCTATCGTCACCTCGTCACCGATTACAGAATAAAAGCCAATACTAACATTTTGCATAATTTTTGCGGTTTGACTGACAGAATTCACATGATCACACTCCAATCTGAAGTTATCTTTACTGGCTGGTTTGTTTTAGTGGATTGATAAATTGCTTTTATTAGATATAGTACCTTCATGGCTTCCTCGCCGGAAACAAGAGGCTCCTGATTCCGTGTAATAGCCTTTATAAAATCTTCGATTATTTCTTTATGACCCGTTTGATCTGACTCATTATTCAGCTGATCAGCCTGAATTTTTGCTTCAGCATCTGAAAACCTTGCAAACTTCCATTCCTGGATCTTTGATAAAGACTTGCCACCTATCACGGCTGTACCTTGAGTGCCGAAAATAGAGATACTTTCCTCTAGGTTTTCCGGATACAGAGTTATTGCGGCTTCTATTGTTCCCAACGCGCCGCTTTTAAACTTAAGGGAACAGACGCATACATCCTCGTATTCTATGTTATGCAGCTGAGTAGCACCATAGGTAAATACTTCATCAACAGGTCCAAGCAGCCAGTTTAAGAGATCAATGTTATGAATGGCCTGATTAAACATAATCCCTCCATCCAGTTCTATAGTCCCCCTCCATGACGCCGAATTAAAATATTCAGGGGAACGATTCCATCTCACCACAGCGCTGGCGTGAGTAATTTTACCAAACCAACCCTCGTTTACGGCTTCACTAAGAGCCCTAACCACAGTTTTTACCCGGTTGGGATGAACAACGCCAAGCTTAACCCCTTTGGATTTGCACAACTCCACCAAGCTTTTACCCTGGCTGGTATCGAGCACAAAAGGTTTTTCCAGTAAGATATGCTTACCGGCATTTGCTGCTTTTTCTCCCATTGCTGCATGCGAACCGCTAGGGGTGCAGATGATAACAGCTTCAAGTTCTGGATCATTGAGGAATTCATCATAATTTTCATAGGAAGAAACACCATATTTTTCTGAAAATGAAGTCCTACGCTTTTGATCACTGTCGCAAACAGCCACCAGCCTGGCATTTGCGATTTGATCTAACGCATTAACATGCTTCCCAGCAATATGCCCACACCCTACAATACCAAAATTAACCATAAAAACAGCCTCCATTTATTGTTCAGTTAAATCAAAATGATTTTATTTCTTTCCGACATTACATTTTTCGTAGCGTTTCTTGTATCTACAACAATGTTTGATTCTTTAACTACCATCTCGTAATCAATATTAGAGTGATCGGTGATTATTAGTACTAGGTCACTTTTCCTGAGCTCTTCCTTAGATAGCTCTACCCAGTCTGCTTCAATTGCCTTTCCATCCGAACCTGGCATTGACTTAATATAAGGATCATAAAATACCAGTTCAGCTCCCTCTTCTTTTAGCGTCTGCATTATTTTAAGGGCAGGAGACTCTCTGTAGTCGTTTATATCCTTCTTATAAGCAATCCCAAGCACGAATACTATGGAGCCTTTTACCGGTTTTCTGGACTTATTTAAAGCTTTTATAACCTTATCCACCACATAATAATTAACTTGAATGTTAATTTCACCAGCTAATTCGATAAACCGGGTGGAATAATCAAATTGACGTGCTTTCCAACTTAAATAAAAAGGATCTATGGGTATGCAATGCCCTCCGACACCCGGACCGGGATAAAAAGTTTGTATACCAAAAGGTTTTGTGGCAGCAGCATCAACTACTTCCCAAACGCTTATATTCATTTTATTGCATAGCATCATTAATTCGTTTACCAGTGCTATATTTACGGCCCGGTAAGTGTTTTCAAAAACCTTTGTCATCTCTGCAACGGTAGCAGAGGATACTGGAACTACATTTACAATGGTCTGGGTATATAAAAGTTGTGCGATCTCCAAACACAGAGGCGTAACTCCTCCAACAACTTTTGTTGTATTTTTTGTTGAATACCTTTTATTCCCCGGATCGACTCTTTCAGGTGAGAATGCAAGAAAAAAATCTTTTCCCACTTTAAGTCCTGTTGATTCCAGCGAAGGAAGTATAAATTCCTGCGTCGTACCTGGAAAAGACGTGCTCTCAAGTATAATCATCTGGCCTATTCGAAGCTTACTACTAATTTCCTTGGTTACACTTTCAATATAAGATAAATCAGGCTCGTGATAGTCATTGAGAGGTGTTGGAACGCAAATAATAATGATATCCTGCTCGGGCAATACAGAGAAGTCGTTAACAGCTGACAATGACTTCTTCTCAACTAATTTCCGCAATTCGTCATCGTTAACATCCTGAATGTAGTTCAAACCCGAATTCAGCATACTAACCCTACTGGCATTTTGATCAATGCCCAAAACTTTGAAACCAACTTTAGCCTTCTCAACAGCGAGTGGTAAACCAACGTAACCAAGTCCGATTACACATATTTTGGCTGTTTTATCTTTAATTGCATTTTTTAAATGCTGTTCTAAATTTTTACTTGTTATTAATTTTTCATCATCCATTTGGGGATATCCTTTCTTAAGCTTATGTATTTTTATAATTCATTAGTAGAATATGGCGTAATTTGTAAATTGTGACCGTCCAAAGGTAATTATTTGTTCTTCTGTATCGATTGCAGTCATTCATTGAAAGGGAGCCGTATCGATGAGCTTGAAAAGTCATTGTGTAATTGACGTTTCTAAAGGTTAAAGTCTACGCCAGAACGCGTAAGTTCTTTTCTATTTTTATTGTTGAAATATTGTATTCATATTTCTGACCATTTATATCAATATAATTTTTGGGACATAGCATAGATTTTTATTTTATGGAAATAGACACGCCTGATAATCAAGATTATTTAGGGAAAATTGCAATGGAAGAGCGAATGACAATGTGTATACTCACAGAACATAAAAATAACAGCAGCACCATGTTCCGTATCAAACCATAACTTCCATGTACCTACAAGTTAGTATTTTTATTGACAAATTATCTTATTCGTGCATATAATATTTTAATTCATATAAAACATATATGAATAGTCTATATTAAACAGGAGGTTATTTTTATGAAAAGTAAATTTAAATCAAAGCAAAAAAATCACAATAAGGATAGTTTCATGTGTTGCTCCTGTTGCTGTTGTTGTAATTCTTAAACCATATAAAATATTAAATTAAGAAGGAGACACATATGAATATAGATTTTTTAGCATTAGGTGCATTAGGAGCAGCCATTATTTTCATTGGCGCATTAGTATTTTTAAGAAAAAAGAATATAGATTTTGGACTTAGAACCATGATAGCTTTAATTTTTGGATTAGGATTAGGAATAGTCTTTGCAGGTCATACCAGTTATGTGCAGCTTATTGGAGCTGTATATGCAAATATAATATCTGCATTTGTTGTACCACTTTTATTTTTTAGTGTTATTTCTAGTGTTTCACAGTTGGAGAATATACACCAACTAAAAAAGATAGGTGTTAAAAGCATTGGATTACTAACATCAACCACATTGATTGCCTCAACCATAACTATTATAGTTTCATTAGCTATAGGTGTTGGGAAAAATGCATTAATTACGCTTCCAACCGATTATCAAGCGAAGGAAGTGCCAGCAATTACACAGGTAATCACTGATTTATTCCCAAAGAACTTTTTTGCGCAAGCATCGACGAATACAATTGTACCAGTTATATTATTTTCACTACTTATTGGTATAGCTGTAGTTTCGCTTTCCACGAAAGACCCAGAGGGTGTTAAACCTTTTAAAGCTTTTGTTGATTCCGCATCCAAAGTTATTAATACAGTGATAACATTTATTATTGAATTTACCCCTTACGCTGTATTAGCCTTAGTAGCAAATGCAGTTTCTAAGAATGGAGCAGATAAATTATTACCTCTATTGCCGGTATTAGTGATAGCTTATCTTTTGTGCTTTATTCAAACCTTTGGCGTAAATAGTATTCTTATTAGCGTCGTGGCTAAATTAAACCCTATCCATTTTTTTAAACACATTTGGCCTGCACAGGTTGTTGCGTTCACTACCCAAAGCAGTGTGGGTACAATACCAGTGACAGAGAAATGCCTGAGAAATGCTGGTGTATCAGATAGTATTTCTACTTTTGTTGTTCCATTAGGAGCTAATGTTGGAATGCCTGGATGTGCAGGAATTTGGCCTACTTTATTAGCAGTCTTTGCAATACACGGATTAAATATTGAGTATTCCATCGGACAGTATGTCATTCTTATTCTGATAGCAACTTTAATCAGTATTGGTACAGTTGGTGTTCCAGGAACGGCGACGATTACCGCAACTGCAGTATTTGCTGCTGCAGGACTCCCAATTGAAATTATTGTGTTGTTAACACCAATCAGCTCTATTGTAGATATGGCTCGAACCGCAACCAATATAAGTGCAGCAGCTACAAGTGCATTAATTGTTGCAAAAAGTGAAAATGAAATAGATTTAGAAAAATATAATAATTCTTAGTTGTAAAATGAAAGGGGCTGTGAAAAAAGCACCTAACTAGAAAAGAGGATTTTTAATTCACGTTA
>ERZ791922.813-NODE-813-length-15439-cov-3.129420_pt1 | contig 15439 bp, 16 predicted proteins | sample MGYA00510134_ERZ791922 | MGnify/ENA primary metagenome ERZ791922 (study PRJEB30046, sample SAMN00792101) | human gut metagenome | study: EMG produced TPA metagenomics assembly of the A metagenome-wide association study of gut microbiota in type 2...
TTATTTATGACAAAATCTTATAAATTAATAAATTTAAAATAAAAGGATGATATAAATGAATAAAAATATTAAAATACTTGTTGTGGAAGATGATGGGCCTATTCGTAATCTCATCTCTACTGCATTACAGACCAATCAATATAAATATGATCTTTCAGTTAATGGAGAAAAAGCTCTTCTTTCATTATCAACCCATCATTATGATATAGTATTACTTGATTTAGGATTACCAGATAAAGATGGCATTGAAATTATTGAACAATTTCGTACATTTTCAATGACACCTGTTATTGTAATAAGTGCTAGATCTAGTGATGAAGATAAAATAAAAGCATTAGATGCAGGGGCTGATGATTATATAACTAAACCTTTTAGCGTTGAAGAACTGCTTGCTAGGGTACGTTCAACCTTAAGACGTTCACAGTATTTAGAAAATCAAAAAGGGAAAGAAGAACTTATTTTTATAAATGGCGACCTTAAAATAGATTATCCTTCACGTACGGTATTTTTTCAAAACGAAGAAATTCATTTAATGCCAATTGAGTATAATTTACTTTGTTTACTTGCCAAAAATGTAGGAAAAGTTTTAACTCATCAATATATTTTAGATAAAGTTTGGACAAATGCATTAGAATCTGATTTATCTTCTTTAAGAGTTTATATGACATCACTTAGAAAAAAAATAGAAAAAAAGAGTGAACAAAAATATATTCAAACTCATATCGGTGTAGGATATAAAATGATAAAAATGAATGATTCAAAAAAGGATAAATAATAATGTTAGATAAAAAAAAAGGAAAATTAACAATTTTTTTTGGATATGATAATACTCTTTTAAGTACAATGATATTTCAAGGAATTAAAAAAAATGATGAAGGATATAAAGTTTACATTGGATGTTTAGATACTAAAAACAATCCATCTGTTTTAAAATATGTGTATAAATTACAATCACAAATTAACGTATGTGTCGATTTAAATCAAATTTATGAAAAAAAGCCGGATATTGTTATTATTGAGAATTTGAATCTAAATATTAATCAACAATTTAAAAGGTGTGAGGAAATAAGGGAGTTACTCAATGAAGGGTATGATGTTTATACTTCATTAAATATCAGTTTTTTTGAAAATGATAAAAAACAGAATACTATTTTAAATGATTTATTTTTTAGTGCAGATTATGTATTTTTTGCTGATGAAAGTAAAGCGATAAACAGTTTGGAATTACGTCAAAAGGCATTATATAAATATTTTCAATGGTTAAATCGTCAAGATATATCTTTGTCTAAAAATGAAGAATCTAGAAATGAACATATTCTTGTTTGTATGTCTTCTTCACCTTCAAGTCAAAAGATTATACGTTGCGCTGCAAAAATGGCAACTAATTATCATTGTAAATTAACTGCATTATATGTAGCTACGATGAATAAAGAAGATTTAAAAGAGCAAGATCAAATTCAATTGCAAAAAAATATAGATTTAGCTGAAAATTTAGGAGCAAAAGTAGAAATAATTTACGCTGATGACATTGTTTTTCAAATTACTGAATTTGCAAGAGTATCTAATGTGTCGAAAATTGTTATAGGGAGAAATATTAAAAAAAGTAGATTTTCATTTAGAAAACCAGAAGTAAGTGAGCAATTATTATCACAATTTTTGGATTATAAAATGTATGTTATACCTATTTATGAAAGATATAATGTGCAATTTAAAAAGGAAAAATTAGAATTAAATAAAAAAGATATATTAGTAAGTTTTTCCATTTTGTTTTTATGTACGATTTTAGGCTATTTATTTTTTGGATTAGGTTTTAATGATTCAAATATTATAATGATATATATACTGGGAGTATTTTTAATTGCAATTATCACTACAAATAGAGTGTACAGTATTATTTCATCATTGATTAGTGTCTTGATTTTTAATTTTTTCTTTACATTTCCTACTTTGAGTTTTTCAGCATATGATCCAAGCTATCCAATGACTTTTTTAATAATGTTTATTGTTGCATTTATGACAAGTAATCTTGCAACAAGAATTCAACAAAATGCTAAATCTTCTTCTAATGTGGCTCAAAGAACAAAAATCTTATTAGATACAAATCAGATATTACAAAAAGAAGTAACAAAAGAAGGAATTGTTCAAAAAGGATGTGAACAATTACATAAATTATTGAATCGAAATATTATATTTTATTTAGTTAACGATAATGAATTAAGAGAACCTTTTATATTAAATAATCATAATCAAAAACAATTTAATGATTACTCTATTTCAAACGAGTTAGGTGTTGTAAAATGGGTTGTAACTCATAATAAACATGCAGGAGCATCGACTCGTAACTTATCAGCTGCCAAATATCTTTATCTTGCGGTACGGGTTGATAGTAAAGTATATGGAGTTGTTGGAATTTATTTAGATAAAGATAGATTAGATTCATTTGAAAACAATATGTTACTAGCTATACTTGGTGAAATGGGGTTTGCTTTAAAAAATGAAGAAATTATTCGTGAAAAAAATAAAACAGCATTAAAAGCAAAAAATGAACAGCTAAGAGCAGATTTATTACGATCAATTTCTCATGATTTACGAACACCATTAACTTCTATTTCTGGTAATGCAGGAATTTTATTAACAAATGATGAAATTTTAACAAAAGAAAAAAAGCAAAGTTTATATACTGATATATATGATGATTCTTTGTGGTTAATTAATCTAGTTGAAAATTTATTATCTGTGACAAGGATAGAAAATGGAACTATGAAATTAAATATAAGTCCGCAAATAATTGAAGATGTTATTTATGAAGCGTTAGATCATGTCAATCGAAAAAAAATAGAACACCATATTGATGTTGAAATAGACGATGAATTTTTAATGGGTGATATGGATGTTAGATTGATTGTTCAGGTAATTATTAATATTGTAGATAATGCAATTAAGTATACTCCTAAAGGATCTAATATTATGATACGTTCTTATAAAAAAGAAGGTATGGTATATATTGAAATTTTTGATGATGGTCCAGGAATTCCTAATGATAAAAAAGAAAAGATTTTTGATAAATTTTATAGTGCAAATAATCAAATTGTTGATAGCAAAAGAAGCTTAGGATTAGGCTTAGCGTTATGTAAATCAATTATAAATGCTCATGGGGGAACAATTAGTGTATCTGATCATAAACCACATGGAGCTTTATTTTGTTTTACATTACCTGAGACAAAAATTCATTTAGAAGCAAGTTTATTAGATAATCAATAATAAGTGTTGACGATTCATTAAATAAATTATGATATAATTATATCGAAGATAATTTTTTTAATATGTTTAAACGTAACTTGTGTTTGTTAAAATGTGATTAAAATTAAAGAAAGGATTATAATAATTTATTATACAAGATGATATATGAAAGATGAATGTTTGATTTGTAAAGCACCGCTTGAATATTTAAATGAAGATAGTTTAATGGAATGCGCTATTTGTCATAAAAAAGAAAGTAGTAAAACAAGGTGTGTTAATGGTCATTATGTGTGTAATGACTGTCATAGAAAAGGTGTCGACAGTATTATTGCTTTATGTTTACATGAAAAAGAAAAGAATCCAATTAAAATTTTAGAAAAAATGATGTCCATGTCATTTTGTCATATGCATGGTCCTGAACATCATATTATGGTTGGAGCTGCACTTTTAACGGCTTATAAAAATGCAGGTGGAAATATTGATTTAAACAAAGCACTTTTAGAAATGTATAGTAGAGGAAAAGATGTTCCTGGAGGTGTTTGTGGTTTTTGGGGTGCTTGTGGAGCGGCAATTAGTACAGGAATGTATATGTCAATTATTACAAATGCTACACCTCTAGCCAATGAAGCATGGGGACTTTCTAATCAGATGACTGCTTTTACATTGAATAAAATTGGTGAAATAGGTGGACCGCGCTGTTGCAAAAGAAATTCTTATCTTGCAATTATTGAGGCAGTTTATTTTACAAAAGAGAAGTTAGGTATTGCTATGGAATTAGAAAATGTTAGTTGTTCTCGTTTTATGATGAATAATCAATGTATTAATATTAGATGTCCATTTTTTAAAAAATGATAATAGCGTTATAAAATAAGAATGTTTTTAGATATTAAATTAAGAGGTTAGTAAAGAGTTATGCAATGTCATATTAGATCATTATATTTATGTGTAAAAGATATGCATAGAGCAATTGAATTTTATGAGAATTTTTTTGAAAAAGAAGTTTTTATAAAAGATGATATTTATAGTGTTTTTGATATTGATGGGTTTAGATTAGGATTATTTGCTTTTAAAAAAGTAGATGAAACTCATGTATATGGCAGTAATTGTTTACCTAGTATAGATGTTGAAAATTTAGATGTATTAAAAAACAAGATTAAAAATTTAAAACTATGTTTTCCACTAACAAAAATAAATAATAATTGGGTTGTAGAATTTGTTGATTCAGAAGGTAATCATATTGAATTAACAGCACCGATTAAATAAAAGTGATTTAATAATAGAAATAACAAACCAATGCTTTAGTGGATAAACGACTAATAATATGATAAAATCAAAATACAAAGATAAAAACGCAACATAAGAAATGTAATCTTACAGAGCCGGTAGGTAGCCCGGCCGCACCAATTGGTGTAAGTAACCCTCCCTCCTTAGGGTCGTCCATTCTTTGTTTAGTATCATTATTTAAGGAGGAATTGTCATGGACAAAGTATCAATCAAAGTGAAAGTATTTTTTGAAATGCCATTTTGGGTAGGCGTTTTTGAACAGATATCGCAAGAAAAATTATCTGTATGTAAAGTTACATTTAAAACGGAGCCAAAAGATTATGAGGTATATCATTTTATTTTGAAAAACTACTATCGCTTGCACTTTAGTCTGGCTGTGGCAACTGATGTAAAAGAAGTAAATTATAATCCAAAACGAATGCAGCGTGAAGTACGCAAACAAATGCATAATATTGGATTAAAAACAAAGTCTAGACAGGCTTTAAAATTACAGCAGGAGCAGTTGAAAATTGAACGCAAGATAAAAAATCATAAACAACAAGAAATAAATAAAAAGCGTAAATTTGAACTGAAACAGCTAAAAAGAAAAGAAAAGCATAGGGGCAGATAATTTTTGCTCCTATCTTTTTATTAATGATATTTGATTAATAAAGCTTAATATCTATATTTAATGAAAGTAAATATTTAAGGTTGTTCCAAGAAAAATAACGATAAGCAAGATAATATAAATGTTTATATCTTGATGATGTAGTGAAACTAGTAATAAAAGTATAAGGGTATGATGATGAAAAAAGATATTCAAAAAAGTATAGAGATTTATAAAGAACAATTGGATAATGGATATATACAGGTTGCGTATTTAACTTTAACTAAATATGTGCTGAATTAAAGTCTAATTTTCCCAAAGAATATCGTGTACAGGAAATATTTCATTTGGATATTTAGATTATACTTATTTTTCTTTTTTTAATACATTTTTAAGAGATCAAAAATTACGATTTGGAGTTGTGTTAAATCATAGAAAAATGCAAATTGAATTATGGCTTATGGGACAAAATGCTAATGTACAAAAGAAGTATTTGGAAATTTTAAAAAATTCAAAATGGAATAGTGATAGAAATAAAATGCCTAGATATTCTGTTCTTGAAGTTGTTTTAGAAAATCAAATAGATTTCAATAATAAAAAACGTATGACAGAAAATATTATTACTCAAGCTTTATCCTTATCACAAGAAATACAACAATATTTAAAAAGAGTTGAGTAAAATTATACACTAAATAAATTTTTATTTTTCTATATCTACCAGAAGAATTTAAAATCTATGAAAAAAATACAAAAGTAATTAATTACAGGCTTCTTGTCTTTATAACTATCTTGCAACTTTATTGATAACGATAAGATATGAGTTGCTATTTTGGAAGATTATTTAATAAATTAGACTGGGTTTACGATAATTATCGTAAACCCTTAATTTTGTGCAACATAAGTAAAATCTATTTTAAAGTAATGCAAATAAAATGATATTGTCCTTGATAGATAGAAGTAGTATCATCTAAATAGAAGTAGATACATTCAAATTGATAAAAGAGGGGTATTTAATGGCTTTTTTAGCTGGGTCACAATCAACAATTACAGATTTATCGTTTAAAACATGGATATTTTTAATTCTATCTGGAATGGCTACTGGAGCTTCAGGGATTTGCTATTTTAAAGCACTTCAAATAGGAGATGTAAACAAAGTAGTTCCTATTGATAAATCAAGTACTATTTTATCAATGATATTGGCATTTATTTTTCTACATGAAACTTTTACATATATAAATGGAATTGCCATTATGTTGATTGCAATAGGAACATATTTAATGATTACTAAGGAAAAAAATATAGTTTTAAAAAATACACAAAATAAATCTTGGTTCATATATGCTGTTTTATCAGCAGTATTTGCTAGTCTAACTTCAATTTTAGGTAAAATTGGTATTGAGGGAGTAGAGTCCAATTTAGGAACAGCCATTAGAACTTCTGTCGTTTTAATCATGGCATGGCTTATTGTAATTGCAACGAAAAAACAAAGTAAAGTTTGCAGTATTTCAAAGCGAGAACTATTATTTATTTCATTATCTGGAGTGGCTACTGGTGGTGCTTGGCTTTGTTACTACAAAGCATTACAAGACGGTCTTGCAAGCGTAGTTGTCCCTATTGATAAACTAAGTATTTTGGTGACTATTGTTTTTTCTTATATAGTTTTTAAAGAAAAGATTTCAAAAAAATCTGGATTTGGACTTGTTTTGATAGTGTTAGGAACGTTGCTTATGGTAATTCCTACACTATAAAAATTTTTAATAATTTATGAAGTTTTCATATATGTATGATTGATTCTATATATTTTAGTAGATCAATTAAAAACCATATAATAAAGTTAAAATCTAAAATGTATAATATTTAGATGTCAGAGCAAGGATTGAAAATGGACTTGCATGGTAATAAACTTTTGATACTTAAAAAAATTAAAAAAATTAGCACTTGGGTGTTGACAGTGCTAAAAGAGAGGACTATAATATAGTTAGAAATTAGGAAAGAGAAAAAACCTAGTTTCTCATATAACATTGCATCTTCAACAATGCTAATATGATCTAAGTGTCAAACAACAGAAAGGGGTAATGACTTATGATGATGCCTAGTATTTTTGGAGAAAATTTATTTGATGATTGGATGGATTCTTTTGAAGAAGAATTTTTTGGAAGAAAAAATCCACTATATGGTAAACATGCAAAGAATATGATGAAAACAGATGTGCGTGAAACAGATGGCACATACGAAGTAGATATTGATTTACCTGGTTTTAAAAAAGAAGATATTTCAGTTTCATTTGAAAATGGATATTTAACTGTATCTACAAATAAAACTCTTGATCGAGATGATAAAGATAAAGACGGTAAATATATTCGCCAAGAAAGATATGCAGGAAGCATGTCAAGAAGCTTTTTTATCGGAAAGAATATTCCTAAAGAAGATATCAAAGCTAAATATGAAGATGGTGTATTGAGATTATCAGTACCTAAAAAAGATATCAAAGTTATCGAAAACAATACTATTAGTATTGAATAATAGATTAGAGATTGCTTAGGCAATCTCTTTTTTATTTAATAAGAATAATTTTTAATTCATTGACTTAAAATTTTTATTCAAATATGATTATAAGTGAGGAAGATCTTTCTTAAATTAATAAGGAGGAAAATAAAAAATGTATCATGGAAGATTCAAGGGTAGTCACTATGAATGTGGGTATCATTGGGGAGCTTTGTTATATAAAAATAATAAAAGCATTGTCAATCAAGATACGTTTATTATCAATGACAAAAGAAAAACTTTTGTAAAAAAATGTATTCCTATATATCAAAAATATTATCCAGAAATTTTAAATGAAATCAAAGGCATTGCTGATGGGCAAAAAACATCTTATGAAGATATGCTTACTTTTTTATTGAGTATGTATTGTTTTGAATTTAATAATAGGTGTACTTGTTTAGCGATTAGTGATGAAAACAATATCGTATTTGGAAGAAATAGTGATTTTTTAGTTGAACTAGAAAAATTATACATGAATTGTTTATATTCACTTGACAATAGCTATGCTTTTAATGCTAATACGACAGCTTTTGTAGAAATGGAAGATGGCGTTAATGAATATGGTTTAGCAGTAGGACTAACTTTTATTTATCCACAAGATATTATTCCTGGATTTAATGCGGGAATGTTAGTTCGTTATTTATTAGAAAAATGTAAAACAGTAAAAGAAGCAATTAGTTTTTTAAAAGAGGTTCCTATTGCCTCTAATCAAACTATTACTTTAGCTGATTCGATAGGAGATATTGTAGTTGTTGAATGTAATAGTCAAAAAGTTGTCATTATTGATCCTTTAGAAAATGAAAACTTTGTGGTTGCTACTAATAATTTTAATTCATTGCAAATGAAAAAATATTTTCATTATAATATTGATGATTGGAATTCATCTTTAAGAAATCAAGTAGCTAATCAGACGTTAAAAACAAATCATTTATCAAAAAAACTAGTTTTTGAAATATTGTCAGGTAAACATGGCTTTATGTGTCAATATGATCGAAAAAAAGGAGCGGATACAGTTTGGTCAGTTGTTTATGATTTAAAGAATAAAAAAATATATCGAGTTGAAGGGAATCCTTCAAGAAAAAAATATAAAGAAGATAAACGTTTTAAGTTTTTATATTGATAGTTATAAATAAAGTCCGTACGAATATTTATGTACGGACTTTTAAAATGTAATCGAAAGATAAAAATATTTATTGTAACTATTGAAATTACAACAATGATATTATATTATTATTGTAATCATTAACATTACAACTATATCGGAGGAATAAAAATGAATGCACAAAAATGTTTAGACATATTACGCGAAATAAAAGATGTGGCCTTTGCAACCGTTGATGCAAATGGGTTACCACAAATTAGAATTATTGATGTCATGATTGTAGAAGATGAAAAACTTTATTTTTGTACAGCAAGAGGAAAAGATTTTTATTTGCAATTAATGAAAAATAATCAAGTTGCAATTACAGGAATGAATAAAGATTATCAAATGATACGATTAAATGGCAAAGTAAAAAAACTTAGTGATCATAAAAACTGGATTGATCGTATTTTTAAAGAAAATTCAACGATGAATACAGTTTATCCAAATGATGGTAGATATATACTTGAAGCATTTTGTATTGATAATGGAGAAATTGAATTCTTTGATTTAGGTAAAGAACCAATAGAAAGACAAAGTTTTAGATTGGGTAATAGTAAATTAAATGAAAAAGGTTTTATTATTAGTGATACTTGCATAAAATGTGGAAAATGTAAGCGGATTTGTCCACAAAAATGTATTGAAAACTATGTAATAAATCAAAATCATTGTTTACATTGTGGGTTATGCTTTGAACAATGTCCAGTTAATGCGGTTGAAAGAAGAGGGGGATAAAGATGTTACAAGAAATGTGGTCAATTTTTATTGAAAAACAAGATTTCTTTTTAAATTTATTAGAGGAACATTTAAAAATTTCACTACTTGCAATTATTATTGCAATTTTAATTGGGGGATTAGTCGGGATTTTAATTAGTGAATTTAAAAAAAGTGCTAAACCTACTTTAGGGATCATTAACTTTTTATACACAATTCCCTCAATTTCAATGTTAGGTTTTTTAATTCCTTTTTCAGGAGTAGGAAATGCTACAGCGGTGATTGCACTTACGATTTATGCTTTACTACCAATGGTAAGAAATACGCATACAGGAATAACGAATGTTGATGCAGTTATTTTAGAAGCGGGTAAAGGAATGGGGAGTACCCCATTACAAATCTTATTAAAAATTAAACTTCCACTAGCAATGCCAATTATATTATCAGGTATTCGTAATATGGTTACGATGACAATTGCTCTTGCAGGGATTGCTTCTTTTATTGGTGCTGGTGGTTTAGGGGTGGCAATTTATCGTGGTATTACAACTAATAATACTGCAATGACAATGGTAGGAAGTTTGTTGATTGCTTTGCTTGCTTTAATCATGGATTTTTTATTAAGTATAATTGAAAAAAGATTATTGAAAAGAAATCCAAAAGCTAAAAGAGTAAATAAAATAATTGTAGTAATCATATTTTTAGTTGCAATAATTATTGTAGGTAGTACGATTTTTCCAATTAAAAAGCAAGATACCCTTAATATTGCAACAAAGCCGATGAGCGAACAATATATTTTAGGAGAAATGTTAGATATTTATATTGAACAAGAAACAGATTTAAATGTTGAATTAACACAAGGTGTAGGTGGTGGGACATCAAATATCCAACCAGCAATGGAAAATAAAGAATTTGATATATATCCTGAATATACAGGAACTGCTTGGAATATGGTATTGAAAAAAGATGGTGTATATACCGAGGATTTATTTACAACCCTTCAAGATGAATATCAAAATTTATTACAAATGGAATGGTTAGGAATGTATGGCTTTAATAATACTTATGGTTTGGCAGTACGTAAGGAAATAGCTGAAAAATATAATCTTAAAACATACTCAGATTTAAAAGCTGTTGCTAGCCAACTAGTATTTGGAGCTGAATATGATTTTTATGAACGCGAAGATGGTTATGAAGCTTTATGTAACAGTTATGGTTTGTCTTTTAAAGAGACAAGAGATATGGAAATTGGATTAAAATATCAAGCAATTAATCAAAAAGAAATTGATGTAATGGTTGTTTTCACTACCGATGGACAACTAAGTGCATCTGATATAACTGTTTTAAAAGATGATAAAAATTTCTTTCCTTCATATTTATGTGGAAATGTAATTCGTTTAGAAGTTTTAAATGAACATCCAGAATTAAAAGATGTATTTGAAAACATAACAAATATTATTTCAGATGAAGATATGGCAAAAATGAATTATATGGTTGAAACAGAAGGTAAGGAACCAAGAGAAGTAGCTAAGATGTGTTTAAAAAATGCTGGTTTAATAAAATGAGGTGGAGATTATGAATAATGTTATTGAATTTAAAAATATAAAAAAAGCATATGAAGATAAAGTAGTTATTAGTGATTTTAATCTTTCAATTGAAAAAGGTGAATTTGTTACTATAATTGGTTCATCAGGTTGTGGAAAAACAACTATATTAAAAATGATCAATGGACTTATTGAACCAACAAGTGGAGATATATTTATTGATGGTGAAACGATAAAAAATAAAAATCTTATTGAACTTCGTCGTAACATTGGTTATGCGATTCAAGGAAGTGTGTTATTTCCTCATATGACAGTAAAACAAAACATTTCTTACGTGCCAAATTTATTAAATAAAAAGGATAAGAAAAAAACCGAGGATGCGGTTTATAAATGGATGAAGATTGTCGGTCTTGATGAAGAATTAAAAGAACGCTATCCTTTTGAGTTATCAGGAGGACAACAACAAAGAGTAGGGATTGCTAGAGCATTAGCTGCATCACCAAATATTCTTTTAATGGATGAACCCTTTGGTGCTGTAGATGAAATAACTAGAAGTCAACTTCAAATTGAATTAAAACAAATTCATCAAAAGACAGGGATTACAATATTATTTGTAACTCATGATATTTATGAAGCATTAAAATTAGGAACAAAAGTATTGGTTATGAATCAAGGAGCCATTCAACAATATGCTTCACCAAAAGAACTATTACACGCTCCAGCAAATGATTTTGTAAAAAAATTAGTTGATAATAAACGAAGAATTTGTTATTTACCAGATGATAAATTAAATGAATGTGAATTTAGTGGTGTAAACTGTGATTTAGAGATTTAATAATTATGATTAGATAGAAATTTAATACGTTTCTATCTTTTTTATAGAGTAATATTATATTATTTCTACTTGATAGTTTCTGCTTATCATCTATGTTTGGTTAAAAGCATTTTTTATAAATCATAGACAGATAAGTAAGTTTTCAAAAATAGAAAAGAAATGACTGCATTGGAATGGCATGATATAATGAGCGTGAAACTAAGACGTGCTTTGCATGGAGAATATCATATATCCGCTCATGCGATGTAAATATAAATTGTAATCTGTTAAGGGGAAGTAATAATGTCAGAATGGATTTATACTAATGATTTCAATATATATGTGTTGATGCAATCAAATTGTGTGAGAATTCTATAGAAATGATGAATATATAATATTCATATCAATTTCCTAAAAATACTGTTAAAATCCATTTAGCTGATTTAATACGTTATATTTTTATATCATGATTATGAGAAACTGCATTAGAAAATTATTTTTGTACTAGTAATAATATGACATTTATCACTTTCAAACATTATATGATATGTATTACTATATTTGTGTTGTATATTAATTAAAGAGGAAAAATATATGAAAAAAATATCTTTTTTAGTTTTATCGCTATTATGCTGTATAGGAATATTTACTGCATCGCCAATAATGGCTCTTGAATCAACCTACACAAGAGAACAAGTGTTGGAAATTGCTTTTAATGGAAACGTACCAAATAATGAAAATCTTTCACTTGAAGATTTAGAACAATATGAAGTAGTATATGATTCGAGATATGATCCAGTTGAAAATGTTGTTTTAAATCCAAAAGCTATACCATCTAATTACGATTATTATAGAACATATTACACTGGTGTTACATGTAAAGGAAGCGGTGCTGCTTCTTCTTCAATTTTAGATGTAAATATTAATTTCTATATTAACGTATTCTTTAAAATAGATAGCAATTATAAATCTTCGTGTATTGGTTATGAAAATCCAGTTATAACAGGTTTAAATAATCATTATGGTGCAACTGGGTATTCTAATCCTAAAGTTGTAGTTACTTCATGGTCATCATCAAAAATTAATTTTAAAGGGACATGTACTTTAACTGCTGGTATGACATTCACAATGTCAGGTACCAGTTCAATTACAGTACCATGATGAAGTTATATGAGTAAAAAAATTCGATTTATTGATCCAAAGAGAACAAAGGAATTACAGGAAAGCATGAAAGATCATGGACGCGCTTCAACTTACTGGGGATTAATCATATTAATATTTTTTATTATAGCATTTATATTAAGTTATTATTTTCAAATTAGATAATACAGAAAGAATTAATATACAACATAAAAAATAGAGATTTAATTCTATTGATATATAGTTTTAAATCTCTTTTTGTTTGCTAGGATAAAATGTGTATGAGAATGAATCATATACTTTTATACAGTAAAATTTAATGATTGGATGGATGATAAATTTTACAAGAGAAACTTAAATGATGAAACAGGTACTATCTTGTGAAAATTATATGAAGATAGTAGAATAAAATGAGCAAATGAATTTGAGAAATCAGGTTGTATAGCATTACAAACAGAAACAGGAGAAGAAATGGTTAATTTTGCTGATACTTCACAAAAAAAACTTGGACGGTATTCAAGTTATAACTATCAGCAGACCAAAGCATATATGTTAAATATGAATCTTATCATTTTGTTCATAACTATGATGAGTTCAGCAGGTCTTTTTTAGAAACTATATATATTCTTTATTTATTAGTAAAGCGTATATGATAAACATTTATATACATGTGAAGCAATAGACATAGATGTTTATTTCATATATAATAATTCCATAGCATTTAGTAGTTAAAAAGAAATTATTACGCATGATGCAAGAAAATGTAGGGATAGTGGTACTTATAGAGTGTAAAATTAAGCAATATAATGGTTTAACAGAAACAAATAGGTATTGTAGAAATCAAATTTTAAAGATGCATATTCATATCTTGATTTTTATCTGGTATGCAAAGTAGATAAATGATATTTATGGAGGTAACGAAAATGAAATTAAAAAATCCTATGTTGGTAGTAACTGATATAAACAAGTCAGTTGAGTTTTATAAAAAAGTTTTTGGATTACATGTGGTCATGGATTTTGGAGCAAATAAAACCCTAACTGGTGGTTTAGCTTTACAGACAATTGAGACGTACAAAGAATTTATTGGCATAGATGAAATTTCATTTGGTGGTAACAATTTTGAAATTTACTTTGAAGAAGATGATTTTGATAAATTTGCTGATAAACTAAAGGAATGTGATATTGAATATATTCACCCTATTATAGAACATTCTTGGGGACAACGTGTTGTTCGTTTTTATGATCCAGATAAGCATATTATTGAAGTTGGGGAAAATTTAAAAGTAGTGTGCAAGCGTTTTTTAGAAAGCAAAATGACGCCAGAACAAGTAGCGAAACGCATGAATGTACCCATGAAGTTTGTAAATGCATGTTTGAGATAAATGCTTGTTTACGAGCAAATGTGAAATCAAGAGTGCTAATGGATTAATCCAACTACGGGAACTGATTTTTAGCTAGAATTTGATGATTATCAGAGTTTCAAAATATTGTTGTAAGCCATTGCTATCAAAGTTTCATATGATTGAAGAAATTTTTGATATTAATCCTTTATTCAAGGAAGTATAAAATTTACTTATATAGCAAAGTGAAAGAAAACCAATAAATGTGATTGGTTGAAAACAACCATATATATTATTAAAAACAATAAGCAATGCAAATGAATTTCAAAAATCTTCAAGAGTAAGAAATAAATTTATCAATTCAAAAAATTTATATGAAACATATACAATAAGTAGGTATGAAAAAAGATGACAGATCGTCATATATAAAATATCGTGCGTCTAATTTTAAAATGAAAGCAAGGTCAAAATTTCACCTTGTAATTAATTTGAAACTCTTTGTATTAAACTTGTAACTAGTTATTTGATTATCTTTCCATTAAAAATAATCAAATATTGATAAGTATATATCGCTTATTTTACTTTGAAATAATACCATATTATTGAATAATATATAATCATACTTAACAAGATATACCTCATAAATATGTGATACATAATATATAACATGTCTATATTATTAGTATATTCATAATAAGCCCCAACACTAAAATAGCCACCTAGAAAAAGCCACATAATACCATTGCAAATGTTGTAAGCTTTTATATTTCTTAATTTTTTTGATGAAATTTTATGACCTGCCCAAAAATTTATAGGTTTTTTAATTGTAAAGGCATATATTGCTAGTCCATAACATATAATTGCCATAATCCATATTCCCGAAAGATTTAATTTCATAAATAAGCCACCCTTTTAATATTATTAATTGTATTATAACATCATGATATATTTTTTTATAATTAAAATATTTTTATTTAAGTGATATTTCTTTGACACTATCTAAGCGTTTTCTATCATTTTAAAATAAAATATGCTGTTTTATTTAACCTATATTGAAATGATGAAAAAAAGCGATGAATATAGATTGTCTGTTTT
>ERZ791922.818-NODE-818-length-15380-cov-3.410962_pt1 | contig 15380 bp, 15 predicted proteins | sample MGYA00510134_ERZ791922 | MGnify/ENA primary metagenome ERZ791922 (study PRJEB30046, sample SAMN00792101) | human gut metagenome | study: EMG produced TPA metagenomics assembly of the A metagenome-wide association study of gut microbiota in type 2...
ATAATTTTCTATCTCTGTGACAGACATCGCATCCCTTCCTTTCCGTTCCGGCGGTCTTGCCGCCGCTGTTTCCCGGAAGGGAATGGAATCGGTACTTGATCCATAAGTAATTGTTTTTTCTGTATTTGATTTCTCTATATTTAATTCTGCGGGCTTTTCCGTATCCGGTTTTACCATATCCGGGTTTTCCGTATCTGGTGAAGCCACATCTGGCGGCAGCATATCTGGCTTCTTTGGCTGTGGCTGTTCATAAATGATGTACTCGGTATAGGCGGCTCCTTTCATCGTTCCTGGTCTCTCTGACGCTTTTTCTGCCATGCCTCCAGCAGCTTGATGATGGTTTCCTGCATCCGCTGGGGCGTATAGCTTTTAGGGAAATACTTCCGCAAAGTGTCAGAGGTAAATGTCACTCGGTCCAGATCACTTTTCTTTTCCTCACCCATAATGACACGCATCATATCGAGGGTCAGATGCCCCTCCTGACTGTATTTCTTGAGCCGCTGGGCTTGGGAAAGGGAAGGGGTAGCCTGCTCACTGTCCATGGCATCCAGCAGGTCTACCTGTTCGTCCTTTTTGAGAAATGACAGCTCATAGGCAGGGTTCAGGGCAATCTTCTTTTCATCTACCATATCCATCAATTCAGGAATCAGCTCTGTCAGACGGATATAGCGAAAAATCTGGTTTTTGCTCTGACCTACTTGCTCCGCCAAAACCTCGCTGGACTTCTTCCCAAAATCGTTCCCAACTTGGGAACAATTTTCTTTACTCGGTCTGCCAGCCTGTCTTTTCATGGCATCCAGCTTCATTTTATAAGCAAATGCCCTTTCACTGGGGAGCAAGCTTTCTCGCTGCAAATTGCTGTCAACCATAATGATCGTGGCGGCATCATCATCCAAATCCCGAACAATGACCGGCATAGTCTCCTTTTCTGCCAGCTCACTGGCTCTGTGCCGCCTGTGTCCGGCCACCAGCTCATAACCGCCATCCGGGTCCGGTCGGGCAATCGCCGGAACCAGAACGCCATACTGCTTGATACTGTCAGCGGTCTCCATCATGGCTTCGTCATCCTTGACTTTGAATGGGTGGTTCTTGAACGGATGCAGTTCAGACAACGGAATTTCCTGAATCTTTTCCAGCTTTGCATCCTGGCGGCCTTCTTCGGTGGAGAACAAATCATCTACCGAAGCCAGCTCTATTTTTTTCGCGCTGCTTTTCAAGTTTCAACACCTCCTTCGTCAGATTTTTGTAGCCCTCAGCCACCTTGCCACCGGGATCATGGGCAAAAATGCTTTTTCCCTCTGCGCTGATTTCCTTTGCCCGGACAGAATGGGGGATCTCTGTGCTGAATACTTTGATCTTGCTGCCATAGGTCTCCCGCAGGAGCGCGGAGATCTCTTTGGCAAAGTTGGTTCGGCTGTCCACCATCGTCAGCAAGATACCGTCTATCTGGAGCTTGGGGTTGATCTGCCGCTTTACCTTGTTCACCGTGGAGAGCAGTTGTTCCAGCCCTTTGGCGGGCAGATACTCTGCCTGAACGGGAATTATGATCCTATTCGCAGCGGCCAGCGCATTGACTGTGAGCATCCCCAGGGAGGGCTGGCAGTCGATGAGGATATGGGAGTATTGCCCCTTCAGCGTGTCCAGATATTGCCGCAAGACAGTCTCACGGCTCATGGCATTTACCAGAGATACTTCCATACCGGATAACTGGATGTCCGCAGGCATCAGGTCTACGCCCTCAGGGTGGTGCAGGATACCCTCGCCGGGACGGAGCGGCTCATCCATCAGGATGCGTCCCATAGCGTCCGACAGCGTAAAGGGCAGCTTGTCCGGCTGGGGATTGCCCAAGCTGATCGTCAGGCTTCCTTGCGGGTCTCCGTCGATCAGCAGGACTTTCTTTCCGGCCTGCGCCAAACCGATTCCAAGATTGGCACAGGTGGTGGTTTTGCCAACGCCGCCCTTCTGGTTGGCAATGGCAATGATTTGCGTGTTCATTGACTTCACCTCATTTCTAATTGTTGCTGTTGCTTCTGGAAATAGAAAAAGCCGCCACTCCAAAATAAAAAGTGAAGTGACGGCTCTTTCTATCGCCGGAATACGAGTTCCTGAAATGAAAAAAGCACCCAGTCATTTTATACTGAGTGCTATATCAAATTCATATTCAATTATTCAAATTAGGTCAAACTATGCCAAACTGCCACAGCCCAAAACGAGGGGAAGGCAGGCTGAAAAGTACCTCCAAAAACACCCCAAAATCGGCTCTCGGTTAACCACTTTGGGCACCACTTGACCCTCTTTTTGCCCTCTTTTTGGCCGGTTAACCACTTGCGGACCACTAAAAATTGGGTGAAAACGGCTCTCGTTTTGCTAAATTTGGTCAAACTATATCAGCCCATTTAGATATAGTAAAACCCCGGAAAACCTTGATTTTCCGGGGTTTTTGAACCATTTTGATACGGTTTGAACAGCAGATTATCTCTTGCTGAACTGAGGTGCTCTACGAGCTGCCTTGAGACCGTATTTCTTACGCTCTTTCATACGTGGGTCACGTGTCAGGTATCCGGCTTTCTTCAGAACCGGTCTGTACTCTGCGTCTGCCTGCAGAAGTGCTCTAGCGATTCCGTGACGGATTGCTCCGGCCTGTCCTGTGTATCCACCACCATGAACGTTTACCATTACATCAAATTTATCAAGTGTCTCTGTTGCAACGAGCGGCTGACGAACAACTACTTTCAGTGTCTCCAGTCCAAGATACTCGTCGATATCTCTCTTATTGATTGTGATTTTTCCTGTTCCAGGTACAAGATATACTCTTGCTACAGATTTTTTTCTTCTTCCTGTTCCATAATACTTAGCGTTAGCCATCGTAATGTCCTCCTTTCAACCTTTCCTTAAAATGTCAATACTTCTGGTTTCTGAGCCTGCTGAGCGTGCTCCGGTCCTGCGTATACGTGCAGTTTCTGAAGCATCTGTCTTCCCAGTGGTCCCTTTGGAAGCATTCCTTTGACTGCGAGTTCTACAACCTTCTCCGGCTTTTTAGCAAGCAGTTCTGCCAGAGTTGTCTCTCTCATTCCTCCAACATAATCGGAGTGATTGTAATAAATCTTCTGCTGAAGTTTCTTACCGGAAACTTTAATCTTCTCTGCGTTAACTACTACTACATAATCACCTGTATCTACATGTGGTGTAAATTCTGGCTTGTTTTTACCTCTTAATACTTTGGCAATCTCAGAAGCCATACGTCCTAATGTCTGACCTTCAGCGTCAACCACATACCATTTTCTTTCAATCTTGTCTGGGTTAGCCATATAAGTTTTCATGGATGTTCCTCCTGTAATTTTCTTTGTAATCTTCGTTATTCATTCATTGCTTTTATATGAAATCAGCACACTCCGGGGCTTTGGTGTATACTGTTTCTCCTTTTGTCATGCCTAAATAGTATAGTACAGCTCCTCACTAATGTCAACATTTTTTTCAATTATTGTCAATTCTTCCTTTCTTATGGTATATTTATATCTAGAGTTTTTATTTTTGCATCACTTTAGATATATTATCTTTTTTCTATGGAAACACTGACATGGAAATACTGACAATACAGAAAGGCAGGTATTATTTATGTGGGCTTATAATGAAACTTTTTACCAGATCTATCCAATCGGTTTCTGTGGCGCTCCGGTACACAATGACGGAATTACGGTCCCGCGAATCTGCAGGATTGCTGACTGGAGTGAATATCTTGAGGAGCTTGGAATCGGTTCTATTATTTTAAATCCAATCTTTGAATCTGACAACCATGGCTACGATACCAGAGATTACAAAACCATTGACTGTCGTCTTGGAACGAATGAGGATTTTAAAGCTGTCTGTAAGGAACTCCATGCGCATCATGTAAAAATCATGCTGGATGGCGTATTCAACCATGTCGGCAGAGGATTCTGGGCATTTCAAGATGTACAGGAGAAGAAATGGGATTCCCCTTATAAAGATTGGTTCCACATTAGTTTCGATGGAAACAGCTGCTATAACGATGGTTTCTGGTACGAGGGCTGGGAAGGTCATTTCGAACTGGTAAAATTGAATCTGCAAAACCCGGCAGTTGTAGATTACCTTTTGGAATGTGTCCGTTTCTGGATTGAAGAATTTGACATTGATGGTCTGCGTCTGGATGTAGCCTACAGCTTAGACCACAACTTTATGCGCCGTCTGCGTTGTTTCTGCGAAGAATTAAAGCCTGGATTTGCGCTGATCGGAGAAGTCCTGTTTGGCGATTATAATCTGATTGTAAATGATGAAATGCTCCATAGCTGTACTAACTATGAATGCTATAAAGGAATCCACTCCAGTTTTAACAGCATGAATCTTTTTGAAATTGCACATTCCCTGAATCGTCAATACGGACCGGAACAATGGTGTATTTACCGCGGCAAACATTTGATGAATTTTGTGGACAATCATGATGTCACACGAATCGCAAGCATTTTGACCAATCCAAAACACCTGCCTCTGACATACGGCATTTTATTTGGTATGCCCGGCATCCCTTGTATTTATTACGGCAGTGAATGGGGCGAAGAAGGCAAAAAAGCGCCCGACAATGATTACGCCCTGCGGCCATGTTTCGAAGAACCGAAACCCAATGAATTGACCCAATTCATCACCGAACTCATTGCCATTCGAAGAGACAGCGATGCCCTTTGCAACGGCGGTTATCATAATGTTGTAATCACCAACCATCAGTTGATCTTTGAACGAAAATCCGAATCAGAGCGGGTACTGGTTGCAATCAATGCCGATGCATGTGATTTTACTACGAATAACGGCGAGCTCTCCGGCGCATACGAAGACCTGATCACCGGTAAGAAAGTGGAGCTAAACGGTCAGCTTTCTCTCCCCGGATATAGCGTACAATACTTAAAGCAAATTTAATATCCAATTTAATATCACGAAAAAGAACCGATAGATATTAGAGAAACTCCCCTCATATCTTTCGGTTCTTTTTTCATTTTCTATTTCTGCTGATAATCGCCTTCCCGCATAAATACACCGGCATTTTTCGTCAGACCGAATCGCCGTACAAACCAATCGCATTTGCACAGGAACAAATAATACACGTTCAATCCACATCCATACAGACTTTCGAAATTTCCCTGTCCTTTCGCCAGAATTACATCTGCATCTTCCAACGTTTTTTTAGATATTTCATTGATAGAGCGCATGGACGTTCCCGCAATTCCACTTCCGTTTTCCAACACCGGAACCAGTTCTGTCAATCCAATCTGCTGTGCATCTTCTATCGTTGCATCATTTAAGACCTGTTTTCCGCGAACCAGCACTGTAATATCCAGTTTGGGATACTGCTCTTTTAACAAACGGATCAACTGTTTATCCAGCACAATCTCTCCGCAATTATCCGTTACGTAGACCAGTTTCGATGCCCGCTCCAAATCACAGCGGAAATCTCTATAGCATGTTTCATCCAGAATCTCGTGTTCCACATTTTGAATCAATGTTTCGAGAACACTTTCTTCCACTGTACTCAATGCCCCATAATCAATATAATTTCCTGCACGTGCATAAAGGATTGCCCGTTTCAGCGGTTCCTCTGCATTACATATCTGCTGCCAGATCTGTGATTCGATGTCCAGCATTTTTTGATTATGCATCCTTTTTATCTCTTGATAATCCTGCTCTTCACCAAAATACTCCGCATATGCTTTACTGATATCTTCCACCAGTTCCGGTGCTGAAGTTTCCGTATCACTCTGTCCGATCACACGCAGAACCGCTTTCAGATATTCCGCTTTTTTCGACTCGTCCTTCAGACTTCGCACCTGTTCTTCCTGACGTTCCACCATACAACGAATGCAGGCTGCACTTACTCTCATTTTATAATCACCTTCCGGAAGTTCTTCTTTCCTCTCTTGAGGACAATTCCGTCTCCTGCAAATTTATCTTTTTCAAATGATGCATAAATATCTGTCACCTTTTCTCCATCTACAGAGGCTCCGCCCTGCTGTACCGCACGTCTTGCCTCAGACTTAGACGGCACAAGACCACTCTTCGCAAGAAGTGTCAGGATATCAATTGCTCCCTCTGTAAAATCTTCCTCTGTCAGTTCTGTTGTCGGCATATCCGCAGCATTTCCCTGACTGAACAGTGCACGTGCACTCTCCTGTGCTTTCTTTGCCTCTTCTTCTCCATGAACCAGACTTGTCAGCTCATACGCCAGAATCTCTTTTGCCTGATTCAGCTGTGCGCCTTCCCATGTGTCCATCTTGTCAATCTCTTCAATCGGAAGGAATGTCAGCATACGGATACATTTCAGAACATCCGCATCTCCGACATTTCTCCAGTACTGATAGAAATCAAACGGAGAAGTCTTATTTGGATCCAGCCAAACTGCGCCTGACTGTGTTTTTCCCATTTTCTTGCCTTCTGAATTGAGCAGTAGAGTAATTGTCATTGCGCTCGCATCTTTTCCTAATTTACGGCGAATCAGCTCTGTACCTGCCAGCATATTGCTCCACTGGTCATCCCCGCCGAACTGCAGGTTACAGCCGTATTTCTGATATAATGCATAGAAATCATAAGCCTGCATGATCATGTAGTTGAACTCAAGGAAACTCAGTCCTTTTTCCATTCTCTGTTTGTAACATTCTGCTGTCAGCATACGGTTTACACTGAAATGTGCTCCCACTTCACGCAGCACCTCGATATAATTCAGATCCATCAGCCAGTCCGCATTATTTACCATCAGCGCCTTGCCTTCTGAGAAATCAATAAACTTGCTCATCTGCTCTTTGAAACAGTCGCAGTTGTGCTGGATTGTCTCCGGTGTCATCATCTGACGCATATCACTTCTTCCGGATGGGTCACCGATCATACCGGTACCGCCGCCAATCAAAGCAATCGGCTTATTTCCTGCCATCTGCAGACGTTTCATCAGACAGAGTGCCATAAAATGTCCCACATGAAGGCTGTCTGCCGTTGGGTCAAATCCGATGTAAAATGTTGCCTTTCCGTTGTTGATCAGATCTTTGATCAAGTCTTCGTCTGTGACCTGTGCGATCAAGCCACGTGCCTGTAATTCTTCGTAAAGTGTCATGATGTTGTTCTCCTTTTCCAATTTCATTTTGTTCTCAGTGAGGGAACAAGCGATTATGCCAGCATAAGTGACTTTGGCTCATTGTCAACAAAAAAACTCGCCCTCACATAATGTAAGGACGAGTTCTATACCCGCGGTACCACCTTAATTTACAACAGATTCACACCTGCTGCCTCAGTAACAACTTATGTTCCATCTCTCTTCTCAACGAAAAGCATTCCAACATGCATTGCCATAGCATCTTAACGTCTGCCGGTCCGTCACAGCCTACTTGCATTTCTTCCTTTATCTGTAAATACGTTCGGTGTGCAGCTCTGAGATGTATTCACAATAAACAGTATCATGCGCCTCTCATCTGCCGGCTGCTTTCTGTTTTCACTGTAAACTGCTACTTGTTCTCTTCTTCGCCTTTGTCTATCTGTTGCCTATACTAACTCATTTTTCATCCCTTTGTCAAGGTCTGATTACAACGTAATTGGAATTTCTGTAATGATTGACAATTCATCCTGACTGCTGTTATTTTTATCAACCACACGAATCGTATAATTTCTTGAACCGGAATACTCCAACGTATATTCTCTCATTTGACTTCCATCTTCCCGTTCTTCTATCTCACCGTTCCATTTTTCTACCAAATTTCCATCTTCATCAATCACTTGAATCTCCGGATTCTGCTCTACCCATTCCTGCGGAATTACAAAATCAATATGCAGATTACTCGGAGTCTGTACAATCTTCTCTACTACAAATCCTTGGTCTTCTGCCTGTACATCAAACACTTGATTTTTGCTTTCATCTTTTGCCACTTCAAAGCTCAAATTCCACTCGCCTGCAACCGCCTTTGGAGCTTTGGATGTATCTCCGTAATTTGCACTTTCTACCATATCAACATCCAATTCTACAAGGAACTTTTCTGCAAATGATTTCTCTGGTAGGAATGATTTATCAATATGAATCACTCCCACATAAGTTCCGCCCCCTATATCTTTTATATTCATATTTGCACCAATATAGGTTCCGTTGATTTTTATAACCTCAAAACTCATTCGATTCTTTAGTGATTCAGTTTCATAGGCTCTTCCTAATTGGATTCCATCCGCGGTTCCGAGAACTCCTTCTTCATCCTGTACGCCCAATGTAAAATACAGATCATATCCGTCACAGTATGCATCTGTCACTTCCAATTTTATTCCCTGATCAACCGCTGTCATTTGCTCTGTCTGGATCTGCTGTGCATTTTCTTTGATATTTTGATATGCCATTGTATCTTTATATCCATAAGGTTCTGCATCTCTTGCCTTTACCATTTCATCGAAAATATTTCCAATCAACGGCAGATCCTTTGCCAATGTCGGATTGCTTACCAATACCACACTTCCTGCTGCCACTACACAGACTGCTGCCGCTGCTGCTTTCGCCCACGCCGAAAACCGTCTCTTTGTCGCTGGTTTCATTTCCACAACACCTTGATATATCTGGCGGTACGCATCCTGCATCTTGTCTTCTACATCAGCCGGAATTTCTACCTGCTCTTGAAGATTCTTTTTCATCTTTTCTTCCATCTCAATATCCTCTATTCTAGTCCGTCTCTCTGTCATCTGATATCCCTCGCTTTCCATTTACTCTATCACTGCCGTTCCTTCTTATATTTCACTGGTTCGGCAATCCATCTCCCCATATTCTTTCATGTACACTTTTTTAAAAATCCCGCGCCCTCTTGCCAGTCTTGTCTTAATTGTATTTTCATTTGTCTTTAAAATGCTGCTGATTTCCCTAATGCTAAATTCCTCTACATAATACAATAACAACACAACTCGATACCGTTCTTCTAATTGCTCCAGCATTCTCAAAAAATCTTCATTGATTGTATCTGTTTTTCCTGCTGCATCCTGCACATCCTGCCGTTTCCCACTTGCAAAATACTCTTCCATAGGAACCACTTTTTTACGTTCTGCCAAAATGCGGTTGCAGTGATTGATCAGTATCCTCGTCATCCATGTTTGAAAATATTTCGGTTCTCTCAAACTCTGCAAATTCTCATAACAACTTAAAACCGTATCCTGCATCGCATCTGCCGCATCCGCATCATTTTTAAGAATACCGACAGCCACTTTATACATTGTCTGCTTCTGTCCTTCCATCAACGTGATAAACGCCTCTTTATCTCCACGCTGCGCCTTTCTCACCAACTGACTCATCGGCATACCTCCTCTCCGAATCATATCCGTATGTACGAACTTTAACTTTCTTTATTTCCATTCTCTTCAACCGATTGATACTTATTAGATAAAAAAATCTGCTCAAAAGTTTCAAATTTAAAAATTTTTTTGAAGAACGACACATTTATTTCCTCGAGAAGAGAAAACTGTTTCAAAAGATTCTTTGTCACAACTATATTCTCCAAGGATTGGATCTGCAATGATTACAGAAGTATCGTTATATCCAACGAGAACTGCCCCGTGATCATTTTCTGCCCATTCCATAAAATCCCCTTCTTCCGTATACCAGCCATGAATTTCAGAACGTGGAGCCATCCCGATTGTAACCCAGACAAGAACCGGAGTCTCATGATCCAAAAAATCATATACTGTTTGTAGTGAAACATTATTCATTGCAGTTGCATAAACGTTACTGCCAAATTGATTTAAAAAACGATTTGCTGCAGTAACAATCGCAGTCGTTCCACAAACATAACCAGTTCCACCTGGATTTCCAACAAAATTGCTTTCCATATCCGGTCCATACAACAAACCATCCGAACCGTAATACAAATCTGCTGAAACAGTAGGTAAGTATTGATAAGCCATTGTCTCTTTATCAACGCTAAAACCATAATACTTTAATAACATTGTTAACGCTGTAATTTCGCACCCGGTAGGCAACTCCGGCATTTGCAAGACAACGGGAAATCCTGTTATGTTATGTCCGCTCCGTTCAGCATCTGCTCGCTTTTCCACTGTTTTTGATACACTAGAATCCTCATCTATCAATTGGATATCGGATTCTTCCTTTGTCTCTAAACCAGAATCCATATAGCCGGCGTTGCTCCTGGCTGCAAGCAAAAATACTCCCACTACCAATACTAAAAATACAGACATCATCTTTTTCATGCATGCCACCTCCTTATAAACATTAGATGTGACAATCGCAAAAAAAGTTTCCTATAAAGCAAAAAAAATCGAGAAACCTTATTTCTAAGATTTCTCGATTTATTTCTTTGATGCGGAAGAAGAGACTTGAACTCTCACAGGATTAACTCCCACTAGAACCTGAATCTAGCGCGTCTGCCATTCCGCCACTTCCGCTCGACAAGTGATATAATACCACAGGTCACCGGAAAATGTAAAGAACTTTTTTTATTTTTTTCAAAAAACTTCACTAAAACTTTTCATCAACTTTTTTTGATAAAGGTCGTTCCGCATTTCGGACATCTTACTTCTATCTTCCCCTTCCCTCTGGGAATCCGAATCTTCTGTTTACACCCTGGACACTGATAGATATGATAATCTTTTCTCTGCTTCAGCATCTCTTTCTGCCGCTGAAAAAAGGAACGAATCTTATATGTCTTTGCTAGAAATGCCTGATTCTCTGCATAACGCTTTGTTACATTTCTGGAAAACAGTCGAAAATAACAGATTAAAATAACCAGCCATCCTAACAGATTGCATATACTGCTTGCAAGCGGACTATCAAACAGCGCAGCACCAAACACTGCAATAAGCCCAACGACTAATAGAAATTTAGATAAAGTATCTACTCCATAACGTCCTTGCATAAATCTAACCAGTCTTTCCTTCATCGTTCCATCATCCTCATTTCATTATTACTTTTCTTTTATGCGATGTAAGACATTGTGCGCTTTTTATCTTGGGAAGTCAATAAACTCTCTATTAAATTCTATTAAATTATTCTGTCTCATCATCCACATTCAAAATATTTTTACACGCTTCATCTGAAATCAAATATACAATTCTTGAATCATTGATCATCACATACCGCTTATCACTTCCATTCGTATTTCCGATATACAGGTTCATCGTGTCTTCAATGTCATTTGCTTTATAGGTTACTTCTACAGTAATTCTTTCCTTTTCATCCAGCCCAAATTTCGGCAGTTCTTCATCCGTCACTGAATACTCTGCTGCCGTATCCAATTTCACTGCACCCAGACCGCCTGCTACCGCTGCAATATTTTCTGTATCTTCCTCTTTTTCCGAATCATATGTCGTTGTTTTTCCATTTTCCGTAATCGTTTCTTTCAACAAATTTCCACTGCCAATCTCCGGATAAGTATCAAACTGCGCCAATTCATCCATTGTATACTGCAGTTCATCCAATACACTTGCAGCTACCGTATAAACCCGATCTGTTCCTTCTACTGTCAAATAATAACTATCATCTACAGCGTTTCCAAATTGCAGCGTTGTCTGAGTTCCGTCTGTCGTTGTCAAACTCACTGTATACACCGGATTTTTCAATCCATACGCTTCCAAAGAATCGCCGTCTTTCAACTCCCTCTGCGCTTCTAATTTACCAAATGTATCTATAATCTGTTCCGGTACGCTTTGTTTCAACGGAAAGTCACTGTCTTCTGTATAGAACCAAGTATCATTCTGCTTCGCAAAGACAAATTCTCCATTTCCCACGTTGTATCGAACTTCACTTACATTTTTCAAATCTGTTACGTAAATTTTCGCAGCTTCTTTTTCTGCTGCATCTTTTTCTTCTTGGTGTTTATTCCTTTCCTGAATACCAAATAAAATTCCAAGCAGCAATAATAATATTCCAAACAGCAGCAATAATTTTTTTGTTTTTTTCGTCATCCAATCCCTCCCAATTTCTTCATTTACATTTTACGTCTTTTGAACCAGACAACAAATCCGACAACTAAAATAAGTACCGGTATACCAAAAATTACAAGCAAACTGAACCCTCCGATATGCTGCACTGTATTGTACTCAACGGATAGGCTTTTCGGTTCAATTGACAGATTCTCTATACCTTCAAAATTTGCAGTTACTGCATTCATAAATATTGTCGTATTTTCCAACGTTGTAAACGTATCTGTAATTTGTGAATCAATCAGGCTTCCAGCTGAAATCACAGTAAATCTGCTTTCTTTTGTCTCAGAATCTTCTGTAGTTTCACTCTCTTCAATCGTTTCAACAGCAACTGCTCCAAGTACATAAGACCCTTCCGTCTGTTTTTCTTCCGTTATTGCATATGCATGATCAGAGCTATTCATAAAAGCTGTTGTTGTAATCGTATCACGTGCCGCATCGGTAACTGTGAATCCATGTGCATTTATCACAAGCACCATTTCTGAACTAATGCCATCCGCCATTTCATCGCTCAAAGAGAGCTGCGGGAATAAATAATAATAATTTCCCTGATAACAACGTTCAGGGTCTGCAATATAGCCATCTGCCGGTTCCATTCCATATGTTTTCATCAATGCGGCGAAATTTGGCATTTCAGCAGCATTTTTTTCTCCCAGCAACAGCATTACGTCTCCGCCCTGTCCTAGATATGTTTCAATTGCCGTCCGTTCCTCTTCTGTCAAATCCTTGGTCGGTGCATTGATCAAAAGTAGTTCGCAGTCCTCCGGCACCCTTCCTTCCATCAACAGATTCCATTCCTCCACATGAAAATTATTCTTGTTCATCAAATCATTAATCGTAGAAGATAGCGTAGCCTCCCCATGGCCGATTGTACGATACACCTGCTGCCCCGCATCATTCACCACATAATTGACAGCTCCTGTCAATTGTCCTTCACCGTCAAACTCTGACTCTGAAGCAGTTCCTGTATAGTAGTATGAGTACATATCTGTCACAATCATATCACTAAATGCTACGGTCGTTGTTTTTCCGGTTTCTTCACACGACACTATAATTGTATTTTCTGAAGCATCGTTTTCCTCTAAAACAGATGGATGCAATACCGGGTCAATCCATTCCACAGATATATTTTTAGACAGTCCACTGTATTTACTCAGAAACGTCCGAATGCGTTCGTCCGCCTCTTCCTCATTTGCCAGCACTTTCATCGTTACTTTCTGGTCCAGATTTTTCAGCAATGTTTTACTGGTATCTGAAATTTCATAAATTTTTGTATTACTCACGTCAATACTGCGGTATTTTTCCGGCAGCTGTCCTACAATCAAATTTAACACCACTACAATTGCCGCTACAGCTGCTGTCACTCCTACACTATATGCACCATGCTTTGTCCCCTTTGTTTTAAATAATCTCTTGATTTTATCCACAATTCCGCCCTCCTAACTCCAACGTCTTTTTTGAATTGCCTGAATCGTCAAAACAATAAACACTACAATGATGGACAAATACAGCATAATCCCGCTCATATTCACAATATGATTTTCCGTAATGCCGGTAAATACATCTGCTAACGCAAGATTTCCCAACAGTTTCGTTAAAAGATTTTCAAATACGCTGGATTTCGCCAGATATGTTCCGACACAGCCGATCACAGCCACAGCTTCACTTACTGCACACAATACCCAGTTAGACGTCATATGCCAGAGATAAAATACAGCCAGACTCAAAAGCAAAAGAAGGCCAATCATACAGCTCAATCCATCTGAAGGCAAAAATCCCAGCAGTCCATTCCACAAATACAATACCAAAAGCACGCCAAACGTACTAATAAAAGCAATAATCTGACTTTCTGTCAACGCAGACATAAACATACCAATCGCTGTAAAAACGCAGCCCAACAGAAAAAATACTCCAATGGAAATATAATCTACTTTTAAATATGCAGTTCCATTCAATCGAATCAAAAGTGGATACAGACAGAAAATCAGATTCGGAATCGCCACTACCGTAACCATTGCCAGATATTTTCCAAGCACCACTTTCGTCAAACTAACTGGCGCCGTCAACAGCAACTGATCCGTTTTATTTTTCCGGTCTTCTGCAAAACTTTTCATTGTAATCAGCGGGATTCCAACGATAAATACAATCAAAGAACCTGACAATGTATAGGAAAAATACGGATATCCAGCTGTTAGATTATATGCGGTAAAATAAATCCCAGTAAATGCAACCAAAAATGCTACAAACACACAGCCAACCATCGACTGAAAATAAGATTTCACTTCTCGTTTATAAATTGCCAGCATCTTCCGTATCCTCCTCTCCCTGTGTCAACTCCATAAATACTTCTTCCAGACTCACTTTTGCAGTCTTTAATGTCAAAAGCGGAACTTTTTCTGATGCAAACGCACAGAATACATCCTCCCGAATATCCAATCCCGGTTTTACTTCGATTTTTGCATAGGTCAGATCATTCTCTGTTTTTTCTGCCTCTACATTCTCGATTCCGTTTACATTCCATAAAATCGACTGTACCGTATCCGGATCCGCTTTTGTTTCAATTTCCACACACTCCGCCCCATTCATTAGTTGCTCCAGGTGCTCCGGCGTATCACTTGCAACTAACTTTCCTTTTGAAATAATCAAAATATAATCACATACTTCTCTGACTTCCGCAAGAATATGAGAACTTAAAATTACTGTATGTGACTTTGATAAACTTCGAATCAGTTCTCGTATTTCTATAATCTGTTTCGGATCCAGCCCCACTGTAGGCTCATCTAAAATAATAATATCCGGAAATCCCAAAATTGCTTGAGCCAATCCCACTCTCTGACGATATCCTTTTGACAGATTACGGATGAGGCGCCTTTCTACATCAAGTAGTTTGGTCCATTTCATTGCCTCTTCTACAGCCGACTCCCTCTGCTGTTTCGGTATTTCCTTTAACTCCGCCGCAAATTCCAAATATTCTGCAACCGTCATATCCATATAAAGCGGAGGCAATTCCGGCAAATAACCGATATGTTTTTTTGCCTCCTCCGGCTCCTTTAAAATGTCATGTCCATCAATCAGAACTTCTCCCTCCGTAGCACCCAGATATCCGGTCATAATATTCATAGTTGTAGATTTCCCAGCGCCGTTTGGTCCTAAAAAGCCATAAATCCTACTGGGCTCTAACTGAAAATCCAGATGATCGACCGCTACATGTTCCCCATATTTTTTTACCAAATCCCTTACTTCAATCAAATCAATACCTCCCTGTTTTATGATGCCCTTTATGGTAAATACTTTTTGTGACCGTTCTGTGTTAGAACTGTGACCATGATATGTGAAAACTCTGAAAAAAATGTGGAGAAATCCAAATAAAAAGTTTCCAGACAATCGAGTAGGAGGCTAACCATTAATTGATTAGCCGACCTCTCACACCACCG
>ERZ791922.820-NODE-820-length-15359-cov-2.936945_pt1 | contig 15359 bp, 13 predicted proteins | sample MGYA00510134_ERZ791922 | MGnify/ENA primary metagenome ERZ791922 (study PRJEB30046, sample SAMN00792101) | human gut metagenome | study: EMG produced TPA metagenomics assembly of the A metagenome-wide association study of gut microbiota in type 2...
TGGGAGGACGGTGAATAAAATAATTATTTACCTCCTACCCGATTTATTTAGGAAACAGTTGATAATGTCTAGCTGCTGTTTCATCTTTCAATAAAACTTCAACAGCATCTGTGCTGTCCTTATAACCGGTAATCCCTATAGGAGCATATGTGATACGATCTAACAGTTTTTGCATTTCCACAGGATCAGTGATTGGAGTACGGGTTTCTTCTATATCAGTGGAATAATCTAATGCGTTTTGGGTAGTAGTTTCTTTTGCATCAGATGAGGTTAAAGAGGTCATATGGACAACATCTGCAGCTTGAATTCCGGTACAAATCGGATATCCATATTCATGAAGTAAGTTGAGTGTATTTTTATAAGTTCTATAAATATACAAATTGGATATTTGATTTGTATACAGCTCTGTATCAGAAACATTATTTTGGGTTGATTTCATTTGAAATGAAAAGCTTCCAATAGAACCGGTGTTATTCATATCGGAAATATCTACTTGCAGAAGATCTTTCTGATATGTCTCTAAAAGAGATTTCTTTTGTTCTTCTGTGAGTTTCAGTGGTGTATAGCCTAACAGGTCACTGACATTTATGTTTTCAATTTCATTGCTTTTTATATAAAAAGCCGGAAATAGATCTTTTCGATATTGTTCTGACTTGCAAAGGGTTTCCAGACAATTCAGCAGACTATTTTCTTCTACTAGATAAGAACGATACGTCGTTTTTCCGTTTTTCTGATTAAAGCGAATTACAATACTGGTATAATCTTCCATACCTTCTTGGTATAACTGATCCGAGGTGATACCAAGATTGTGATTTAGGATGCCCTCTTCTGCAAGGGTATAAATTGCAGAAAAATCTGTCTGTTGTGCATCATCGGCGTATAAGGTATAGTATTGTGTATTTACATACGTGGAGTTATCTATGTCTGTCTTGACTGCTGGATATTGAAAATATTCGGAATAGGAGTCGCTGTAGAGGGACATACTTTCCAGTTTTTCCATGGACGGAAGCCAGGTATCATAATGGAAGAGGTCAAATCGCATGACTGCTAAAATACCAATAACTGCTAAAATAGAAATCAAGGAAGACCATTTCCTTCGGAATAGTTGTGATAAATCACATGTATATATGAATTCTACGATTCCACATAATAAAACAGCGGTTAAGATGCTGATAAAAATGATCCATTTTGTTCCGGCTCCATAATAAAAACTTCCGGCAAATAATCCGATAAACAATGCAGTTGGTATTACAATTAACACTTTGATAACGGAAGCTGTTTTCGGATAAGCCAGTGCATTTCCGGCACATTCCAATGCACGTTTTTGGTATAGTTTTCGAGCTGTAAACCAAAGTGCTGCGGCGATGAAAATCGCATAAAGGAACAGAAAAAGCATTTCCATTCCGCGTACAGAACCGCGTGTCAGAAAAGCGAAAATTCCGAAAGGGGACAGCAGACGCAATAAGGAGTCTCCGGCCAGCAGAGTACTTTTTGTAGTATAATACTGTGAATATACCGGTGAAAAGTGGGTATGTAAAAATGTGCTGATTAATCCGGAAAACAAAGCTTCCAACATGGAGCCATATATAATCAAAACACATGCGGCAAGTGAGCCTGCTATAAGTTGACCGGTCAACATCATAGCAAGTATAGCAGTGTGATATAAAATTAGAAATCCTAAAATACTGCTTAAAATTGCCAAAATAGAAGGCATAAAGTTGGTGGAAACAAGAATTCCTTTAAAACTTGCAACAATAAGCGTACACAGGCTTGCAAATAAATATGGAATTAGATAAATCAATAATCCACTGATATAGGAAATTGTAAACCATTGTGTTCTCTTTACCGGGAATCCATGGTAAAAGTCTACGCTTTTTGGCTGGTGTAGGAAGGCATAGCCGCTTACAGCGCAGGCGATTGCAAGAAGGATCAGCGCAAGTGTGAAAACTGGATTGTTTACGCCGGTCAACATAGACGGTAGTCGTTCCTGGTAGGAGGAGATATATTCTGTACCGACGGTATTTAAATAGTTATCAATATCCAGTGTGATATAAACTGTCTGCAGAAGAAAAAAACCAATCAAAGATACTGCTGCAAGCCAGCTCCGCTGTTTGATATTTTCCAATATATAGCGTCTATAAGGAATTCGATTCTTGTAAGAAGTTGAATTATTGCAAGAAGTCTTTGAAGTCATATCCTGCCACCTCCGTTTCACTAATAAATATTTCTTCCAGAGATAAAGGTAGAATCTCTGCAAAAACCGGTTCTTTGTCCATGGTATGTCTTAAAATCTCATCTCTGGATCCGCGTGCTGTGATTGTGAGAAGAGAACCACTCTTTTCATATTGCAGAATAGATAATTCAGAAAGCAGTTCCTCTTCTTTGGAGTGATCAGAAATTACACATTGGATCTTATTGATATTGCATTTCATGGTATCTAGATCTCTGGTGAAGAGAAGTTTTCCATTATGAATCAAACCTACGGTATCACAGATATCCTCTAATTCTCGTAGATTATGGGAGGATATGATTGGAGTAAAGTCTCGTTTCATCAATTCCGCGGCAAACAGACTCTTAATTGTCTGGCGCATCACTGGATCCAGTCCGTCAAAGGTTTCATCACAGAGTAGATATCTGGTTCCCGTGCACAGACCAAGAAGCAGGGAAATTTGTTTTTTCTGTCCTTTTGAAAAAGTCTGGAGTTTTTTTCGCGCCGGAATGTTGAATTTTTGAATCAACTTAAAGAAATAGTCTTTGTCAAAATCCGGATAGTTCAATTGATAATAACGACACATGCTTTCAGGTGTTGCATTTGAAAAGAAGTTTACAGTGTCAGATAAAAAGCAAATTTGTTGTTTGCTGGCAGGTGTTTCAAATATAGAAATTCCATCTAATGTAATACTTCCGTTTTCAGGTTTATAGATGCCGGAAATCAATCTTAAAAGAGTACTTTTTCCGGCGCCATTGCTTCCGACAAGGCCGAAAATCATTCCATCCTGAATGGCAGCAGACACATCAGTAATCGCATTCGTTTTGCCGAAAGATTTTGTGATATGTTTTAACTCAATCATAGAGCACCTCCTCATGGTAAATCTTGCGAATTAGAGTATGGCAGTCGTCTGCGGTGATGCCGAAATCCTTTGCACGGAGAAGCGACTGTTCCAATTCGTTTAAATAATGTTCTTGTTGCTGTTCGAGTAAGCGTGAGGCATCTGCAATAAAATTACCTCGTCCTTTTACCGGATAAATATAACCTTGCTGTTCCAACAGTGTATATGCCTTCTGGATCGTATTGGGATTGATGGAAAGCTTGACAGCAAGGGTACGCACTGAGGGCATCTGAGAGCCCGGCTCCAGAATACCTTTTAGAATCAATCGTTGAAACCGCTCTACAATTTGTTCATAGAGAGGCGTACGGCTTTGATAATCAATGGATATCATAGAACCCTCCTTTCTACGTGATTTTTATAAGGTGTATTACAAGGCGTACTATCTGTATTAATACAGTTATTATAGAATGCGAAAAGGGGAAAAGTCAATAGATATTGAATTTTTACTTGTATGAAGAAACGGGAAGTGATATGATTGACAGGGTGATGAGACACTTTCTAAGTGGGAAAGGTTTCATACAAGGAGAATAAGTAAAACTAGATAGAAAGGAAACGAATAACGTGACCTATAAAGAAGCAAGGGTATATTTGGACGAAGTGTCGAAATACGGAAGTGTACTTGGCTTGGATACGATTCGTGATTTATTGTGTGAACTGGACAATCCGCAGGACAAGCTGAAGTTCATACATATTGCGGGAACCAACGGCAAAGGGTCTGTGCTTGCGTATACTTCGACAATTCTAAGTGAAGCGGGGCTTAAGACCGGGAGATATGTTTCGCCGACTGTTCAGTCTTATCTGGAGAGAATCCAGGTAGATGGTCAATGGATTTCCGAGGAAGTATTTGCAGAATTAGTGGAAGAAGTTCAGAAAGCTGTTGCGCGTATGGAGGCAGACGGAAAAGCAAGTCCGACTGTATTTGAGATAGAGACCGCAATAGCTTTTTTATATTTCCGTAAAATGAAGTGCGACGTTGTTGTTCTGGAAACTGGATTAGGCGGAGCGTTGGACGCAACGAATATCGTAAAAAATACGGTGATTGCAGCATTTGCAACAATCAGCAGGGATCATATGGGATTTCTGGGGGATACGCTTTCGGAAATTGCAAAAGAAAAGGCTGGAATTATGAAACCGGGATGTGTTGTTGTATCATCGCCTCAGGAACCCGAAGTCAGAAAAGTGTTGGAAGAAAAGGCATCAGAAAAAGGGTGTAAAATTATTTATGCGGACTTAGAGCAGATGGAATGTCTGCAGGAAAATTATCAAGAGCAGATATTTTCATATAAAGAAATGAAAAGTGTTCGGATCCATCTGGCGGGGAGACATCAATTGATTAATGCAGCAGTTGCCTATGAAGTAATACAGGAATGGAATCGGATTCACTGTGACTGCCTCGAAAGTGTTGTTTCGGAGCAGGCGATTCGGAAAGGATTTGAGAAAACTGTCTGGATAGGAAGGTTTACCTGTATTTCCGAAAATCCTGTTTTTCTTGTAGATGGTGCACATAATGAGGATGCGGTCAAACGGCTGAAGGAATCTGTTTGTACCTATTTTCCGGGGAAGAAATTGACCTATATCATGGGCGTATTTCGGGATAAGGAATATAAGAAAATGATAGATTTGATGCTCCCTTATGCAAAACGAATTTATACGGTGAATCTACCCGATGAAAATCGAACGTTGGATGCAAAAAGTCTGGAAAAGGCAATCCTGGAATGTGCAGAGGCAAGGCAGAATGCAGTAGGGAAAGAAAGAGAACAGTGTGTAGATGTGCTTGCGGTTGGAGATATTGAATCCGCAGTGCGGTTGGCTTTTTCCAATGCAGAAGAAGGGGATGTGATTTTAGCGTTTGGCTCGCTTTCCTATTTGGGAAAAGTAATAGAAATTGTTAAATGAGGATAAGAAATATGATCGATCAGGAGAAAATCAAGCAGGCAGTTCAATTGTTATTAGAAGGAATCGGAGAAGATGTGACTCGGGAGGGACTCGTGGAGACACCGGATCGGATTGCCAGAATGTATGAAGAAATTTATGGCGGATATGAAGAAGATGCAGATATCCATCTTAGCAAGATTTTCCATGTGGATAATAATGAGATGGTGGTGGAGAAGGAGATTACCTTTTATTCCACGTGTGAACATCATCTGCTGCCGTTTTATGGGAAAGCGCATATTGCCTATATTCCGGATGGCAAGGTTGTAGGTTTGAGTAAATTGGCGCGGACAGTGGAAGTGTATGCAAAGCGTTTGCAGTTACAGGAGCAGTTGACAGGACAGATTGCAGATGCATTGATGAAACATTTGCAGCCCAAAGGTGTTATGGTAATGATTGAGGCAGAGCATATGTGTATGACGATGCGGGGGATCAAAAAGCCCGGCAGCCAGACGGTAACAGTAGTGAAACGGGGCGAATTTTTGGAAAATCCGGCATTGGAGGATACATTTTTTCGGATGATTCGGTCATAAGAAAGACAAGAATGGGAATGGATTAAGAATGGCAGAAGTAATGAAACAGTGTGAGAAGAATGTGATAGAACAGATTCGAAGACATCCTTTGTTTCAGGCGTATTATAGACGATTGGAGCAGGCAGAGAAGGAACGGATATTTTGCTGTCATCAGATGAATCATTTGTTGGACGTGGCGCGGATTGCTTATATTCAGAATCTGGAGCAGAATTTAGGGTTTTCCAAGAAAATGATTTATGCGGCAGCCTTACTTCATGATATCGGAAAAGTACGGCAGTATGAAGAGGGCATTCCGCATGAAACTGCATCGGCGGATATTGCAAAAGAGATTTTGCAGGATGTTTCAGAGGATTTTGGACAGTTGGAACAAGAGCAGATTTTGCAGGCAATCCGGGAGCATAGAAAATATAAAGAGGAGATGTCTTCTTTTGGAAAATTGCTGTATAGCAGTGATAAAAAGTCCAGACAGTGTTTTGCCTGTCCGGCAGAATCGGAATGTAACTGGAGTTTGGAAAAAAAGAATATGGAGATTGAGATATGAAAATCGGTGGAAAAGAATTTGATACAAAAAGACATTGTTACGTCATGGGAATTTTGAATGTGACGCCGGACTCTTTTTCTGATGGCGGAAAATATAACGCTATGGATGCAGCTTTGCGGCACGCGGAAGAAATGGTGCGTGACGGAGCTGATATTCTGGATGTAGGTGGAGAATCTACAAGACCAGGACATATACAGATTACAGAAGAAGAGGAAATTGCAAGAGTTACTCCTGTTATAGAGGCGTTGAAAAAACGATTCGACGTTCCAGTGTCTGTTGATACATATAAAAGTAAGGTCGCAGAGGCGGCGCTTTCTGTTGGAGCAGATTTGGTTAATGATATTTGGGGACTGAAGTATGATGCAAGAATGGCAGAGGTGATTGCAAAGAGTGGAGCAGCGTGCTGTTTGATGCATAATAGAGAAAAGGCAGAATATCAGGATTTTATAGCAGATGTATTAAATGATCTGCAGGAAAGTGTAAGATTGGCAAAGGCGGCAGGAATTCGAGAAGATGGAATCTGTCTGGATCCGGGGATTGGTTTTGGAAAGACTTATGAAATGAATCTGGAAATGATGAAGTATCTTCCGTTGATGCATGAATTAGAGTATCCTATCTTACTTGGTACATCGAGAAAATCGATGATTGGTTTAACGTTAGATCTGCCGGCAGATCAGAGAGAAGAGGGAACTATGGCAACAACAGTAATGGGGGTCATGAGTGGCTGTGGTTTTGTTCGGGTCCATGATGTTAAAACAAATTTCCGCGCAATTAAAATGACTGAGGCAATTTTGCGAGAACATGAGGTGTGAAGATGTTGGATCAAATCAAGATTAAAAATCTGGAAGTATTTGCAAATCATGGGGTGTTTCCGGAAGAAAATACATTGGGACAAAAGTTTTTAGTGTCTCTTACGATGTATACCGATACCAGAACGGCAGGAAAAACGGATGACTTGACGGCATCGATTCATTATGGAGAGGTGAGCCAGCAGATTGATACCTTTATGAAAGCACATACATTTCAATTGATTGAGCGAGTGGCAGAAGAACTGGCGGAAGAATTACTGGTAAAGGTTCCGCTTTTGCAAAAGGTCCAGTTGGAAGTGAAAAAACCATGGGCTCCGGTAGGGTTGCCACTGGAAACCGTAGCCGTAGAAATTGTGCGTCAATGGCATACTGTATACATTGCATTGGGATCCAACATCGGAGATTCTGAAAAATATTTGAATGATGCAGTGACAAAGTTAAATGAACTTCCAAATACAGAGGTAGAAATCTGTTCTCAATATTATGTAACTCCTCCATATGGAATGTTGGAACAGGATGACTTTTTAAATGCATGTTTGAAATTGCGAACATTGTTGACTCCGGATGAACTTTTGGAGGAAATGCATAGAATAGAGGAGAATGCAGGGAGAGAACGGGTGATTCATTGGGGACCCAGAACATTGGATCTAGATATTATTTTTTATGATGACCTTGTATTGGAAAAAGAAGACTTATGTATTCCGCATGTAGAAATGCACAAACGTAAATTTGTGCTGGAGCCATTGCATGAGATTGCTCCGTACAAAAGACATCCGGTGTATGGAAAAACAGTACGTGAGATGTTGCAGGAGTTAGACGGATAATTAAGAAATAGGAAAACGGTATGGAAATTTTGAAAAAGAAAATTCCATACCGTTTTCTTGTTTGTATGTTTCTTTTATAAATGAAACTTAGAGTCTATAAGAGATTTTCAAATGTATCGTAAAAGTCCGGATAGGACACATCAACACATTGGTTGTCCAGAATCTTAGTGGTTCCTTTGGCAACCAGAGCGGCAATGCTGAAAGCCATTGCGATGCGGTGGTCCAGTAATGTGTGAATATTGGCACCTTGCAGCGGATTGCCGCCGGTAATAATCATCCCATCTTCGGTTGGGATGACATTGCATCCCATCGCTTTTAAGTTATCGGTAACCGTTTCAATTCGGTCAGTTTCTTTGACTTTCAGCTCGGCAGCGTCTTTGATAATGGTTGTCCCTTCTGCAACAGCGGCCATTACTGCAATAACAGGAATTTCATCGATAAGAGTGGGGATGATATCCCCTTCAATTGTAATCCCATGGAGTTGACTGGTACGTACCAGTATATCTGCGATTGGCTCTCCGCCTTCCATGCGTTGATGCACCAGAGTAATGTTTCCGCCCATGTCCTCACAAACTTTTAGAATTCCAGAACGAGTAGGATTGATACCAACATTTTGAATTAATATTTCTGAGTCAGGTACAATTAGTCCGGCGGCAATAAAGTATGCAGCAGATGAAATATCTCCGGGAACAGTGATTTTTTGCCCAAATAATTCTTCTGATGGATGGATTGTTACAGTTGCCTGTGTACTGTCCAATGCGTAAGTAGATTGAAGGCTGGCGCCAAATTCACGCAGCATTAGTTCAGTGTGGTTTCTGGAAAGAATCGGCTCCGTGACAGATGTCTCTCCATCGGCATATAATCCGGCAAGTAAAAGACAGGATTTTACCTGTGCAGAAGCAACAGGGGAGTTATAGTGAATTCCATGCAGGTGTCCCGGAGTAATAGAAAGAGGCGCACAATGATTTCTGTATAGACTTGTGATATGTGCGCCCATCTGGGTCAATGGTTCCATGATTCGTTTCATAGGACGGGAATTGAGAGATTCATCTCCGGATAGTTGGGATTCAAATGACTGTCCGGCAAGTATTCCGGAAATTAAACGCGTGGTCGTTCCGCTGTTTCCTACGTCCAGAATTGTTTTTGGGGCTTTTAATCCATGTAGACCGTTTCCGTGAACCAAAATTGCGGATTCGGTCTCTTCAATTTCAATGCCCAGATTTCGAAAACAGTTCATTGTGGCACGACAGTCTGCACCTTGTAAAAAGTGATGAATTTCAGTTAGCCCTTTTGCAATAGAGCCGAACATAATGCAGCGATGGGAGATGGATTTGTCTCCGGGAATTGTGATCCTGCCCTTCAGTCCGGTTATGGCTGTTAATTCTAGCATAATATAAGAACTCCTTTTTTAGTCTTGGTTTTAGTTGTATGCGATAGAAAGTACTTAGATTTCGTATACAACATAACGATATTTTTTGAGTAATTCCGAAGCTTGACGAGCAGCATTTTCTTCATAAAATTCAATGCGAAGAACACCTTCTTCAAACTCTCGATTATGGACGATGCCGATATTTTTAATGCTGATGTGATTGCTTGCAAGGATCGTTGCAATTGTTGCAATTCCTCCGGCTTCGTCAATAATGTCACAGTAAAGAGCAAATTGCTTTTTGATCGGTCCCAGAGAGTGATTCGGCATAGAATTGCGATAATCTCTGGACTCTTCAAACATAGAATAAAGCGCTGTTTCATCCTCTTTTTCAATTGCATTTTTTGCTTCTTTTAGAGTGTTTATATAATCTTCTAATATTTGTATAATATTTGTCCGGTTTTTCAGGCAAATCTGCTGCCACATAATAGGAGAAGAAGATGCAATCCGTGTAATGTCTTTAAAACCCCCTGCAGCAAGCCGTTTCATGAGTTCCTGCGGATTGTCTGCCGTATGAACATAATTTACAAGGCAGGAAGCAAGAATATGCGGCAAGTGGCTGATCGCACCGGTAACATAGTCGTGTTCTGTATAGTCTAATACTAGCGGAAGCGCATGCAGAGATTCCACAAAATGCCGGAAGGTTGCAAGTTGTTGAGGAGAGACAGCTGCTGTAGGTGTTAAAATATAATAAGCGTTTTCAATCAGGTGCGCTTTCGCATTGGTATAACCGCTTTTTTCAGAACCGGCCATTGGATGTCCGCCGATAAACTGTGGTTCCAGATTCAGAGCAGCCACTTCTTCATGAATGGAAGTTTTGACACTTCCTACATCTGTAATGATACAATCCGGAGAAATATTTCCCTTTAATTGATGTAGATATGCTGCATTATATGCAATTGGTGTACAGAGGAAAATATAATTACAGTCCTGAAAATGATGGTCGATGCTAGAACAGATGGTATTGATTGTACCATCCTGTAATGCAAGTGCAAGAGCCTCTTTATTCTTATCAAAGGCAATCAGGCAGCAGTCCGGATAGTAGAGGCGGATTGCTTTGGCAATGGAACCGCCGATAAGACCGAGTCCGATAAAACCTACTTTTTGTATGGATGGATTTTGAGTAGTTGTCGTAGTCATAAATGAAATCCTCTCTTTACATATATAAAAACATTCTATCACTTTAAACTATAAAAGTAAAGAAAATCAAAGCAATGAAAAAAGTTGTATAAAATACATAAAATAGTTGTAAAATGGTTAAAAATTTAGTACAATATCAACATAATATGTTCGTGCGGTTTGAACGATAACCAGCATAGATATGACATACAAGGAGGCAGCAGCATGAAGGTTTACAGAACAGATGAAATCAGAAACGTGGTATTGCTTGGTCATGGAGGCAGTGGAAAGACAAGTTTAGCAGAGGCTATGCTTTATGTATCCGGTGCATCCAATCGTATCGGTAAAATTTCAGAGTCCAATACGGTCAGTGATTTTGATAAGGAAGAACAGAAACGTGGGTTCTCAATCAGCACAAGTATCGTACCGATTGAGTGGGAAAAGGCAAAGATCAATATTCTGGATACGCCGGGATATTTTGATTTTGTTGGAGAAGTAGAAGAAGCAGTAAGTGCAGCCGATGCAGCAGTGATCGTTGTATCCGGAAAGGCAGGCGTGCAGGTTGGTACGGAGAAAGCATGGGAATTATGTGATAAGTATAATTTACCGCGTATGGTCTATGTTACAGAGATGGATGTGGATGACGCAAGTTTCCGTCAGGTTGTGGAAGATCTGACTGCAAGATATGGAAAGAAAATTGCTCCGCACTTCCAGCCGATCCGTGAGAATGAGAAACTGGTTGGATATATTAACGTAATCAAGAATGCAGGAAGAAGATATACAGGTATTGCGGAACGAGAGGAATGTGAGATTCCAGATTATTGTCTACCGAACCTGCAGATTCTGAGAGACTCGTTGATGGAAGCAGTTGCTGAGACAAGCGAAGAATTTATGGAGAGGTATTTTAACGGAGAAGAATTCTCAGTGGAAGAGATTCGTGCAGCAATGCGTACAGAAGTTATGGACGGCGATATCGTTCCGGTTGCTATGGGATCCAATATTCAGGCACAGGGCGTTGCCAATCTTCTGTCAGATATCGTTCGTTTCTTCCCGAGTCCGGATAAGAGAAAGTGCCTTGGAATGAATCGCACTACAAATGCTATGTTTGAAGGTGATTATGATTTCGCAAAAGCAAAATCAGCTTATGTATTTAAGACGATGGTAGATCCTTTTATTGGAAAATATTCCTTTGTTAAGGTGTGTTCCGGTGTATTGAAGGGAGATGACCTGCTCTACAATACAACATCAGATGCAGAAGAAAAACCTGGTAAGCTTTACACCATGTGTGGAAATAAGCCAACAGAAGTTAGTGAATTGTTTGCCGGAGACATTGGAGCAATCGCAAAACTTGCTAATACCAATACCGGAGATACGTTGTCTACAAAGGCTACGCAGGTGATTTATCCAAAGACAGATTATTCCATACCTTATACATATATGAAGTATACGGTTAAGAAGAAAGGGGAGGAAGATAAAGTTTCACAGGCATTTGCGAAGATGATGGCGGAAGATGTAACACTTCGGGCTGCAAATGATGGTGAAAATCATCAGTCCCTGCTTTACGGTATGGGAGATCAGCATTTGGAAATCGTGGCAAGCAAGCTGGAAGCAAGATATAAAGTAGAGATTGCTTTGGAGACACCAAAAGTTGCTTTCCGCGAAACAATCCGCAAGAAATCAGACGTGGATACAAAGTATAAGAAGCAGTCAGGAGGGCATGGTCAGTACGGACATGTTAAAATGAGATTCGAGCCATCCGGTGATTTGGAAACACCGTATATCTTTGAAGAAGAAGTAGTTGGCGGTGCTGTTCCGAAAAACTACTTTCCGGCAGTGGAAAAAGGATTACAGGAATCTGTTGTAAAAGGACCATTGGCGGGATATCCGGTAGTTGGTGTTAAGGCAACATTGTATGATGGTTCTTATCATCCGGTAGATTCTTCAGAGATGGCGTTTAAGACAGCAACCAGTCAGGCGTTTAAGAAGGGATTTATGGAAGCAAGTCCAGTTCTTTTAGAGCCTATTGCTTCTTTGAAAGTGACCGTTCCGGACAGCTATACAGGCGATGTTATGGGTGATTTGAATAAGAGGCGTGGTCGTGTGCTTGGCATGAATCCAATCATGGGAGGAAAACAAGTAATCGAGGCAGATATTCCGATGACTGGTTTGTTTGGATATTGTACGGTACTTCGTTCTATGACAGGGGGAAGAGGTACTTACGAGTATCAGTTTGCCAGATATGAGCAGGCTCCGTCAGATGTACAAGAAAAAGAAATTGCAGCACGTGCGGCAGAAGAATAGATGGTGTGAAAAGAGGATGTGAACAGCGCATCCTCTTTTTTGAATCGCTATTGTACTTTATAGGTAAAGGTGGTATAATTTCCTCTGCCTTGATAAAACAAATTGTTTATTGGGGAAGAGTATAAAACGAGTGAAAAAGTAGAGGATAAGAAAATGAAGATAGTCATTATCGGAGATGGAAAGGTGGGCTATAAACTTGCCAAGACTCTCTCAGGCGGAGATTATGATGTTACTCTCATTGACAACAATGAAGCAAAGTTACAGGATGCAATTAACCGACTGGATATTTTTTGTGTTCATGGAGATGGCTGCAGTGTTGAAGTACAAAGAGAAGCAGGTGTTTCAGAAGCGGATCTGGTAATTGCATGTACATCTACAGATGAGTGTAATATGTTAAGCTGTCTGTTTGCGCGTTGAATCGGAGCAAGACATACGATTGCACGTGTGCGCAATCCAATTTATTTTAAACAGATCGATATTTTAAAAGAGGATCTGCGTCTTAGCATGGCAGTTAATCCGGAGTTAACAGTGGCAGGTGAAATCAGCCGGTTGCTGCTGATACCAAATGCAAGTAAAGTAGAGGTTTTTGCAAGAGGAAGAGTAGAACTGGTTGAGTTTCCGATATTGGAAGAGAGCCGCTTGAATGGGATGACGCTTGCAGAATTTTATAAAAACTTTAAAATTAAAATACTTGTTTGTGCAGTCGAGAGTGGTGAAAATGTTTATATTCCGGATGGGGAATATGTAATGAAAGCGGGTGATCGATTACATATAGCAGCTTCACATAACGATGTAGGACGATTCTTTGAAATGCTTGGGCAGAAAAAGATGAAAATCCGCCGTGTTCTGATCTGTGGAGGTGGTCGGGTAAGTTATTATCTGGGTCATCGCCTGTGTGAGCTGGGAATGCAGGTAAAGATTATCGAAAAGAAATTTGAACGTTGTGAAGAACTTTGTGAGTTGCTACCGAAGGCGACCATTATACAGGGAGATGCAACAGAACATGATCTTTTGATCGAAGAAGGTATAGATGAGGCAGATGCAGTAATTGCTCTTACAGGAATGGATGAAGAAAATATCTTGATGGGATTGTTTGCACAGAGCCGAAATGTATGTAAAGTAATTGCGAAGGTAAATGAAGATCAGAGAGCGCGGATGGTTGAAAAAATTGGTCTGGATTGTACTGTTTCAGCAAAGACAGCGACAGCAGATGCTATTTTAAGTTATGTGCGTGCCAGAAAGAATTCTCAGAGAAGCGCCAATGTAGAGACGATGTATCAGTTGATTGATGGAAAAGTAGAAGCATTGGAGTTTGTTATTACTAAGAAAACAAAATATACAGATATTCCATTAAAAGAGATTTCCACAAAGCCCAATAATCTAATCGCATGTATTGTACGAAATCGTAAGATTATCATTCCAAATGGAGAGGATTGTATGAAAGTAGGCGATAATGTCATTATAGTAACCATGAAAAAGCAGATGCAGGATATAGAGGAAATTTTGTTGTAGGTGTAGAAATGAATAAAAGGATGATAGTGTATATTATTGCTAAGATGTTAGGGGTAGAAGGTGCTGTACTTTTACTTCCTGCGCTTGTGTCATGGATATACGGGGAAAAAATGGAATTATATTTTTAGGAGTCAGTGTACTGCTGGTGGGAATTTATCTTCTATTTGGGCGAAAAGTACCGGAAAGGAAGACCGTTTATGCGAAAGAAGGTCTTGTAATTGTCGGTTCAGCATGGATTTTGTGGTCGTTATTTGGAGTACTTCCTTTTTTCTTGACTGGGGAAATTCCGAATTATCTGGATGCCTTTTTTGAAACAGTATCGGGATTTACAACAACAGGCTCAACGATTTTGACAGACATTGAAGCACTCTCTAAAGGAATTGCATTTTGGCGAAGCCTGACCCATTGGATTGGCGGTATGGGAGTGCTTGTATTTGTTATGATGTTGACTTCTCTGGACGATGAAAACTCGATGCATTTGATGCGTGCAGAGGTTCCTGGACCGGAGGCGGATAAGTTGGTGCCAAAAGCAAGAGATACCGCTCGGATTCTGTATACAATGTATTTTATATTAACTGCAGCAGAAGTTATATTTTTGATGTTTGGCGGAATGAGCTTTTACGATGCATTGCTGCATTCGTTTAGTACAGCCGGAACAGGAGGATTTTCTAATCGAAATGCAAGTGTTGCATATTATGACAGTGCATATATTGATGGTGTGATCACTGTATTTATGATTCTATTTGGAGTAAACTTCAATTTGTATTTCTTCCTGCGTTTAAAGAACTGGAAAGATGCGTTGAAAAATGAAGAACTTCATGCGTATTTAGGGATTATTGTAACTGCAACAGCTTTGATTAGCATTAATATATTGGGAATTTATGGGAATATTGCACATGCATTCCGATATGCTTCATTTCAAGTGGCTAGTGTAATCACGACTACTGGTTTTTGTACCGCTGATTTTAATCTGTGGCCCGAATTTTCAAAGGCGATACTTTTATCGATTATGGTGATTGGCGCATGTGCCGGTTCTACAGGTGGAGGTATGAAAGTTTCACGTGTACTAATACTTTTGAAAAGTGTAAAACAGGAAGTGAAACGCATGCTTCATCCAAAAGCTGTTACCATTGTAAAGGTAAATGGGAAAAAAGTTGGAAATGATACAATGCGTGGAGTATATATTTACTTCATCTGTTATATATTTATTATGATTGGTTCAATCCTACTTGTGTCCATCAATAATTTTGAT
>ERZ791922.822-NODE-822-length-15308-cov-3.293909_pt1 | contig 15308 bp, 16 predicted proteins | sample MGYA00510134_ERZ791922 | MGnify/ENA primary metagenome ERZ791922 (study PRJEB30046, sample SAMN00792101) | human gut metagenome | study: EMG produced TPA metagenomics assembly of the A metagenome-wide association study of gut microbiota in type 2...
GCGCCCTTGCGGACAAACGGTTTTCAAGACCGCCTCGTTATGACCACTTCGATACCTCTCCAATTATGAAATTGTTGCGTCCTTGTTCTTTAACGTTTAACGCAAGTGATATTCTACCATAGTTATTCTACAACGTCAACCACTTTTTTATATTTTCTCCAATATTTTTTTCTGTCGCTTTTTTCAAATGTCTTTTCATGACTTTCCTGTCTTCAGAAACGTTTCCCCGATTTCCAAATCTTCCGGTGTAGTAATTTTGATATTCTCATAAGAACCTTCTACCAACTTTATACTACAACCGTTCATCATCTCCACCACCATTGCATCATCTGTCGCACTGGTATTCCCAGACTCAATCAACTTCGCATATGCATTTTTTACAAGCATCGTTTCAAATACTTGCGGGGTCTGCACCATCCAAACCCTGCTGCGTTCCGGTGTAGCCGCAACATTGTCATTTTCATCCGCAATCTTAATTGTATCTTTCACCGGCATTCCTACTACACAAGCCCCACTATTTTGAACCTCTTCATAGGCACGTGATATAATTTCCGGACTCACAAACGGTCGTGCTCCATCGTGAATAAATACATATCCTTCTCCTAACAGGTTCTGCAATGCATTCCACACAGAATGATATCGTTCTGCTCCACCACATAAGATATGGCTCACCTTTTGAAAACCATATCTATCAACAATCTCCTTGCGGCAAAATTCTTCATCTCCTTTTCCTGTCACAAGATAAATGTCATCTATCACTTCAGAATCTTGGAAAGCCTTCAAAGAATAGTACAGCACTGGTTTTCCCGCCAGCAAAAGATACTGTTTCTGAATCTTTGTCCCCATTCTCTTTCCTTGCCCTGCCGCCAACACAATTGCTGTACATTTCTTTTTCATTGCTTTCCCTCCTTCGTTGCTGTTTTATCTTTCACCCAGTTTCAAATTCGGCACCGCATTCAAATCCCAGCCATGCCGCGTTCCTGCAAGATATTCATAATAAGCTGCCGTCCCAATCATTGCCGCATTATCTGTACAATAAATCGGAGAAGGATAATAAAACGGAATGCCTCGTTCTTCACAAGCCGCTTTCATCCCTTCACGCAGCGCACTATTGGACGCCACTCCACCTGCTATAGCAAATTTACATATACCAAACTCTTCTACGGCTTTCATCGCATTTTCTACAAGCACATCCACAACCGCCTTTTGAAAGGATGCGGCAATATCCGCCGGATTGTATGTTTCCCCTTTCATCTGACAGCCATTCAGATAATTCAATACCGAAGATTTTACGCCACTGAAACTAAAATCATACGGAGCATCTTCAATATGCGCCTTCGGAAATACAATTGCGTCCGGATTTCCTTCTTTAGCTAATCGGTCAATCTTCGGTCCACCCGGATAGCCAAGTCCAATCGCACGCGCAACCTTGTCATAAGCCTCTCCTGCGGCATCATCTCTTGTCCGCCCGAGAATTTCATATTTTCCATAATCCCGCACGCAAACAAGATGAGTATGCCCACCTGATACAACCAAACACAAGAACGGCGGTTCCAAATCCGGATGTTCTATATAATTTGCAGAAATATGCCCTTCAATATGATGCACGCCAACCAGTGGAAGTTTTCTTGCATAGGCAATTGCCTTCGCCTCTGCCACGCCAACTAACAAAGCGCCCACCAATCCCGGACCGTATGTGACACCAATCGCATCTATATCATCCAGCGTTACTTCCGCCTCTTTCAACGCCTCTTCAATCACCTGATTAATTTTTTCAATATGCTTGCGGGACGCAATCTCCGGCACAACCCCGCCATATAATTTATGCAAATCTATTTGAGAGGAAATAACATTGGACAAAACCTCTCTTCCGTTATGAACAACTGCTGCCGCTGTTTCATCACAAGAACTTTCAATCGCAAGTATATTGATATCTTTGATTTCTCTCATACAACTATCCTCTTTTTATTCAAACTTTAACTCTGTGGACATTTTATCTTTTCCCGCTTTCGCGCCCGGGAAAATTTTACGCACCTCATCCATATACTCTTCCGCATACGGCATAGACGGACTATAATGTGTCAGCCAAAGTTCTCCAACCTCCGCATCCTTCGCCAGCTGAGCAGCCTCATAAAATGTCATATGCTTATATTCTACCGCTTTTGCCGCCTTCTCCTTCTCGCCATACATGCCTTCACATATAAACAGATCCGAATTTTTTGCATTTTCCCGAATAGAATTTGTAGGGCGGGTATCTGTTGTATATGTCAGTTTCAATCCTTTTCTCGGCGGTCCCAATACCAAATCCGGTGTCAGCGTCCGCCCCTCATATTCAACAGTCTCTCCCTTTTGCAAATGTTTCCAATACATTTGCGGGATTCCTTCTTCCCTGGCACGTTCCGGATCGAACTTCCCTGCTCGGTCAATCTCCAATGTATATCCATAGCAAAGTACATTGTGATTGACGCGAAATGCCTTCAGCCGATACCCATTCATCTCAAAAACCTGTTCAGCACCTTCGATTTCCTTGTAAATAATCGGAAACGGCAGTTCCGGCGCAATCACCCGCAGCGCATTGACTACACGTTCCAACCCTTTTGGACCAATCAAAGTAAGCGGTTCTCTCCGATCCGCATTTCCCATCGTCAAAAGAAGTCCCGGCAGACCACTGATATGATCCCCATGATAATGGGTAAAGCAAATCACATCAATCGGCTTGAAACTCCATCCCTTTTCTTTAATTGCAATCTGAGTTCCCTCTCCACAATCTATCAGCAGACTGCTGCCATTAAATCTAGTCAGCAAAGCAGTCAGCCAGCGATATGGCAGCGGCATCATCCCACCGCAGCCAAGCAAACAAACATCTAACATATTATCCCTCTATTTCCACCGGTATCTGAAATCCTTGCAGCAAGCTATCGTAACATTTTTCACACAAATCAAATCTATGTCGCTGCCCATCCTTTTCCGAAAAATATCCCCATTGATAATCTGCATGAAATACACCTTCGTTTTCATGCCCATTGGATACCGGAATTTCTTTTCCGCACTGATTACAAACGATTTTTTCTACACAAACAATTTCTTTTGTTTCTTTCCGATACTGGCGCATCGTCCTTCCCTCCTGCAAAATACAGAATCCTATTGTTCCTGATTCTCTGTACCTATTTCACAGCTCATCAGAACCGCATCTTCTTCCGGCTTTTCATAAAATCCCGGACGCACTCCATCTTCTGTAAATCCATGCTTTTTATAAAATGCTCTGGCCGCTGTATTGCTGCGGCGCACATCCAAAAGCAGCTTTTTCAGTTCCTGCTCTTGTCCGACTTTCTTTAGTTCTTTCATCAATTCACTTCCAACGCCTTGTTTCCGCGATTCTTTCAAAACAGCGACTCTCGCAATATCCGCCTCATCTGCTGCCACATAGGCAAATAAATATCCAATCAATCTGCCGGCCTTTTCTGCTGTCAGACAAATCGTCTGTTCATTTTCCAACGTATCCAGCACTGCACGTTCACTCCATTTATCCGGAAAAATCTGATGCTCCATCTCCGCAACTGCCGCTGATTCCTCAAACTTCATCTTATGCACCGTTATTTTGGAGTTTTTCTCCCGTTCCGCCCTCTCTCTCTCTGCCTGCGATACTCGCAAATACTCCGGCTGATGCTCCATTGCCGTTTCTATCTTTCCCGCTTTGTAATATTTAATACCAAGCGTTCCAACAACTGCTGCCCGCTGGCGATTCATATAAGCAGGAGCAAAAGTATAAGGCACTTTCAATCCTTCTGCCAAAACATTTTTATAAACCGGAACTCCATCTCCTACAAACACCACTCTGCGCCCATAGTTATTCAAACGACGAATCAATTCCTCCACCGAAATCGCCATCTGCATCTTCAGCACTTGAAAGACCGGTTCCCTAAGGCATTGATTTTCCTTTTCTCCGGCTTTCCATGAAAATGTATACATGCCGGTATACACTTGATTTCGTCTTGCATCCATAATCGGACAAATGAGATCTTCACACCCATACACATTATACGCCAGCCCATCCACTGTAGGTATATGAATCAAAGGTTTATCTAACGCAAGCCCCAATCCTTTTGCAGTTGCCGAACCAATCCGCAGTCCTGTAAAAGACCCCGGACCTCCTGCCACTGCGATTGCATCAATCGTATCCAAATCCGTCTCTGTCATTTTCACCATTTCATCAATCATCGGCAGCAACGTCTGTGAATGTGTCTTTTTGTAATTAACCGTATATTCTGCAATCGTAACCTCTTCCTCTACAATTGCAACCGAGGCGGTCAGCCCGGAACTGTCAATTGCCAGTACTCTCATACTCAGCCTCCCATTCGATTTTCATTCAATTATATTTCATTTCTATTTTATTTCTTCTATTGTGATTTTCCGATAGTCAAATCCATGCTGCAACTCTTTTTCAATCGTCACTTCAAAGCGATGTTCCGGCAAAATCTCTTCAATTAAGTTCGCCCACTCAATCAGGGAAACTCCATCCCCCATCACATAATCGTCAAATCCAATCTCATCCATTTCTTCCACATCACCAATCCGATATACATCGAAATGATAAAACGGAAGTCTTCCGCTTTCATATACTTGTACGATTGTAAATGTCGGACTGCTGACCGGCTCTTCAATTCCCAGTCCTTTCGCGAACCCTTGTGTAAATACTGTTTTCCCAACGCCCAAATCTCCGGTCAGGGTGAACACCTGCCCCGGAACTGCGTTTCGTGCAAGTTCCATTCCCAACTGAAATGTTTCTTCAGGACTTTTGCTTTCTATTACCATACTCTATAGCCTCCTACTATTTACATCACTCTATTTTCTCACAACCCACCCGACTTTGCAAATCTTTTCTGTAACCAGATAAAAAGAAAGACAAAAATGCCCCGAAACAGCCGCGCCGCCTCAGAGCATTTAAAAAACACTATTTTGTTATTTATTTTAGTGATGGAACAAACGGATTCCGGTAAATGCCATTGCCATATCATATTTGTTACATGCAGCAATTACATTATCATCTCTAACAGAACCGCCCGGCTGTGCCACATATTTTACACCACTCTTATGAGCACGCTCAATGTTGTCCCCAAACGGGAAGAACGCATCAGAACCAAGAGCTACATCTGTCATTTTATCCAGCCATGCACGTTTCTCTTCTCTTGTAAATACTTCCGGTTTTACTTTGAATGTATTTTCCCAAACACCATCTGCCAGAACATCCATATATTCTTCCCCGATATACAGATCAATTGCATTGTCGCGGTCTGCACGTCCGATGCCATCTTTAAACTGCAATCCCAATACTTGTGGAGACTGACGCAGCCACCAGTTGTCTGCTTTCTGACCTGCAAGACGAGTACAGTGGATGCGTGACTGCTGTCCTGCACCGATACCGATTGCCTGTCCGCCCTTGACATAGCATACAGAATTGGACTGTGTATATTTCAGCGTAATCATAGAAATTGCAAGATCGATTTTTGCCTCTTCCGGAATTTCTTTATTCTCTGTCACAACATTTGAGAAGAAATCCTCGTCAATCTTCAATTCATTTCTTCCCTGTTCAAATGTAATTCCAAACACTTCTTTATGTTCCAACGGAGCCGGCACATAATTCGGGTCAATCTGAATCACGTTGTAATTTCCTTTTTTCTTCTGTTTCAAAAGCTCCAGAGCCTCCGGTTCAAATCCCGGTGCAATCACTCCATCGGAAACCTCACGTTTAATCAGTCTGGCTGTATCCACATCACACACATCAGATAATGCGATAAAATCTCCAAAAGAAGACATTCTATCCGCGCCTCTTGCTCTTGCATAAGCACATGCCAGCGGTGACAATTCTCCCAAATCATCTACCCAGTAAATCTTTGCCAAAGTCTCTGTCAACGGAAGTCCTACCGCTGCACCTGCCGGAGATACATGCTTAAAAGATGTAGCTGCCGGAAGTCCTGTTGCCTTTTTCAGTTCAGAAACAAGTAGCCAGCCGTTGAACGCATCCAAAAAGTTAATATATCCAGGACGTCCACACAACACTTCGATTGGAAGTTCACTTCCATCCTGCATATAAATACGGGACGGTTTCTGATTTGGGTTACAGCCATATTTCAATTCTAATTCTTTCATTTTGCGCTCCTTATTTATTCTTATTTACAATCTTTGTCTCATAAGCACCTGTCTCGATATCAATGTAACGTACAAACAGAGAGACTTTATTTTCTTCATTCAAACTGTTCCACAGCAACTCTGTGAACACTTCCATATCATCCGGTATGGAAACCAGTTTCGGCTCGCCTTCAAAGCTCGGAAGTGGATTGCCGTCATGCATATAAGTATGAATAAAATGGCCTTCTCCTGCTGCCGGATTCTTATAAGAAAATGTAAAACGATGACAACTGTCCGGATTGCCGTTATTGCTCTTTAAGATTGACATCGCATAATTATAACCCCCTTTTTCCACGTGCATAACACCGGAAATACGTGGTGTATAATTCGGTGCGTCCGGCTCAAACTCTCTGGAACGCAAAGACTGTTCGAAGGTTAGTTGATCATCCATACCTTCGTAAATGGTATCTGTCTGATCCCCATTTGTTACAATTGTTTTATTTCCAAGAACACGCACCGGCGCATAAATAATCAAACTTGGATCTGTCAACTTAGACGGGTCAAATGCCTGTGTACGGATTCCTTCTCCCTCTTCCACAAACACACGATTGCGGCTATTCTCACTGCGCCCCATAATAAAATACGCAGCAACTGCCTTTTTCCCATCCGCACTCTTCCCAAGGATAATCCCTCTTCCCGGATATGCATTGTTCTTTAATTCCTGTTCAATGGATAACATATTCATAGATAGCTCTCCTTTTGTTATAAACTCATTCGTCAGTTTCACATCTTCATTATAATCGCCTGTTTTTATAAGTTCAACTAAAAAGAGAGCTTTGATTCTGTAGATTTTCTAATATGAATTGATTAGGAGTGATGTCTTGTGTATATTTTCACACATCCCCAGTAACTTCCCAGCATGGACAATATCCCAATCACAAGCCCGATTGCAAACAGCATCCAAGGATTCATGTTTAAAATCCACGCAAAAGAAAAATCAAATTGCATCATGCCATATGCAATTGCTGCCACCACCACTAACGCTATGTATAAAATGGTTCCTTTTTTATTTCCCAAAATATAAAATCCCACACTGAAAACCGCAGTGGTAACAAGAGAAACAACAAGTCCGGCTGCACAATACCATAAACCTGTCTGAAGATCCGTTGTCTTCCCGCCATATACATAAGCCAGCATCATCAAGATGCTAATCACTGCATTTATACCAACATATATCAAATTGTCTATAAACCTTGCCAGCACAATTTCTTTTTTCGTAAGCGGATATGTCAGCAGGATCTCATCAAATTTTACCATCGCATCCTGCTCCAATGCCGACTGCAGAACAGCTACGGTAGTCATCGGAATACACAACACCAAAAACACCGGCATCATTGTGCTATCAGGCCCGAACAAAAATGCCAAAACAAACAGCGCCAGATATCCTCCTAGGCTCGACAACGTATTTTTCGGAATACAAAAGGTATCATAAAAATCTTTTTTCACAATCCCCCACATTCTACATTTCTCCTTTCACATAAAATAACATGATATCTTCCACTGATGCCCTTTCCATCTCCAGCTCCGGAAATACACGCAGAATCTCATTTTTATTTTTGACAAGCACCTTATACTCATACGGCTCTTTTTTGAAAGATACGATATCTTCCTCTCTCAGCGTTTCAAAAAAGTCCTTTCCGCAATGCAGGATTCTATAATCCCGAATTTCATCATAAGTCTTCACAAACTGTAATGTTCCGTCGTGAATCAACGCGATATAATCCGCCACTTTATCCAAGTCGCTTGTAATATGAGAAGACATCAGCACTGTATGTTCTTCCTCCTCAGTAAACTCTCGAATCAAATCCAGAATCTCATCCCGAAAAACCGGATCCAGCCCACTGGTCGCCTCATCTAAAATCAATATTTTCGGAGCATGACTAAAGGCAATTGCAAACTCCAGTTTCATCTTCATTCCTTTCGAAAAAGTTTTTAATCTCTTATCTTCTGGAAGTCCAAATCTTTTCAAATATCCATGATATCTTTCCATATCCCAGTTCCGATAGACCTTTTGCAGCATCGAGCCGATAAATTTAGGAGTATATTGCAGATTATAATGACTCACATCATAGATAACCGCAATATCTTCTTTGATTTCCTTTTCCTGTGTTCGCAAATCTTTTCCTAAAATTTTGATTGCATCATACTCTGAACGAATCAATCCCAACAGCGATTGAATCATCGTGGACTTGCCCGCACCATTGGCGCCGACCAAGCCCAAGATACTCCCCTTTGGAATATTTAATGTAATATTCTTCAAGGAGAAATCTTCGTATACCTTTGACAAATTCTGAATTTGAATAGCATTCTCTACCATACGTTTCATTCACCCTTTACTTTTTTCTCTTTCCAACTACTCGTTTCCACAATAGAATACTTCTAATATCTCTTTCAAAGATTCCAGTGATACCCCATTCTGTCTTGCAAGTTCGCACACCTCTGACAGATTCTCTTCGATCTTACGCAGATTTTCCTCCCGGATAAAATCTTGATTTTGTGCAGAAACAAAAGTTCCCTTTGCCGGAACGGTCACAATGAATCCATCTTTTCCCAAATCATCATATGCCCGCTGCGTCGTAATCACACTGACATGCAACTCCTTCGCCAATTTCCTCATAGACGGCATAGGATCTCCCGGTTTTAATTCACCACTCATAATCATCCCTTTAATCTGAGAGGTAATCTGTTCATAAATCGGTTTCGTACTCGCATTACTTAAAATAATTTCCATCATCTAATCATCCTGTTCCAATAAAACCTGTGCACTGGTTTCATAACTGTACTTAAGTTACAAGTACAGTATATACTATGTTGCATATACTGTCAATATTAAATATATACAGTTTAGTATTTTATTATAAAAACAAGTTTGTAATTAACTCACCACTTACAGAAGTGGGCGTCTCCTCGACCGAGATAAATAACAAGGAGATGGTTCAGCACTTATCGCCGAATCATCTCCTTGTTAATTTCTCTTTTCCTAAATCAGATTCTCTAATTTCTCATAAAACTGCTCATAAAAATCCCGTTGAAAATCATAAGGTTTCCGATAGAATACATAGAGCAGACTCAATCCTATCTGTTTGACCGCATCTTCCTCATTGCTTTCTCGGATTTCTTCTCCAACCTTTTCCAAAAAATCATGCCAGTCTAATACAAATTGTTCGTATTTTTTCAGATTCGGAATCCCCAGCCATTTATTGATTTTCACCTTCGTGCGATGCGTTTTCCTGCACTCATGTATTTGATGAAAATACTGAAAACTTCCATTTTCATAAATCCTGCCCAACGGAAACAATCTGCAAAATCCTGGTCGGAACCCATGAATCCTGCAGCGCCCCTCTTCATTCAAAAAGGAACAACACTCCTGCTTTCCCACCATATTGAGATGCGGCAGAATCAGACCATCCACCACATCAAGCCCGATGACACCGGAACTTCCTTCTTCTCCATCCAAATTTCGACTCATCAATTCGTCAAAACTCCGATTCAAATTTTTAGTCAACTGATACACATCATATGGGTCTAATAAAATAGAACTCCCCATTCCCGTACAGCAATCAGAACAACCACTACAGTCGTCACATCCAATCTTCACCATATCATTCGATGAATACCGTTTTCCGTCCGACACCTCATTAATATCCATTTCTCGTTTCATAATTCATGCCTCATTTTCTATTCTAATCTCATCTATTCTAATGACCATTTCCCATTCTTTAAAAATCTAGCCACCATTTCATTTGCCCCTTCGACAATGTCCGTTTCATACCCTAGCAGCTCCAGCAAACGAATTGCATTTCTGGAATTGGAACGACCTTTGTATAACCGATAATCAAAAAGAACTTCTCCCTCCTGAATCTGTTCTTGAAAATGATAATTTTCAAACTCATTTTCCAGTAAAAATGTCAATTCAATATCATGCGTTGCAGCAAAACAAAGAATGTTCCGCCGCTGAAATTCTCTAAGTACCTGTGTCGATGCCGCAATTCTTTCCACTGTATTCGTCCCTCTAAGCACCTCATCTACAAAACAAAGTACCGGTAAATTCTCGTCTTTCGCCTCCAAAATCCGTTTCAATGCTTTGATTTCCGCAATAAAATAACTCTCTCCTTGATATATGTTATCCCGAAGTGCCATTGATGAAAAAATGTGACACCATGGGCCCCTATATATGTTTGCCGCACACGTATGCAGTCCTTGCGCCATGATTGCATTGATGGCAACTGTCTTTAAAAATGTGGATTTTCCCGATGCATTTGAGCCTGTTATCAAAATCCCTTTTTCTGCACATATGGAGTTTGCAATCGGCTCTTCAATCAAAGGATGATATGCATCTTGAATTTCCAGTTGTCTCCCTTCCGAAAATTCCGGAACACAGTAATACGGCAACGCTTTTCTCAAAGAACCAATGGCAATGATACTTTCTAGAAATCCCATTGTTGTAATTAAATTTTCTACTGCATTCATATTTTGTTTTAACCGACGCATACAGCGATAAAACAAAATATTATCTAAATGCGTAACTAACCGAAAATAATCCAGTACGATTTCTTCCAATGACTGATTGCCCCAATCCGCAGGTTTCAGCATGGTTGTCCATCCCAAATATTTTTTGACACTTGTATAGTCTTTTTGTAGCATTTCTCTATAATACTCATTTACTACTAGTTTCTTCTTCAAAATATTCCCCGCCGCTTTTTGCAGATTCAAAAAATACTGCAATGCCTGCATGGAATTTTCTATAGCTCTTCTTTTAGAAAAATACAATCCTATATTTGTTATAACAACTAGAATCAAAAAGCCGACTCCTTCTGCCGGATTAAAAAACAAAGAACCAATCGCGATTGCCAACGCTATCGGACATAAATAATGAACCAGCGGTGTATGTGTATTCATTTCAATACTTCTACTAATATAGCTATAAATGGATGCGCCATGATACTTTCCAATCTTCCCAAACAACATCTGCAGCTCAATTCGTTCTCTCTCATGTTCCTGATAATACCGTATCAGTTCCTCTTGATCCTTCCAATCTTTTTTAGAATTTACCGGAACATGCATCAAATAATAAAGATAATCTTCTCCCGCAAAGGACCATGTATGATTGATTTTTTGAAACACATCATCCATATTCAAATCGTTCCATGTAATTTCATCAATTAAGCACTCTTTGCTTTGTGTGTATTCTTTTATAATTGACAATACCTCGTCCGAATAATAAACATCTCGCCAGCGACCATAATAAAACTTCATTCTGCTGCGGTTCTTTTCTCTTCTTCTCCATTGCATCCCCCACGACAGCACAACAAATACAATAAGCATTATTGCCGCAATTGACACGAATACTATCACATTTTCATTGGTCAGTATGTTATTCATCCGCACCTCCTGCCCTGCTGATTTTATCTTGTAAATAAATACGAACCTTTTACTTTATCAGCTCAATTGCTTTTTCAATCAACTCATCTTTTCCAGCCAAAATCCCCTCTATCGTTTGATAACATTCGATATCCGGCTGCAAACCGCACCGCTGTGTCTGGCCACCTTCCGGAGTATACACGCAAAAACTAGATATCCGAAAGCTTATATTCCCCGGCAACTGAACCACAGCGGCATTTCCATCAGCACCAATCGAAGGATTTCCAACAACAATCGCATTCGGTGCCTGTCTCAAAGACATAATCGCAAATTCACTCTGACTTTGACTTCCTTCATCCATTAGAAGAATGACCTCCCCTGAATATTGAGCAAATGTACGGGTATCATTTTGCACCTTCTTCAAAGTCCCATTCCCACTCACCTGTTCCAAATTGAAAAACGCTCCCGGCATCGCCCGATTTGGGCAACCAAGGCAAGCAAACACCTCTTGCGTCGGATTGATGTATTCACTCAAAAGATAAGTAATTGCTGTAGACGGATAATATCTCAAGTCTACAATAATTCCATCCGTATCCATCAGTTCTTTCATAAGTTTCTCAAGGTCGCCTTGTTCCAAAGAAGAGGGATCAATATATCCAATATTCGTAGATTCCATAAGTCCATTCGGAATCGGATTTTCATAGCTGTATTGATACTCCAAAGTATTCACTTGCAGTGTTTTTATTTCTGTCCCACGCAAGATTTGAACTTCTGCCTTTTCTTCCTGTGTTTCAAGTAATAAATGTTTTATTTGTTTCAGCATTTTATTCTGCTCCGGAAGTGCATGATATTTTCGCTGCTCCTCTATTCGATCCTGAAGAGACATTCCATCAATCTCTAACAAAACATCCCCCGGCAGTAATTGTTTTTCACTTTTTCTAACCTGTGTAACAACAACTTTTTCATCAATTATCCTAATGTCACAAGGCAAAAAATACCGTCCGTAATAATAATATAAAAATTGTTCCTCATCCACAACAAGACTGTGGGCATCTCCTGTTTTTGCGACAACCTCTGCTATTGCTTTTGCATAACTGTGATAATCTCCTACTCCGGCAATACTCGGAATCGCATTCCGCAAAACAATATTCCAATCCTCTGTCGTGATTTCTACATTGGGCGAATAATATTCGTATATATTCCAAAAACGAAATAGCCCAAGCAAATACATTCCCATATCGCCGTCTGAGACATCGTATATTTTTTCATTTTCAAAAGAAACCAATCCCACTTTGTCAAATGACGCATATGCATTTTCCCTATCAGAAATGTATAATTCTGACAGACTGCCAAGATACTTGCTTACCCCCTCGCCCAAGAAATCTGCATCCCGAATCCATGATGTATCTAATACTTTCTTGCCACTCTCTTTTTGAAACTGCACCCACTTTTCACTTTCTTCTGTCAGTTTGCTCTGCTCTGGTTTCACCGGAAATTTTTCCAGCCACTCTAACAAAACTTGATTAACATCCGTTGCATTCGCAGCATTCAACACATCCGGCATCACACGAAAAAGCTCCGCATCCCAATTCACTTCCCCGGAAATCACATCCGGATGATGATATTTGGCATATCCCCAGACTTTGCATAGCTTATATAACGACTCCACTTGACATTCCGACAGCTCCTGCGTTTTAATATTTGAGCCTTGTTCAACCTCCGTATCATAGTCCCGTTTTAAAGTTTTCTTGTTTAAAGAAACGTAATCCTTAGCAAACACAAAACCGATTATCAGAATCATTGCCAAAACGCCGCCAATAATAATATATTTCTTTTTGCTATACTTCTTTTTCATAGACCCCTCCTGCAAATCTGCATCTTCTGAGATTTTATTATACCTAGTCATTTACTTAGCAGCACATTTAATCATTTATATAAACTGTTGCATTCCTTCACGAAATTCTTCAATTGCTTGTAATGTTCTGACTCTCTTTAATTTAATTCCACACTTCTGACAAATTTGCTCCAAACCAGCCTCAACTAAAATATTTGATACTCTAATTTCTTTTGGAGCGCCACATTGAAAAATAAATCCAATCAATTCTTCCGCCAGAGAAACAATTGCATCCTCATCCGGCTTCTGTAAATCAAACTTTAACATCATCCCAGTTTCTGCATCTGCAATCATATATGCCGCCGGATTCGCCGGTCTTTCAAACTTTTTGTCATTCACCGAAACTCCCAGTATTACGATATCCATTTCCAAAACAGCATTACATTTCGGTGCATCTTCCAAATCTGCCAATAATTCCTCATCTGTAATGAATAAATTTCCAAATTGGAACGATGTAAATGGCAATGGCTTAGCTCCAAAGTTCCACGTCTTTTTATCCTTTCCAAATTCAAAGTAATACATCTCGCCATTCTCAAAGTCTACATCAACCTGTACATCTTCGTAATACCGTAATGCTAATTCCAAATTAGAAAAGTGATTCGTCATTCGGACAACCTCGTCTTGATCCAAATTATACGGATAATATCCCGGTTCAAAGGACAGGAAATATAACCATTGATTCTTTCCTCTATATTTATATCCCATTTCCTTGATATTTTTTCTCTGCTTATCGGTTAATTCCTCCCTATTTCCCCAATAACAGGTCAAATTCTTTTGAGAAAACATGACATACTCAACCGACAGATTTAATTGTTCCTGCATTGTAAGCATCATAAAATCATTAAATCCTTCATATCCCTCGTATACAACAATCCCATAGCAATCTCCACCTCTCCCAAGTATACTATAAAACGCTGTATCTTCTTCTGCACCCTCTCGTATCCCTATAATATCTAAATCCCAGAATTTCTCCCATGGTTTCATTTCTTTTAATCTGGTTGCAACTTCATACAACTCTTTCCATTGGTCAATTGTAGCTTCTTTTCTCATATCCGTTCTCCTTCGATTAAAAGACTTATGTTTCATTTAATAAAAGTATGTTTCATCTCACATCTGATACTAATCATTTTACCACGTTTTTCTCCCCAACAAAACAAAAACCTCTCAGGGAACTCCCTGAAAGGTTTGAAAATCTTTTTGAAATTGTACGTTCAAAGAAACGTATAATCAACATCTGGAGAACTGGGAACGCTTGATTTTATTAGATTCTTGGAATGTGGTGTTGCAAACAAAAGGCTGCTCATTACGCCTCACCACACCTAAAACTACTGACTTTTCGCTTCAGAATTACGATCAACATCTGCATTCATCTTATATTCCTTAAACAAATCACATAACCCCTCTAACGCCTGATAATCCAATGCTGACTTCACATATCCCGCTGTTGTATCATTTGCAGCTTTCTGCTTATATAGCAGTTTTGCATTAGAAGCAATCTTTTCGCGACTCTTACGGATAAAAATCATCTCATTCTGCACAAGATCTTTATATGTATCGTCTGATTCATTTTCCAAATCATATAATTCAAGTTCTGATTCCGGAACTGGAATCATGTGACTAATTCTTAATGTTCCTTTTAACTCTTTTTCACCAGCGGAATTTTTACAACTATTCGAATAATAGGTACAATACTCTTCTTTATTACTTTAGTAGCTCCAGCTATTTGATAATCCGAATCCTCGGGCGAAGACATTGGCACATAATAATTATATCGTCCAATCTGTAAAACTACTCCCAAATATTTTCTTGTGTGCGTTCTAGTATAACGAATATTAAATAATTGCTATATTAAATTGATACTGCTTCC
>ERZ791922.824-NODE-824-length-15286-cov-3.665157_pt1 | contig 15286 bp, 18 predicted proteins | sample MGYA00510134_ERZ791922 | MGnify/ENA primary metagenome ERZ791922 (study PRJEB30046, sample SAMN00792101) | human gut metagenome | study: EMG produced TPA metagenomics assembly of the A metagenome-wide association study of gut microbiota in type 2...
TAAATTTTTCAAAAAAGATTACAAAAGAAACATGGTGCTAACTGCCAAAGACGGGAAAACAAGAAATAATTGACCATTTCTCTACTTTTTACTTATTATTCCTTGCATTTAATTCATTTATGGAGCATAATGGATGATGGAATATATTTATTTAGGAGGACTTATGGATAAAACTGAATTAAATGATGAAGTTCAAATAGACTTATCAGAATTATTTAAATTAATTAGAAAACATTTAAAATCAATTGTGATATTTATGCTAATTGGAGCCATATTAGTTGGAGCCTATACAGCATTTATGGTAGATAAAAAATATTCATCACAGGGGACTATCTTATTAAAAGCTGAAGTAATAGATGGTGCAATTGATAATAATCAATTAAATTCTAATGAATCGATGGTTGCAAACTACATCGAATTATTACAAGGGAATAATATTCAAGATAAGGTTGCTAAAAACTTGGATATTTCATCTGGTTTAGTAAGTAGTGCTTTACAAGTTTCAAATACTGAAGATACACAAATAATTGAAATAAGTGCTACAACAACTGATCCTGGATTATCTAAAAGAATTGTTGATGAAACAATTAGTGTTTTTACAGAAACAGTAAAAGAAATATTAGATGTATCTAATATAATTATGGTTGACAATGCTGAAATTAACACTGCTCCTGTTTCACCTAACATTCAAAAAAATATGATTTTGGGTGCAGTCGCAGGAATAGTTATTTCTTTAGGGTATATATTATTAACTTATTTATTAGATAGTAAAATTAAAAATGCCGATGTTGCTGAACAAGTTTTAAATTTACCTGTATTAGGAATGGTTCCATATTTTGAGGATCAATAATGGAATTAATCGATATCCATAGTCATTATGCCTGGGATATTGATGATGGTATTGCAAACTTGGATGATGCTAAAAAAGCATTAACTAAAGCAAAAAATCAAAACATAAAAAGAATTGTCGCAACACCACATATTGTTCCAGGAACAACAAATGATCTTAATTTAATTAAACAAAGAATTAATGATTTTATCAAATTAGCTAAAGAATATGGAATTATTGGGTATTGTGGTAGTGAAGTTATGCTTAATGATGAATGTTTAATTGGATTACAAAATGATTTAATTATTCCCATCAACAATGGTCCATATGTACTTGTTGAATTTAATTTATCAAGAAAGATAAATGGTGATTGTCTTGATTATTTGTATGAATATTCATTGAAGCATAAATTAGTCATTGCCCATGTTGAAAGATATTTTTATAAAGATTTAGATTTATCAATGATTAATTCATGGATCAAACAAGGTCATATCATCCAAGTAAACAGTTCTAGTTTTCTTGGTGAAAATGGCAGTAAAATTAAAAAAAATGCCTATAAATTATTAGAAAAAGGCTTAATTCATGTTATTGCAAATGATACCCATAGGGCATCAAGACATCGTTTTCCAAATTTGCATGATACGTACGAATTATTATCTAAAAAATATGAAGAAAAAAATATTAGACAATTAATGTATGATAACCCTCTTGCTATTATTAACGGTAAAGAGGTTTTACCAGTACAAGTAAAAAAACTATCATTGTTTAAAAGGAGAAAATAAATGTTTAAGAAAAAAACAAAAAAAGAAAGTGAATCCACGTTGTTAATAACCAACCCTAATCAAAAAAATAGTCGCGTTGATTATAATGAAATTTATCGTCATATACGTACAAATATTGAATATTCAGCTGTTGGACAAGATATTAAAGTAATTAATATTACTTCTACAGCTCCATCTGAATCTAAAAGTACTACTTCATTGAATTTAGCAATGATTTATGCTGCTAAATATCCAAAAGTTTTACTCATTGATGCAGATTTAAAAAAACCAGTATTACATAAATATCTAAAGCTTTCTAATACTAATGGTCTTACTAATGCTTTGATTGATTATGATAAAAATAAAAAGATCAATCAGTCATATTTTCAAAAAATAACTGATAAGTCTTTTGTTGGGGAATTAAGTGTTTTAACATCAGGGATTAAAGTACCTAATCCTTCGGAATTATTAAGTAAACCTATTTTTGAAGAATTTATAAAAAAATTAAAAGAAATGTATGATTTTATTATTATTGACTGCCCTCCAGTTATGGTAGTTAGTGATGCTATCCCAATTGGAAACGTAGTAGATGGAACTATATTTGTATGTTCTTCTAAATCTACTAATCGTAAAGATGCAAAATCAGCAATTGAAATTTTACAGAAAAACAATGTACACATAATTGGCACAGTATTGACACAAGTTGAAGATGATGGCATGAATTCTAAATATTATTATTACTATTATTAAGATAAAATGATTCAAAAGAGAAATAATATACTTTTTGCCATCACTGTAATAATTTTATGTGTTTTAATTGTTATAATAATTTTTTATGATCGAAATAGAACTGAAAAAGTTGCTAATAAATTCAATAGCGCTAATACAACTACTGAAGTTGAAAAAGAAAAACCTCAGGAAAAAGAAGATAAAGAAGATAAAGAAGATAAAACGGATGAAAGTGAAAAAGTCACAGAAATCCCTACTATCTACTGTGTTGGAGATAGTACAACAATCGGTAGTGAAAACCAAAATAATTCATATGTAACTTATTTATCACAATCATTAAATGCTAATATCAAAGTAATCGGTGATGCCAAACTAACTAGTTCAGCTTTATTAGTTAAATTAGGAGTTACACCTGTTTATGTAGATAAATTATCTATACCAAGCACTACTACACCTACACCAATTGTTTTTTTAGATAGTGATGGTAAAGCTAATAATGATTTATTGGAATGCCAAGGTTCGATTGAAAAAGTTACTATTAATGGAATTGAAGGTACAATTACTTATCAATATGAAGGAAATACACTTGTATTTACTCGAAATGAGCCTGGTGAGGCTTCAATCGTAAATTCACCAACATTATTACAAGTTAATAGTGATATTGAATCAGATAGTATTTTGATTCTTTATACTGGCGCTTACGAAGAAAGTATTCGAGGTAGTTTAGCTAATTACCAAAATCAAATTATTAGAGCCTTTAATACCGATAAATATATTGTTGTTTCATTAACTCAAGATAATCGAAATGAAACAAATCAAGCATTAAAAAATACACACGGAGAACATTTTTTAGATTTTAAAAATTATTTATTAACTAGTGGATTAAATGATTTGGGTATTCAACCAACACCAGTAGATCAACAAAATATAGCTGAAAATAAGATACCTGATAGTTTAAAAGCTGATTCAATCAATGGAAATGACAAATATAGTCAATTGTTATCTAATCAAATAATAAAAAAATTAACTGAAATGCAATATATAAAATAAAAAATGTTAAATTATTATAATATTGCTTGTTATTTATACAAAAAAGGCATATCATTGATATATGTATTTATGATATAAGGAGGAAGAAAAATGAAAAAAAGAATTTGCTCATTGCTTGTAGCTTGTTTCCTAGTAATATCAACTACATCTTCATTATGGGCAATAGGAAATTTAAATGATAATGAAAAAGAGGTTTTAGCTGCATTAAAATCAACAGTAGAAGTTGATGGTTCAACTGTCGGTTTACAAGATGCTGATATTAACACTGCTGAAAATTATATGATGCAAGATGGTTTTGATTTAACATCAGAACAAAAAACTATTATTATTAATAATATCGAAGCTACTAAATCATACTTAGCTGCTAATCATATCAAAGACTTTAACTCTATTACAAGACAACAAGCTTATGATATCTTAGAATTTCTACAAGCTGCAGCAAATGCCATTGGATTAACTGTTAAACTAAACGGTGCCGATAGAACTATTTCATTCTATGATGGAGATAAACTTATTTATACAACTACTCAAGTTATAAAAAGAACTGGTTATGATATGACACAAACAGTAGTTATTGCATCAGGTTTAGTTATTATTTTATTGGGTGCAGGATATTATGCAAAAAGAAAACAGTTATTTTGTAAATAATGAAATTACATCATAAACAACGTAAAATAATGGCACTAATTTTAGTGCCATTATCTTTTACATTTATCTGCTATTTAACATTATATATGTTAATAAGTCCTGTAGTTGACCCTTTAATATCTATTTATAACTTGATTGCAAGTGATTATGCACCTGAATTAAATAATGAAAATTCTCAAAATTTATATAAAAATAAATTAGTATCTTCTGATGTTATTAAAGCATCTCAAATTATTCAACCAAATTTTGGTGATATGTTTGGAAAACTTACGATTGATTCGGTCAATATTAAAGTAAATTTATATTATGGTGATGATAGAGAGCAATTAAGACATGGTGCGGGATTATTCGCTGGATCTTTTTTACCAGGATTTAATCGTACGATTCTTATCGCTGGGCATTCAATACCTTATTTTGAACCTTTAGGAAATATTAAAATAGGTGATATTATTAGTATTTCTACTCACTATGGAGATTTCCAATACAAAATAACAAGTACAAAAATTGCTGATGCAGATGATAGTTCAAATTATGATTTAAAACAAGATAAAAAAGAACAGTTAATTTTATATACATGTTATCCATTTGAATTAATCGGTTATAAATCTCAACGATTATTTGTTTATGCTGATAAAATAAGTGGACCAACTATAGTGGAGGGACAATAATATGCATAAAAAATCAAAACGTAGATCAGTAGCTTATATAGTATCGTTGTTATTAACTGTTTTTATTAGTATTTTTATTGTTTTAACAATTAGTAATTTTACTGTTTTTAACGCAAATTATTTACTTTCTAAAATGGAAAGTGTTAATTTTTATCAAGAAGCTATTAGCAACTTAAATGAACAGATTCAACAAGAAACACAATCAACAGGTTTTCCAATTGAAATGTTTGAAAATTATATTGATGAAAAAACAGCTGATGATATAATAGAAAATCATTTAAGAGACGCTTTAGTATATGGTAAAACAAAAATTGATACATCTAAATTTGAAGAAAAACTTTCTAATGATATTGATAATTATCTTAAATCAGCAAATATTATTATTAATAGTGAAGAGGAAACTGCTATTTCAATTTTGAAAACAAATTTAATTGATTATTATGAAACGTATTTAACATTTCCATATTTAAATGTATATGTTGATGTAGTTAATAACTTTCATTCTTTTTACCATGTTATTGTAGTTATCTTAGTTTTATTGATATTACTCGCTGGATTTATTTTATATCACTTATTTAGTCACTATCGTGGTAGACGTAGATATTTTGCTTATTCTTTAATAAGTTCAGGATTAATATGCTTTATTTTACCGGCAATTATTTATTTTGGTAATTTTGTTAATAAAATCAGTTTATCGCCTCAATATTTCTATAATTTTATTACTAGCGCGATTAATACATATTTATTAATTTATATTATCACTGGATTAATCTTAATTGCATCAGGAGTAATTTGTGCATATATAAAAATAGAAAAATCTTAATCCTCCATTGGAGGATTTTTTAATAAAATATAAAAAAATAACTACTAAAGGAAATCTTTAATAGTTATCTTTTTATTTTTAATTATTTTCTTAAACCTAAGCTTTCACATAAAGCAGAATATCTTTCGATATCTTTATTTCTTAAGTATTTTAATAAATCTCTTCTACGTCCAACTTTTTTTAATAAACCTCTATTAGAATGTTTATCTTTTGGATGTTGTTTAAAGTGATCATTTAATTTGTTGATGTCTGCAGTTAATACTGCGATTTGTACTTCTGGAGAACCTGTATCTCCTTCTTTAGTAGCATATTTTTGCATAATAGCTGTTTTTTCTGCTTTTGTTAACATTTTTTATCCTCCTTAAATTTAACTTAGCTAACCCCAAGCTATACGTCGAGTCCTCGTATATCCTAGATGTTGCCGCAATCAATATTTTACCAAATAATCCTTTAAAGTCAAGCTATTTATCGAACAAAAACATAATTTTGCTCATTCGACATTTGTTCGTTAAAAACATATCCTAACTCATTAAAATTTTTAACTTGATCAAAACAATTAACTTTATTTTCTATCAAATAACGTGTCATTTGACCCCTTGCTTTCTTTACATAAACACCAATTTCTTGATATCCATCAGATCTTTTTTCCATAAAATAACATTTTACATATTTAATATCATCAGTTAAATATTTTTTAATAATTCTAGTATACTGCTTTGCACCTAAATCAAGAATTTCTTTATCATCTTTAATTAATTCCTGATAAATCTTATTACCCCAAAATTCATATAAACTACAATATTCATCAACTACTAATTTATCATTTAATTCTAAACGATATGGTACAACACCATCAAACGGTCTTAAAACGCCATAAAATCCTGATAAAATTCTTAAATGTTTTTTAGCAAACATATAATCCTCATCAGTTAAAATATGCGGTGCCATTTGTTCATATTGAACTCCTTTATATGCAAACATAGCTGGTACTAGATTGTTGTTTAAATTCATTGATTGATAATTATCATATGCTTCTTTAGCAATTTTATCATTACATTTTAATAATTTCTTTACTTCATTTACAGTTAATGTTTTTAATTTATTTAAAATAATCTCACTTTCTTTTATATATATTGGCTTACTTAGTGCATCAAAATAATCAATTTCTTGATACATTCTTTTTGCTGGTGTTATTACAATTTTCATATCTTTACCTATAATGTTCGTTTAAATAATACCTAACTTTATTTTGGGTTCTTTTTTTATATTCAATTGCATTTAAAGGACAACCACCAATACATGCCATACACTGCGTACATCTGTTATTCCATTTAGGTTTATTATCAACAAGTTCAATATTATTCAATGGACATAATTTTTTACATGTAGCACACCCATTACAATTTTCCTTTACATAAAAGCCATCACTTTTAACAAACATCAAATAAAAAACATAATTGATAAATGAACTAGCAATTTTATCAATTAAATTACATTTTTTATCATCTAATTTATCTTTTTCATTAATTCTTTTTGCTACTAATAATGAAGGTTTTATTGCCTGGGAAATAATTTTTTTAGCTTCATCACTATCTGGTGCCTTAAACATTGTAATAAAATTTTCAGGCATAATAATTCCTTTAATGCCCATATACACTAACCCTACTCTATCACATAATTCTTTTACATATTTTTTAGCATTACCAATACTACTACCACATGTTAAAACAAAATAAATCATTTTATTTCCATTAAAAACATTATTACTAATAAATTCTTCAACTACTCTAGGAATTCTCCAAGCATATGTTGGACAAACAATAATATAAGGTTTTGTACTTTCAAAAATACTTTTTTGATTATTTTTTAAATAATCATTAATACAAACAATCTCATCATTTAAAATAGAATTAATTACTTCACTAATATACCTACTATTACCAGTACCACTAAAATACAAAATCATTTTTTTCCTCCACTAACTTTATATAATCGAAAAACTTGTTCAACAGTATTACTCATATTTTTACATGCAATTTGTTTATCCATAGCTTTTTGTAAACTAATTACCTCATTTAAGATTGAAAAATAAGCATCAATTCCCTGTTCATTACATATCTTTGCTTCACTAGAAACACTGCCACAAATTGCAATAACTGGCAATTGATATTTTTTTGCAACTCTAGCAACACCAATAGGTACTTTACCCATAACACTTTGAGAATCTAAACGCCCTTCTCCAGTTATAATTAAATTAGCATCTTTTAAATCGTTTTCCAATTCTATTTCATTTATAACTAAATCTATTCCAGATTGTAATTTTGCATTTAAATAAGTATAAAACGCAAATCCTAATCCACCAGCAGCTCCCGCACCAGGATAGCTTTCATTGGCATTATTATATTTTTGTTTAGATAATAACGCATACTCCAACATCCATTTATCCATTTGTTTAATTAATTGCTCACTAGCACCTTTTTGTAACGCAAATACTTCACTTGCACCATTTTTTCCACATAATGGATTATTTACATCACAAGCTATCATAAACTCACATTTTTTTATTATTGAAGGAACATTAGTATCATCAATAATTTTTAATTGACTTAACCCCTTAGCTCCAAATTCAACCGGTTTATTGTTTATATCCAACATTTTATAGCCAAGTGCCTGTAACATTCCAATACCGCCATCGTTTGTAGCACTACCGCCAATTCCAATAATAAAACGATAATATCCCTGATCAATTGCATCTAATATCATTTGTCCTAATCCATATGTTGTTGTATTTAATGGATTTCGATCTTTTGGCTCAACTAATGTCAAACCTGCTACTTTAGCCATTTCAATAACTGCTAATTTTCTCGATGCAATTAATCCATAACTACATTCAATAACCTTACCTAAAGGATCCAAAGCTTTGATAGTACGAATTTTACCATTCATTTGATTTACTAATGTTTCTATTAACCCTTCGCCACCATCAGACATCGACTTAATAACAATATTACTATCAGGAAATACACGTCTAATTCCTTCCTCAATTGCTTTACCTGCTTCATTAGACGTTAAACTTCCTTTAAACGAATCTACTGCAACAACAATTTTCATTATCTCATCTCCTAAAATTAAGATATCCACCAACTACCATCTATCATTTGATTAAGTGTCCCTACTTTCTCATAAATAATATTACCTTTTTTATCTTTTACAATAATTTTATCGTTTACAACACCTTCTTCAATCCAAGCAGTAAAATAAATTAAATCATCATCAATAAATACAACATTTTCATTTTCTTTCATACTAATTTCAAATTGCTCAGGATAATAACAAGTTAGCTTTTTATCTTGGCTAATCACATTAAGATTAGAACCGATAATTTGAAAATTATATAAATTAATCGCACTGATGGAAAAAGCTGTAATTATCTTACAACAACTACCTGGAAGATATTTATATAAAATTATTTTATCTATATTGAAATTACCTTGTAAAAAATAAATATAACCATCATAAAAATAAGGTGATGCATACATAACATTTCTTTTTCAAATGGTGTATAAACTTGTCCATTATACAAATCATAAAAATGAATCGTTGACCCTTGATAATCACCATTATTCAGACAACCTTGAATATCCCATAAATCTTCATAATCACTTAAGCCATAGCCATAACGGGTTTGTCCTGGTAATATTTCTATTGTTCTTCCTGAAATCTCACTGAATTTTTTATATTCATGATGTTCCCCCAATACTAAAACATAAGTATTTTCTTATTTATAAAATATTATAATCTTTATACTTTTATATCAGATTCTACTAAATAACAATAAAAAGAAGAACAACGTCTTCTTATAATAATTTTAATAAATCTAAAGGATGATTAAAAACATATGTTGGATCATCAATTCCATCACTTGATACACTACCCCAAGTAGCATATCCAAAATCAACACCGGCATTCTTTGCAGCCAAATAGTCATTAATTGAATCACCGATAAAAATAGCTTCTTCAGGTTTTATTGAAATTTTATCTAAACATTTATAAATGGGTTCTGGATCTGGTTTATGCTTTGTTGTATCATCAGCTAAAATAGCTACTTTAAAATATTTATCAATTCCTTTTTCAACTACATCAATTTGATATTGTGCAACCATCTTTGAAGAAACAATTGCTTGAATAATTTTTCCATCAAATTTTTCAAAAACAGTCTCAAATCCTTCATACAATTTAGCACCATGTTCATATTCATTAACATATTTAACCCATCTTGCATAAGTTTTTTCAATATTTTTTATTTTTAAATCCGCCATTGTTTTTAAACCTGGAGCTCCTGCATATTTTAAAAGTTCTTCATAAGCAACTTTTTTACCTGTCTCTTCTTCGATGATTTTCATTAATGGAACTATATTCATTTCTAAAGTATCTAAAACAGTTCCATCAATATCATAAATTATTGCTTTATATTTTTTCATTACATATCCTCCAACCAATAGTATTCTATCATATATCTACTATCAGTTCCAAATGTAAAACATACAGAAAAAAATATAATTGCTAGTGTTTAATTTTACTTTCCGTTGAGAAAAACAAAAATTGTTTAATAAACAAAATAAATGTAAATAATATTACACAAATTATATAATCTTTATATAAAAAAATAGGAGTATTTTTACTCCTACAAATTATATCTTATTTTTTAACAATTCCACTAAACGATCAGTAACTATTTCTAAAGAATCATCATTAACAAGACGAATATCACAAGCATCTAAATATAACTGATATCTTTGATTATACAATTTATCTAATTTATCACTGCCCTCTTTTAATAATGGACGTGATGAAATATCAACATCTTTTTTTATATTATTAAGTGGTCGATCAATAAAAACAATAATTCCATTTTCTTTTAAATATTTTATATTCACTGGATTTAAAACAATTCCCCCACCTGTAGAAATAATATAGCCATTTAATTTAACTATTTCCTTGCAAACATTTGTCTCATTCTCTCTAAAATAATCTTCTCCAATTACAAACATTTCATCAATTGTTTGATGATATTTATTAACTATATACTCATCAGTATCAATAACTAATTTATTAAGTTTTTTCCCAAGTAATTTAGAAATAGTTGTCTTACCACAACCCATCATTCCAATTAAAACAATATTTTTCATAATCTTTATGCGTGACAATAATTTCCTAACACTCTTAATGTTAAACAATTAGTCTTTAATTGTTCTAGTGCTATTTTTACATTATTATCATTTAAACTTCCTTCAAAATCAATATAAAAATAATATTGCCAAGGCTTATCTTTAATTGGGCGTGATTCAATTCGCGATAAATTAATTTGATGATCTTTAATAACTTTTAAAATTGAACTAAGTGCTCCTACTTTATGCTGTAACGTAAAAACAATACTAACTCGATCACTATTATTACGATTTTCTAATTGTTTTCCAATAATTATGAATCTTGTATTATTACTTTCAACATTATGAATATTTTCTTTAATTACTTCTAAATCATATAATTTAGCGGCTATTTTAGAAGCAATAGCACCTAAATGTTTATCATTTTTTTCACTAACATATTTAGCTGCTGCTGCTGTATTTGAATAATTATATGCTTTAATTTTAGGATGATCATTTAAAAACTTAGAAGATTGTTGTAAACCTTGTTCATGACTATATAAACAAGTAATATCTTCTAGCTTAGCGCCTTTAATTCCTAATAGATTCTGAGTAATTTTGATACTATGTTCACCGACAATATAAAAACCATAGTCTCTTAATAAATCATAATTATCATTAATTGCCCCAGTTGAAGAGTTTTCTAATGGCACAACTCCATAATCAATTTCATCATTTTTTAAAGCCTCATAAACATCTTGAAAATACTCATAATTAATATTATCAACTTCTCCAAAATACTCTAATAACGCCTGATGCGCAAAAGCTCCTGGAACACCGGCATAACCAACTTTAATATTTTCAGTCTTTTCTTTAACTAATTTATATGTGTGTGTTAATGGAATAAAAGTTGCCTGATAGCTTTTTCCAATATCCATAATATCTTGAACAAAATTATGAGCATATGCTTGTAAAGATGAATCATTTAAACGTTTAACATTTTTTTCAATGACATCTTTTTCTCGCTCAGGTTGAAATATTTGCATATTATTAGCTAACTTATAAGTGACAACTTCCTTGCTTATTTTCATCCTTTGTTCAAATAATTTAATTAATTGTTGATCAATTTCATCAATTTCTTTTCGACATTCGTTTAAATCTTTCATAATTACCTCACTAAATCAAGAATTGTCAACGCAGCCATAGCTTCAACTACAACCGTTGCTCTAAAGACAATACACGGATCATGACGTCCATGAATTTCTAATGTAGTATTTTGATGGTGTTTTATATCTATTGTTTCTTGTATCTTAGAAATTGAAGGCGTTGGCTTAATTCCAACATTAAAAACAATTGGCATTCCATTACTAATTCCACCAATAATTCCACCATTATTATTAGTTTTAGTTTTAATAACATCTTTATCATAATAATAACAATCATTAGCTTCACTACCAAACATCTCACTAATTTTATCATTACCAAAAGCAACTGACTTAACAGCCGGAATTGAAAATAACAAACTAGACAAATGACTTTCAATTGAATCAAAGAATGGATCACCTAAACCAGCTTTCAATCCTATTATCGCACATTCAATTTTACCCCCAACTGAATCCTGACTCATTCTTGCTTCATCAATTGTTTTTACAAACTGATCATAAATATCTTTATTTAAAACTGGGTACTGTTGCTCACTTAAATAATTTAGTGTTTCATTTGATAAACGCATATCAAAATATTCATCATATATATCTTTTATACTTAAAATATGAGCCCCAACATGGATTCCCTGCTTAGCAAGAATTTGTTTAGCAATTGCACCAGCAAAGACAATTGGTGCCGTAATTCTTCCAGAAAAATGACCACCGCCACGAACATCATTAAAACCTTGATATTTAACAAAAGCCGGATAATCACTATGACCAGGACGCATTTTTTCTTTTAATAATGAATAATCTTTAGAATGCTGATCACAGTTATAAATCATCCCACAAAGTGGCGCTCCAGTAGTAATACCTTCATATAAGCCACTAACCACTTCAACTTTATCGGCTTCTTTTCTTGGTGTCGACATTTTATTTTGCCCTGGAGCACGACGTTTCATTTCTCTTGCAACTTCATCCATATCGATTTTAATTCCAGCTGGAAGATTTCCTAAAACAATCCCAATTGCTTTACCATGTGATTCTCCAAAAATTGTTACTTCGATGTTATTTTTCCATGTCGATGACATCAATAATTCCTCCTAATGATTTATAATCTTCCCAAAAACTCGGATATGATTTTTCAACACATTCCATATTATCAATAATGACTGGTCGAATACTTCTTGTAGCAGCAATTGCAAGCATCATCGCAATACGATGATCATTATAACTAGAACAATTACCACCAGTAAATTCATCAACCCCATTAATAATCATACCTTCTGGTAATTCCTTTACATTTCCTGATAATTCATTAATTTGACTACTAGTAGCAACAAGTCGATCACATTCTTTTATTCTTAATCTTTTAGCATTAATAACTTCACTTCGACCTGTAGCTAAAGCTAATGCTACAGAAACAACCGGAATTACATCGGGACATTGACTAGCATCAACAATTGTCGCTGATAAATTTTCACCAGTTACTTTAACTCCATCTCCAAGAACCGTAATTTTAGCGCCCATTGATTCTAAAATATCTAAAGTAGCTTTATCTCCTTGTAAAGAATCTAAATTTAAATCCGTTAAAACTACATCATTTCCAATTGCTCCAGCAACAAGATAAAAAGCTGCTTGGGAAAAATCAGCTTCAACCCGATAATCTTGAGCATGATATTCTTGATTTCCAATAACAATAAAACTTTGATAATTATTATTAATTACTTTAATACCATATTGACTTAACATTTGTAATGTTAAATCAATATATCCTTTAGATTCAAGCGGTGAAGTTATTTCAATGATCGAATCACCTTTTAAAAGCGGTAATGCAAATAGTAAACCGGTGATAAACTGTGATGAAATATTTCCAGGAATTTTATAATGATCCGGTTTTAGTTTTCCAATTACATATAGATCCAAAATATCTTTTTTATATAAGTAGCCAATATTTTGTCGCTCAAAAATTTCATAAAATGTATCTAATGGTCTTTTTCCTAAATTACCACGTCCAGTAAAATGAGCTTTATTTTCTTCAACGATTGAAATTGGAATCATAAATCGTAGAGTTGAACCAGATTCTTCACAATCTATCTCACTATTATTTTTAGTAAATGTTGATGTTCCATCAATGATTAAATAATCTTTATATTCTTCTATTTTAGTTCCTAGTGATTGCATTGCTTTAATTGTCGCTTGAATATCTTTGGAATATTCAATATTATCAATACGACTAATTCCTTTAGCTAAACTAGCACAAATAATTGCTCGATGCGCTAATGATTTAGAAGGAGGTACTTGAACTTTTCCTTTTAATTTAGTTGGTGTTATTTTTACTGCTGTCATTTTATACCCTATCCTTTTCTTTAATTAATGAAAGATCACTTTGATAAACATAACTATTTCCAATTTCTTTTAATAATACTAATGACAATTTTTTATTCAAATTCTTTTTATCTAAGCTAATTGCTTCAATTAAATCATCTGTTTTAGTATCACTAAAAATAGGAAGATTATATTTAAGACATATATCTTTAATTATATCACTAGTTCCTTTAAAAGAAAGATTCTTTTCTTCAGCAATCTTAGTTAACTGAACCATTCCAATTGCTACTGCTTCGCCATGAGAATATTTTTCATAGTGATAATATTGTTCAATTGCATGTCCTAAAGTATGACCAAAATTCAATAAAAGTCGATCACCAAAATCAAACTGATCACGTTCTACAACATCACGTTTAATATCAACACAACGATAAATAATCTCATCAATATCTTGATACAAATCATCAAAATCTTTATAACTATTTAAACGTTCAAATAAATTTTTATCTTTAATACATCCATATTTAATTACTTCTGCCATTCCATCATTAATAAAACGTTTAGGTAACGTTTTTAATGTATCAGGATCGATTAAAACCATCTTAGGATGATAAAAAGTTCCAATTAGATTTTTTCCTTCTGGTAAATCTACAGCTACTTTACCACCCACAGATGAATCTACTTGAGCTAAAAGTGAAGTTGGAATTTGAACAAGCTTCACTCCTCTTAAATATGTTGAAGCCACAAATCCAACTAAATCACCAATAACACCACCACCTAAAGCAATAATTAAATCAGTTCTTGTAAGTTTAAATTCCAATAAAGATTTATATAACGATGGTAGAATATCAAATCTTTTTGATTGTTCACCATGAGGAACAATCACATGATCAACAACATATTCTTTTTTTAAGACATTAGTTAAACGCTCACCATAATAGCTATACACCTGATCATCTGAAATAATCATAATCTTATTGCCTTGATAAATATTTTTAATATATTTATCCACGTCATTTAAAATTCCTTTTTTAATATATATTGGATAACTATTATCCTTTAACGCAACTGTCAATTCCATCGCTATCTTCCTCCTATTTTAAACTTTCTTTCCAACAACATCTGCAATTTTATTAATTTGTTTTAACAATTCTTCAT
>ERZ791922.825-NODE-825-length-15268-cov-3.392625_pt1 | contig 15268 bp, 17 predicted proteins | sample MGYA00510134_ERZ791922 | MGnify/ENA primary metagenome ERZ791922 (study PRJEB30046, sample SAMN00792101) | human gut metagenome | study: EMG produced TPA metagenomics assembly of the A metagenome-wide association study of gut microbiota in type 2...
AAAAATACAAATAATATAATTTTATATAACTATCATCCAACTATTGAAATATCTCAAAAATTTGATTTTAAAGCTAATATCTTAAAGGTAATAGATGGTTCTATAAATGATGTAAGTATTGATACTAGTAAAGTAAATTTTAATAAAGTAGGCAAATATCCGGTAACTTATTCCTTCAATAATATTTACACTACAATTACAATTGAATTAGTTGATACAATCATACCTGATTTAGAAGTAAAAGAACTTACGATTGATTTAGGGATGAATGTAGAAGCTAATGATTTAATTAAAACTAAGCATTTTTCCAATCGTACTACAATTGAATTTAAAGACAATTATAAGTTTGATGAAGTAGGTGATTATCCTGTAGAAATAAAAATTTGTCATAGTAATAAATGTATCACAAAAAAATCAATTATTCATGTTTTACCTAAAGATACTACTCCTCCAGAAATTCAAGGAATTAGAAATCTAACAGTTTTAAAAGATAGTGATATTGATTTATTGTCAAGTGTTAGTATCAAAGATAACCAAGATGATAATCCAACTTTAACGATCGATAGTTCAAATTTAGATATTTCTAAAGTTGGAGATTATGTAATCACATATTATGCTAAAGATCGCTCATCAAATAAAACTAAAGAAACATGCATTGTAAGTGTTGTTGAAAATAAAAAAATTGGAACCTTTACGCAAAGTAATCAAAAAACTGTATATTTAACTTTTGATGATGGACCATCAGAAAACACACAAAAAGTATTAGATATATTAGATAAATATAATGCTAAAGCAACTTTTTTTGTCACTGGAACTAATGAAGAATATTATCATTTAATTAAAAAAGCTCATGATGCTGGACATACAATTGGTTTACATTCGTTTATTCATGAGTATGATCAAGTATATAATTCACCATCGGCATATTTTGATGATTTAAAAAAAATCGAAGATTTAGTTTATGATCAAATTGGTTTTGTTCCTAAATATATTCGTTTTCCAGGAGGAAGCAGCAACAATGTTTCTAAAGAATATTGTTATAAAATTATGACTAAATTAACTAAAGAAGTAATTAACCGCGGATATCAGTATTATGATTGGAATGAAGATAGTGAAGATGGTTCAGGGGAATTATCAGTTAAGCAATTAATAAAAAATGCAACAGCGGCTAAAGATAATAATATTATTTTATTGTTTCACGATGCAAATGGTAAAGAAAATTCTTTAGAGGCACTTGGCCCAGTAATTGAATATTATCAAGATAAAGGATATGTCTTTAAGGGGATTGATGATAGTTCTTATGTCGTGCATCATAGTATTAATAATTAGAATTCGATTAAGAATTCTTTTTATTTTTATACATATAATGTAGAGGTGATTAGATGAAAGAACATTTAATTAAGTATTTGTATTGGTTGATGATTTTATTTGTTTTAGTAATTGCTACATATGTTTTAGTTAACTGGTTAATTCCTTTATTTTTTAGTTGCTTAATTGTTTTGATTTTGCAGCCATTACTAGCTAAAGAAATAAATTTATTAAAAATAAAAAATAGTTTATTAGCTAAAGCAGTAATAATTTTTAATTATGGATTATTTATTGTTTTAGCGATTAGTTTGATTATTTTTTGTATCATTCAAATATATAATATTTTAGAAATATTACCAGATTATCTACAAAAATTATATGTGATGTTTAGTAATAATAGTTATATTATCGATATTAGTAAATATCTTGATTTTATTTATAGCGGTTCTATGAGTATTATTGAAAATGTATCTAGTAGTTTTATTCATGGTTTGATTATGGTTATTATGAAAATACCGAGTATTATGTTTGATATGGTTTTTATTATTATGACATCATTGTTTATGTTACTTGATTTTCAAAGAATTGATAAATTATTAATTAGAAAATATCCAATGGTTTCATTGGTTGTTGATACGACTAAAGATGTTTTTAGTAATATGTTTAAAGCTTATTTTATTATTATGGTAGTAACATTTTTTGAATTGTGGATTGGTTTTTTGATAATGAAACTAGAACATAGTGTAGTACTTGCATGTATTATTGCAATATTTGATTTTTTACCAGTTTTTGGCATTGATATGATTATGATTCCATGGATCGTCATTTGTGCATTTACCAATAAGATATCTTTAGCGTTAGGATTACTGATAATTTATTTAGTAATCGTAATTACTAAAAATATTTTAGAGCCTAAATTAATTGCTAAGGGTTTAGGAATTAGTCCGCTCGTTTCATTGATTGGAATGTATTTAGGAATGAAAATATTAGGATTTATTGGTTTAATTATTGTTCCAGTTATTTTAGTAATTGTTATTCAAGTTATTAAAGTTAAAAAGAATTATGATATACTAAATAAACAGGAGGATTAAAGATGTTAAAAAGTGAACGATTAATCTTAAAAAAACCAGAATTAGAAGATGTTGATAAAATTTTAAAGATTCAAAATAGTGAGTTTGTACAACGTTATAATATGATGAAAATTTATGATAAAGACGATATGATAAAAGAAATAGTTGAAGAGGGTAAAAATACTTATTATTTACAATTGATTGATGCAAAAGAAATAATTGGAGCTATTTTTATTGGAAAAGATTATTTTAGACATCATGTTGATTCAGTTTGTCTTTCTTATTATCTTGATGAACGTTATCAAAGAAACGGATATATGTATGAAAGTTTAAAAATTGTAATAGATAAGTTATTTGAACAAGGGATTGAAGTTATTAGTGCTAGAGTATTTGAAGATAATTTTGCTTCTAAAAAGTTATTAGAAAAATTAGGTTTTGAATTAGAAGGTTGTTTAAAAAAAGCTGTTAAAGATAAGCATGGAATTGTTCATAATGATATGTTTTTTGCTTTATTTAAAAATTAATTATTATTTAAAATTATAAATAACGACTTTATTACCGTGTGCTGTTAAAATATTTATCAAATCATTAATTTTAAGAAAAATAGTTGCTCTATTATCATTTGGATGGACTCCAATAAGTCCAGGAGCTTCAAAAAACTCTTCGTCTATAAAACATTGCACTTTACAATCATGATCATTTAAAATTCCTAGTGGTGTAACAGCACCAGGAATTAATCTCATAATTGACATTAGATCATCTTTTGAAGCAAAAGATAATGAACGAGTATGATTACTTTGTTTAAATTCTTTTAAATTAACTTTTTTATCACCTTTTACAGTTAAAAGATAATAATTTTGTTTTTTATCATCTCGAATAAAAAGATTTTTAGCACTAGCATTAGGATAAGGAAGTTTAATAGTATGTGCTTCTTCCATGTTATATACAGCAATATGTTCACTGATTTCATATTTTATATTGTTATTATTTAAATATTCATAAATTTGATCTTTATCCATAGTAATTAACTCCTTATTATATAATTTAATATAATAAGTATATCATGTTCATTATTTAAATATTACATTTTTGTAATATCTTATAATTGTATTTATATAAATTTTTAGTGTGCTATAATATTAAAAGGTGAGATTATGGACAAGATGAAAATAATGGTTGTTGAAGATGATAAAATGTTAGCTAATGAAATTAGTGATTTTCTTTTAAAGTGGAATTACTTAGTCTTTGTAGCTAAAGATTTTGAGAATTTATTAACTGAGTTTTCAAAAATTGAACCACAATTAATTTTATTAGATATTAATTTACCATTTTATGATGGATTTTATTGGTGTAGAAAGATTCGTGAGTTATCAAATGTGCCGATTATTTACATTAGCTCGCGTAGTGATGATAGTGATAAAATTATGGGGATTGTTCAAGGAGGCGATGACTACCTTGAAAAACCATTTAATTTATCAGTATTAAAAGTAAAAATTGATGCTATTTTAAGAAGAACATATGAATATAAAAGAAAAGAAAAAACATATCTTTATCCTGATATTTATTTTGAAGAAAATAGCGGTAAGCTATTTTATAAAAATGACTACTTAGAATTAACAAAATCAGAATTAAAAATTATTCAAACATTGATCAATAACCGATCAAATGTTGTAACAAGAAATGAATTGATGGATGTATTATGGAATACTGATGAGTATATTTTAGACAATTCATTGACAGTATTAATTTCTAGAATGCGCAGTAAGATTAAAAAATTTTGTGGTAATGAAATTATTCAAACTAAAAAAGGAAAGGGCTATTTTATTGCATGAATTATTTAAAGAGGTATCTAAAATATATATGTTTGATTGTTTTTATATGTTTAGCTTTTAATCTTTATTATATTTTTTTAGTTGATAATAGACAAATTGATTTATTAGTATATTTAGATTTTTTATTAGTTATAGTAATTTTAATTTTTGCTTTTTTTGAGTATTTAGGATATCGAAAAACAAAAAGAAAGAAAGATGAGTTATTAAAGCTAGATACACTTATTTTTAATGAATTTGACGATGTAGATGCTGCAATTATTGAACATGATATTAATTATTTAAAAAACGAATTACAAAATCAATATGATATTAATTCCAATCTTCAAGATTATTTTGCAAGATGGTGTCATGAAATAAAGATTCCGTTATCATCACTAGTTTTAATGAATGAAAAAATATTGGACAATGATTTAAAGCAGGCTATGAAATATCCTTTAGAAAAAATAAAACAGCAACTTAATTATGTTATGTTAGGTTGTAAAGTACAAAGTCACTTATATGATTTAAAAGTAACTAAGATAAATATTTTAGACTGTATTAAATCATCAATTCGTAATAATCGTTTTTTTCTAATTGAAAAGAAATTTGATATTAAAATAGATATAGATGAAACATTTGTTTATTCCGATAAAGAATGGCTAACATACATAATTGATCAACTTATTAATAATGCAATAAAATATTCAAAAAAAGATCCTTATTTAAAAATATGGACTAAAAAAGATAAAAATGAAATATCGTTATTTATTGAAGATAATGGTGAAGGAATAAAAAACGAAGATTTACCAAGAATCTTTGAACGTGGTTACACTGGAAGCAATCATCGAAATAATCAATATAAATCAACGGGATTTGGATTATATATGGTTGATTTGATTTTAAAAAGATTAGGGCATGATTGTTATGTTGAAAGTAGTTTTTCAAAATATACACGCTTTATAATTGTATTTAAAGATAATCGTGATTTTTTTAACCTCTAATCTTACATTAAATGTAAGGTTAGGGGTTTATTTGTAACCTAGATGCAAGGATTTGTTTTAATAATTTTATTATAATTTTAGTTGTAATAGGAGGAGATAATGATGAGTGAAAAAGTAGTTATGGAAATTAAGGAATTGGTTAAGGATTATGGTGGTAAAGGTTTTTTAACAAAAGTATTAAAGGGAATCGATTTAACGATTTATAAAAATGACTTTATCGCTATTATGGGACCAAGCGGTTCGGGTAAAACGACGCTTTTAAATATTTTATCAACGATTGATAAACCAACTCATGGCACAATTAAAATAGATGGGCAAGATATATCAAAAATATCTAATAAAAATTTATCAGATTTAAGAAAAGAAAAAATTGGTTTTATTTTTCAAGATTATAATTTATTAGATACAATGACATTACAAGATAATATTGCTTTACCATTATCATTAAATGGAGTTGATAGTAAAACATGTCTTGAAAAAACTAATTCATTAGCTAATTTATTTGGTTTAAAAAATCATTTGAAAAAATATCCATATCAATTATCAGGTGGACAAAAACAACGCGGGGCAACATGTAGAGCATTAATATCCAATCCTGAGATAATTTTTGCAGATGAACCAACTGGAGCATTAGATTCAAAATCAAGTAAAGAATTATTAGAATGTTTAAAAATGGTTAATGACCAAGAAAAAGCAACCATTTTGATGGTTACTCATGATGCTTTTAGTGCTTCATATGCTAAAGATGTTTATATTTTAAGCGATGGTATGATTAAATGCAAACTTACTAAAGGTAATGATCGTAAAGAGTTTTATGATCGAATTATTGATATGCAAACGTCGATGGGAAGTGATTTTTCATGAAAATGATGAAATTAGCATTTCAGAATTTTAAAGTAAGTTTTAAAAATTATTTGTCATTGATTATTTCTTTGGCATTTACTATTTTAGTTCTATTTAATTTTTTAAATCTTATTGATTCCGGTATTCTTAATGGCTTAGGTGAAAGTAATGCTAGAAATATTGAAATTGTTATTCAAGTAATGTCGTTTGTTTTAGGTTGTTTCATGTTGTTTTATATTTGGTATGCAACTAATGTATTTTTGACAAAACGAAAAAAGGAAATTGGGATTTATGTATTTATGGGACTTACTAATCAAAAGATTGGCAAGTTATATGCAATAGAGACAATATTTTTAGGATTAGTTGCGTTAGTTTTAGGAGTTGGTTTTGGAATTATTACTTCTAAATTGTTTGTAATGATAACTATGGCGATTTCTAAAATATCTGTAGATATATCGTTTCATTTTTCAATTACACCAGTTTTAATTACAGCAATCATTTTTATAATTATTTATGCAATTTTTGTTTTAAAAGGATATATTAGTATTGTTCGTAGTAGTGTTTTACAAATGGTAGCTGCTAATCGTCAAAATGAATATGTACAAGCTAAAACATGGCTTTTGGTTATAAAAACGATTTTAGGAATAGTAATTATGGCAACTGGTTATTATTTTGCAATAGCTAAAGGTGGTATGGAAACCATGTCAAATGCCTTATTAGCAGTTGTTCTTGTAGTAATCGGGGTATATTTTTTATTTGGTGGCTTGATTCCATTTATTTATCAATCTTTATTGAAAAATAAACGATTTCTTTATCAAAAGCAAAGAAATTTATGGATCAATAACGTTGTTTTTAGAATCAAAAAGAACTATCGTACGTATGCAATGGTATGTGTTTTAATGATTTGTGCGGTTACAGCTTTAGCAACCGGTGTAGCAATGAATGATCGTTATAATAGCATTGTTCACTTTGAAAATACTTACACATATCAAGTATTAGCTACAAGTAGTAATTTGGATAATGAATTTAAACAAGCAATTGAAAAAGAAAATGATGTTTTATATCATTCTTATATTGAAATATTACAATTACCAGATGAAGCAACAGCAAATGGTTATACTACAGCAATTTTAAATTACTCACAGTTAAAAAAACTGGCACAAGATGTAAATTTAGAATTTAACTTCAAAGAGCCTAAAAATGATGAAATCATCGATGTTTCAAAATTATATTTATTATCAGTAATTACTGATGAAGATTTATCTGATGTTAAAATCAATAATAAAAACTATCACCAAATTGGAAGTACCAATGAGCCATATTTAGGATATTTTCAAGAACAGATGGATTTTTATGTAGTAAATGATAATGAATATCAAAACTTAAAGAATGGTGGAACAGTAATTAATATTTATAATTATAAAATAAAAGATCCAAATAATTTTGAAGCATCAGTTAATGATCTTCAAGAAAATCAAAATTGTCAGGGATTATTAAAAATCGATCCCCAAAGAAGTGAAATTGATTGGATCAAGATTTTATTTACAGTATGTATTTTTATGTTTATGGTATTTGTTTTAGCTAGTGGTAGTATTATCTTTATGAAGTTATATAATGATTCTTTTGAAGAAAGAGAAAGATATAATGTGTTAAAGAAAATTGGTATTAGTTCAAAAACATTAAAGAAATCTATTGCTTTAGAATTAGGGTTTTTTTATGTGATGCCTCTTATTGTTATGACAATATCATCATATTTTTCAATCAAAGCATTATCTAATATGATGTTTACTAATTTAATAGGAGTAAATATTATTAGTGTCTTAGTAATTTATGTATTTTTCTTAATTTGTTATATATTATCAATTGGTATTTATAGTAGAAATGTAAAATTATAAAAAAGTGTAAAATAAAAGATGATCTTAATTGATCATCTTTTATCAGGTTATCATTACCTAAATATTTATTATTTTTGACTCAACCTTAGTGAGCCACTAATATAATTGGGGGTCTACGTTTCATATTTAGGCGATAATCCTTTTTTAGATTAATTCTAAGAATTATTGGAGTTATTACTTTATGAATAATTCTTATGAAAGTTTGGTGAGGATAAATAATTTTATCTTCCACATCATCAATTCTATCAGTTAATACATGTGAATATTCTAATAAAGTTTCACTTAGTACTAACAATACATAAATCATTAATACAGTAATTATATAGAATTCATTCATATTATCAACTCCTTCCTAATCCTTTCCTCACCATTATAATAGCACAAACCAGTATAAAATGAAAGCGTTTTCTTTAAAAAATTTAATTTTTTAGGAATTATTTTTTTATTAAAAAAATGATGCAACTTTAAAAAAAAGTGCTACAATATAGGACGTGATTAATATACAAAATTATTGTTTAAAGGGGTTAGAAAGATGATTATTGATGATATTATAGAAAGTACTAAAGAAAGGGTTGCAGAAAATAAAAAACTACATTCAATTGAAAAAATAGCTAAATTAGCATTTGATAAACCAATCAATTTTGATTATCCATTTGAAAAAGCCTTACGTAAACCAGGATTATCTTATATTATGGAAGTAAAAAGAGCAACACCAACAAAAGGACAAATTACGCAAAATTTTGATTATAAAACGATTGCTAAAGAATATGAAGATATTGGAGCTGCTGCTATTTCTGTTGTAACCGAACCTGATTTTTTTAAGGGAGATGATGATTTTTTAGCTGAAATTGCAAGAATTGTAAAAATACCAGTTTTAAGAAATGATTTTATAGTTGATGAATATATGGTTTATGAATCTAAGTTATTGGGGGCAGATGCTATTATACTTTTATGTAGTGTTTTAGATGAAATAACTTTGATGCGTTGTTTAAATTTAGCTGAAAGATTAGGAATGAGTGCTTTAGTTGAAGCTCATAGTTCAATGCAAGTAAAAAAAGCATTGCGTGTAGGTGCTAAAATTATTGGTGTTAATAATTGCGATTTAAGAACTTTTGAAATTGATATGAAAAATAGTATTGAATTACGTTCTATGGTATCTGATGATATTGTTTTTGTAAGTGAAAGTGGTATTAAAACATATGATGATATAAAAGTTTTAGAAGAGAATAATGTTAATGCAGTATTAATTGGTGAAACATTGATGAAAAGTCATGATAAAAGAAAGACATTTGAAATATTACAAGGATTAAGAAAGCCGGAATAGATTATGGAATATCATACTATTGAACCAGTATATAATAAAGAATCAAAAATATTAATTTTAGGCTCATTTCCTTCGGTTAAATCAAGGGAAGCAAAGTTTTATTATTATCATCCCCAAAATCGTTTTTGGAAGATTTTAGGAAATATTTTTGGTGATGATAATTTAAGTACGATTACTTTAAAAAAGCAATTTTTATTAAATAATAAAATTGCTTTATGGGATGTAATTGCTAGTTGTAATATCAAAGGATCAAGCGATAGTAGTATTAGTGATGTAAAAGTCAATGATTTAATTAAAATAATTAATGATAGTGCAATCAAACATATCTATACTAATGGTAATCTTGCAAACAAACTTTATCATCAATATTTTGATGATAAAATAGCTTTACCAGTTACCAAATTACCTTCATCTTCACCTGCAAATGCTAGTTATAGTTTAGAGCGGTTGATTGAATGTTGGAAAGTTATTAAAAATGGCATGTAATGTGCCATCTTTTTATTTATAATAGATATTTTTAATATATGCTCGGTTATAAAAAGCAGAATGTAAGGGGATTACGCCATATCCTTCATTTTTTCTAATACATACATGAAATATATGGCAGGATTTACTTGATTTATGACACTATAATTACCAAAAATAGATTATTGTATTTACATTTTTGGATGAAATCTGTTTTTATATTGACAAATGGTTTTACAACTTTAGGTAGTATTTGGGATGTTTCCGTGGCACAAAAAAGTACTTTTATCATTTTCTTATATCTCCATTTAAGTCTTGTATTTTTCTCAAACGCTTGATATTTCAGGACTTTTCGACTTTTGAGTTTTCCGTTCTTTTCAAGGCGATTTCAAGCCTGGGTGTGTAATATTTCCTGAAATTATGTCAAGATTTTGACTACATAAATGTAAGAAAATTAATTTGTATGTAATGATATATGTATCAATATCTTTATTATAAATATAATCTATTTCTCTAAGATTTTTATACATTCTATGCAAATTGATTTTGATTTGGAGCTTTCTTTTAATATCTTTGCTAGTTCATATGAAATTTTGCTTGGTTTTATAAATATACTCGTGATTTTTTTCTATCAACGTTTTTTGACGATGTAATGTTTTCGTAATTACAAGGTTACACCTGTAACAGGGAATAGACCAACGACTACTCCTAGATTTATTAATGTTTGTATGCCAATCATTGAAATAATTCCAATCATTAAAAAACTACCAAATAAATCTTTAACTTTCATTGCCTGATTGAAAACTGTAATAAACAAATAACCATATAATCCTACTAAAAAAATACCGCCAATTAAACCAAACTCTTCTAAATATATTGCAAAAATAAAATCAGTTTGTGGTTCTGGTAAATAAAAATGCTTTTGAACACTGTTGTTAAATCCCACTCCTAAAATTCCACCTGGAGCAATGGCATATAATGATTGGATGATTTGAAAACCACTACCCAATGGATCAGCAAAAGGATTTAAAAAAGCAACAATTCTGGCTAATCGATATGGTGCTGATATGATCATTAAAACAATTCCAATTACACCTAAAATTCCTAACATAATAAAATACTTAAAAGGAAAAGGACTAACAATCAACATTACAATAATCGAACAAACCATAACAAAACCACTACCAAAATCAGGTTGTAACATAATCAAACCAAAACCTAATGATAAAACTACTAATAACTTAATACTTGCTTTTAATTTCTTTAATTCATGATAATGATTACTTATATAACTAGCACTATATATAATAATTGCTATTTTGAATAACTCTGAAGGCTGTAAAGAAATGATTCCTAAATTAAACCAACTTCTTGAACCACCACGAACACTACCTAGTCCAGGAATTAAAACTAAGATCATTAAAATAAAACAAAATATTAAAATTTTATTCGCGTTTTTTTGATAAATATGATAATCAATTTTTGAAAAAATAAACATTGCAATGATACCAATTACCGCAAATAAAGCTTGTCTTTTTATATAATATAAAGAATCATTAAACTTATAGCCAGCCCAAATATTAGAAGCACTATAAACCATCATTAAGCCAATAAAAACAATGGTCATTACTAAAATAACTACTCTTTTGCTTTTCATTTACATCCCTCCATCATAAGTATATGAATAAAAAGTTTATAAATGAAAAAACGATATAAATCATTAATCATGATTTATATCGTCTAAAGAGCAAACAATTTCTTTAAATACGTTACCACGTTGTTCATAACCACTAAATTCATCGAAACTACTTGTCGATGGTGATAGTAAAACAATATCACCAGCTATAGCATTATTGATTGCTTCTAATGTAGCTTCTTTTAAGTTTTTAACACAAATACTATTTTCAATATGCATTTCATCTTTAAAACGTTTACCAGCAGCTCCAAATGTTACTAAACGTTTTATTTTATTACTGTAAGTAGACATTTCTTTTAGATCTAACCCTTTATCAAAACCACCCATCAGTAAAATAACAGGTTGTTTAAATGCTTTTAAAGCAATGATACTAGCATCAGTGTTAGTAGCTTTTGAATCGTTATATATTTTAATCCCATTTATTTCTTTAACAAATTCGATTCGATGTTCAACACCAATAAATGAAGCAATTTCTTGATTAATTATTTCATTTTTTACATCACATTTTTTAGCAATGCAAATTGCAATCATAATATTTTGTAAATTATGATTACCAACTAATTTAATATCATCAAGATCAATAATAAATTCATCTTGATAATAAATAGCATTATCTTTAATCATGCAATCAGCTTGATTATCTAATGACATCGTTATTTGTTTACAAGGAATAGGATATTGCTTCAAATATTTGGCTAAAACTTGATCATCTAAATTTACTACAAAACAATCATTTTCATCTGTATTTTTATAAATATTGGTTTTTGAAGCATAGTATTCATCTAACGAAGCCATGTAGTCTAAATGATCAGGTGTTAAGTTAATGATTGTCGAAACATTTGGTTTAAATGTATCAATGTCAAGTAATTGAAAATTACTCATTTCAATAACAATATAATGATTTTCTTCTTCTAATAAGTTATGATCTAAAACAATATCACATAGTGGCATACCAACATTACCAGCTAAATGAACATTTTGATATTGTCCTTTTAAGATCTTATCAATTAATGTAACAGTAGTTGTTTTACCATTTGTTCCAGTAACACCAATATAATGTTGTTTTTTAGCTACTTGATAAGCAAGTTCTATTTCTGTATATACTGGAATATTTCTTTCTTTTAATCTTAAAATAAATGGTTTATGATAATTGATTCCAGGATTTTTTATTACAAAATCAAAATCACGCTCAAATAATTCATCAGGATGACCACCAGTAATCATTTCAATTCCATCATCAAGATATTGTTGATATTCAGGAATTTTACTAGCTTCTTGAAATTCATTAACAGTAATTGTTGCATTAAGCTTTTTAAGTAAGCGAACTGCAGCTTTACCACTTTTAGCCAAACCAATAACTAATACTTTTTTACCTGTCAACATTTTATAACACTCCAATAACAATTGCTAAAATACCACAAATAAAACCAATAAACCAAAAAGAAATTGTAACTTGTTGTTCAGACCAACCTAACATTTCAAAATGATGGTGAATAGGTGCCATTTTAAATACACGTTTACCACGTAATTTAAATGAAGTAACTTGGATAATAACTGATAATGTTTCCATTAAGAAAACCCCACCAACTAAAATCAATAATAATTCTTGTTTAGTAAGAATTGCTAAAACCGCTAAAAAACCACCTAAACCAAGTGAGCCAACATCACCCATAAAAATCTTAGCTGGATGATAGTTAAACATCATAAATCCAAGTAAAGCACCAACCATTGCTGTAGCATAGCTAGCTAGAACATAGTCTTTAGTCATAATTGAAAAGATAATAAATGGTGCAATTGCAATCATTGAAAGTCCAGTAGCAAGCCCATCTAATCCATCAGATAAGTTTACACCATTACTTTCACCTGCAAACATAATTAAAATTAAGAATGGATATAGGTATTTAAAATCGATACTTATATCAACTAGTGGAATTGTTACTACTGATGTAAAACCGGGAACAAAGTTCATGGCATAGAAATAACAAATAATCGCTAAAGCTATTTGTGCTAATAATTTAGCTAATGGTGGTAATCCTTTATTACTATGCTTTACAATAATTAAAGCATCATCAATTAAGCCAATTAAACTATAACCAACTAAAACAATTGTGGTTAAAATTAATTCTGGATTAAAGATGTTTTTGATATCAAAAACAAGTGTACTTATAGCAGTACCTAAAATTGCAGCTAAAACAAAAACAATACCTCCCATTGTCGGTGTTCCGTTTTTAACCTTATGTGATGCTAATCCTTCTTCACGTTCAACTTGGCCAAATTTCATTTTATGTAGAAACGGGATTACTCTAGGCATAGCTATTAAAACTAAGACGAATCCTACACCAAAAGCAAAAATTAATTTTAAAAAGTTTTCCATTTTTTTAACCCCTTTTTTTAAATTCGTCTTTACTATACCATATTATCGAATAATAGGCAAAATAAAAGGGACGAAGTCCCAATTATTCGACATATTTATTGACAAATACCTAATTCTTTCATTAATTCAGCTGCCTTTTTAATAGCTGCATCTTCATCTTCACCCTCAGCAATAATTTCGATTGTTGCTTTAGTAGGAATCCCCAAAGATAAAACTCCCATTAAAGATTTTAAATTAACTGTTTTTGAAGAATAAATTAATTTAATATCAGATTTAAAAAGTTTCATTGTATCGACTAATTTTGTTGCGGGTGTTGCATAAAGACCAACAGGATCAATTATGGTAGCATTTATTCGTTTTGCCATTTTATCTACCTCCTTTGTGTTACTTTAATTATAGCATTGTTGTTTTTTTTATGCATTAGTAATGATAAATCTTTTCATAAATATTTGAAACAATGTTACAAGTTAATTATATATAAATGTATTGTAAAATATGTCTGATTAGCAATAATTAATAATATTTCATAAAATGATAAAATTATGAATTAAGCTTGATTTTTTAGTCGAATATGCTACAATCTAATCACAGAATGTCTATTTCTGTAGACTATTGAAGGGATGAGGACAGTGAATAAAAAAATAGTCAATGTTTTCAATAGTAAAATGAATGTTTTTATTTTTAATGGGATACATAAATCAACATCAAAATTTTTTTATTTAATTAATAAATTATGAATTGGTATGTTTTATATGTTCTTTCTTATAAAAAAGAACAGTTAATTAAATATTTAAATAAATATGAAGATGTTGAAGCATTTGTACCTAAATACGAATATTATCGAAGAGTTACTAAAGATTATGAGATTAAACCAATGTTTAATGGTTATATCTTTGTAAAGTCAACAATGAATCAATTGGAATTTAATTCATTGTTGATGAAAATGTCTAAGGAAAAGGATGGATTATTAAAACAACTTGTTTATCCTGATACTTCTGCTTTAAAAAAAGAAGAGATTGAGATGTTTAATAAGTTGTTGGATAAAAGTTATGTTGTAAAGATGTCCCAAGCTTATTTACAAGATAAAAAAGCAATTATTATTAATGGTCCGTTAAAGTATTTTGAAAATGATATTCGTAAGGTTGATAAGTACAATAAAGTAGCTTATTTGAATTTATTGTTTATGAATCGAGAGATAAAAGCAGGTTTAGAAATTATCAAGTAAAAAATGAGCTGGGGAGAATGGTCTACCGCCCCCTGCCTATATTTTGAACATAGTTTTACTTACCTTGGGGTAGGGGGAACTATGTTCTTTTTTTATTTTAAGAAAGAATTTTATGAATTTATTTGATTTTAAATATATAGGTAATAATAAAAATAGTGTACTAGTACACTATTTTTATTATTGCTTTAAAGAGGGGAGTGGATATATTTGGAAAAATTTGAAAATAAAATATGGCTTTCTTCACCTACTATGCATG
>ERZ791922.826-NODE-826-length-15263-cov-3.453577_pt1 | contig 15263 bp, 14 predicted proteins | sample MGYA00510134_ERZ791922 | MGnify/ENA primary metagenome ERZ791922 (study PRJEB30046, sample SAMN00792101) | human gut metagenome | study: EMG produced TPA metagenomics assembly of the A metagenome-wide association study of gut microbiota in type 2...
AGAGAGGGTACGAAGTAATACTTCGTACCCTCTCGGTCTACTAGTTCCATATTGGATTATGTTGTTTAACTTTAACTTCTTTCTAATACTCTGTATGTATCAGTATACTTTCTTAATGTTTCTTTGGTATCTGATAACTCTATACCTGCCCTCATCGCTATATCTTCAAATACAAATACTGTTTTTTGAGATTCTCCACCTAGAATATAATCACCTAATGATTGACTTAATACAAACTTAGCAATACCATCTATATCTACATCTACCCCATATATGTATTCAAGTGGTTCAGAAGCACCAATTAACTTGTCCAAAAACAGTGGTGGTAGCTTAATACCATCCTGTAAAGTATTCATTACTGCCATATCAATCTTTTTCTCTTGGTATTCTAACCAAGAGTGGTCAAATAATCCTTCGTCAATTTCAACCACACCTGTCTTTACTACTAAATCTGTATAGCCTATTTCTGATAGCAAGATATACATTACCGCAGAAGTGAGATGACAACTACCTTGGAAATTATTGTCCTTAATAAAATCATAAGTACTTTTAACTATTGTTCTCATTTTATCATCACATTCAATTTGGTCAAAGGTTAGGTTATTATTTCTTAAACAACATTGCTTATATTTTAGTCCACTACCACATGGACACTTATCATTTCTACCTATACTACTCATATATTTTTACCCCTTTTATTATAATTACTGCATTTCTACTACATTACCCTGTCTATCCAACCAAATTACTTTTTCTTTTTTAGTGATAGCTCTTGAATGGCAATTAGGGCATTTACCCAAATCTTTAGATTGTCCACTCACTACCATTGCTGTTGCAGTCCTACCCAACAGAAGACTACCTAAAGAATACAATTGCCTTGAAGATTCGTCCAACTCATCAATATTATCAAAATAAAAAACCTTATTACAGCGTTGGCAGGTACACTCATACTCAATTATTTTCTGGCACTTTTGTTTATTAAGTTCCTTTTCCCTTTTCTTGACTGCAATCTCAGCCTTTTGTTGAGCCTGTCTATCCACCCATTCCTGTTTCAGTTTTTCTTTTTGTTCTACCTTTTTTGCCGCTATATCTTCTCTAGCTAGGTCTTTCTTTAATTGCTTTTCTTCGCCCCGGTAAACCTCAGCATCCATTTTTGAGAGATTTCTTATAATGCAGATACCCTTTAAAGTATCATATAGTTTATCATACACATCTCTGAACTTTTTATTAAAACGGTCTATTATAGGTTTCTTGATAGTTTGATGATACCATACCACCTCTCCTGTACCTAGCAGCTCATGAGAGCTGTAGAACAAAATCTCACACTCATCTACGGGTGCAGACAAAAGAACTTTACCCTTTTTATTACTTATAGTTAACATATCATTTTCTACTGAATAATTACAACCCATACCCTCTGCTATCACAGGATATCCCTCCTTAAATATGCTATATCCAGATTATACCACAATATCTTGATTGATACATCCTATAATGACATTTTTACACAAATGCACGATAGGGACAGAGCGGGGCAAAGTAAAATACTTTGCCCCGCTCTGTCTATTTAATGTATATATATAATTTCTTACACAACTTCAATTATATCAGTAGATATACCATATTCCACAGCAATATACTCTACCAATTCATCCTCGCTATGAAACTCTGAGTTATCTACCATACCTTGGTCATCATATACCATTTCATCATCTTCATCATAAATCTGGATATTTTCAACTCTGTAGATACCCAACATTTCTTCTGGTTCTTCGATAGAAAGTTCTACCCTTTCGATTTTACATTGAACCAGAAAATTACCATCTTTATCAATGGTTGAAATCTCTCCATCCTTTACCATGACTTCAAGAAAATCTCTTGCCTTTAATTCTTGCATAAACATCCCCCTTTACTTTTTTCGCCATTTTATCATAAATCTATAAATAGTACAATCCTACATTTTAATCTTACAAATAAGAGTATCCTAGATAATAAGCTATAACTGCAATAGCATTATCTTTTACTATCACTTATAACTTCTTTTCATAACTAACCTCATATTCTATTAAATCGAAATTTGTCATTATTATTTAAGTTATGTTTTCAGATTATATACATTAATTATCAATCTTATTGGTCGACATTTACTTCGGTAACGTCGTTATCAATACCACACTCAGTACAAACCCAGTTGCTACTTTCTATAGTAAAACCTTGCTGAATATTCAAAAATGACTCACAGTTATCACAAAACCAAAAAACAGTACCTCCTTCAATTTCTTTATTTGAAATTGAATAATTGCACTTGTTACAACCCCAAAGCGATGTTTTCTCATTTAGTATCATTGTGTCCCCACAGGCAGGGCAAATCATTTTTTTATATACAACTTTCTTAGAGATTGTTTTTTGTCTATCTTCTATTTTAGGTGTACCCTTATTCTTCCACCAATTTATAACATGGGGTGCTGCTTTATATATGCCAAACCCAAGTGCAAGCAAACCACCAATTATTAAGCCTACTTGAGGAATACTCAAACCATCCTTATTGGATTCTTCATCATCTTCTTCATTTTCCATTTGATTGTTTCTTGACAAGAACTCTTCATCTGCTTTTCTTCTAGCTGCTTTTATTGCATCCCATTTTTGTTTCCTGTTTTCTTTGGTAGTCTCTCTTGCTTCCTCTTTCATTTCCTCAGTAATATCCAACACATCGGTCAAACTCTCGTCCCAATTTCTCGTAGTCCAGTAACGATTATAATGAGCATACCCACCTGTTCCACGATGGAAGTCTGTTTCTTCGGCATATGGAGCACCTTTTTCTGTGATACTATAATCACCAGCCTCACCCTCAAGATACCCCTCCTTTTTCAGAATATAGTTCATTTCTTGACTTGTCAATCCATGCTCTTGTCCTAGCATTCTCGCAGATTTCCCCATATTTTACCCCCAACTATTAGAAATGTAATATATCACAGTAAACGTGAGCGAACCAATAATAAAAGTACCTTTATAACGAATTATTTACTACCCTGATTATAACACATTATCCATATACTTACATAGTTTTATTATATTATCTCACAATTACATGCCCCTCAAATTTTTACCTCGGATTTATGTAAATTTTTTAAAATTTCTGTCTCTTATAAGTCCCATACCCTAAATTTTATTTATGTCCACTTTTTATTAAAAAGTTGGGAAAATTGATGGTTAAAATCCTACCTCTTATTCGAGGTGTTTTGCTGTAATAGTAAGGAAAAGCAAGGGTGTAATAATACAAGAATCTGACTACCCTCGGAGGAACATTTCAATCAATAAAACACATTACAATGACAATGAAAATCACTGTTTAAGTATGTAATTTTTAAGAGTAGGATATTCATAAATTTTTACTTATCTATGTCCATACTGTCAACTAATAGATGCCTCTTTTATATGTCTCATATTTATGTGTTGGATTTATGAATAAATTTCAAAATTTCTGTCTCTGATAAGTCCCATACTCAAAAAATCTTTTATGTCCAAAATATATCAAAAAGTTGGGAAAATAATTTCAAAATTACTACCTCTTTTTTGAGGAGTTTTGTTGTAAGGGCAAGGAAAAACAAGGGTGTAACAATACATAAAATAGGATACCCTTGAGGAACATTTTGACAAGGTGTTTACGTTATAATTTCAAGCAGGATGACTGATTCAGTATGTAATTTTTACTAGTAGGATTTTGAGTGGATTACGGGTACCTATGTACAAGGTGTAAACTAATAGGTGTCCATCTTATAAATAGGTTGGATGGGTAATAGACGGGGTACCGTTTTCATGGTACCCCTCGCTCTACTTATTGGCTTAATTAAGGCATAATACCCCTTAGATAAGATTATCTATCATTGATTTGGTATATGTCTAATTATGCAGATTGGCAAGAGAACGGGGCGCAGTATACTGCGCCCCTCGGTCTGCTTATTAGATATGCAATCAAATTAACACATTCTTACATTACCATTGCTTTTAATTCTTCAAAGTTTATTGCATTTTGATTGACCACCTTATTTACATCACTTTCTGATACCTCTTTATTTAAGCCATTACATACTCTTCGCGCTGTTTCTACTAACCTATCACCATCAAAAGGCTTTACAAGAAAATCCATCGCACCACTTTTTATTGCATCTACAACCATCCACTCTTGACCCATTGCACTACAGACAACAACTCTCGCACTAGAATACCCTTTTCTTATTTCTTTTATAGCCTCAATTCCTGTCATCTCAGGCATTGTGATATCCATAAATACAACATCCGGCTTAAATTTCCTATACTGCTCTATTGCTTCTTTTCCATTTGCTGCTTCTGCCACTACCTCAAAGCCTGCTCTTACCAAATTGTTTTTTATTACTGTTCTCATAAACACTGCATCATCCACTATTAATACCCTATACATTACACTCACCCTCTTTCTATCAGTTTGATAATAACTAAATATCTAAAATACCCTTAATGTTTACTGGTTTATAATCTAATAACCCTCGATTGTCTTAGATTTACTGCAATACTGAATAATGATATGGTTTGATATTGTCATTTATACAATAAGACAATTTGCCTGCTTTACATCAATTACTATTCCCTCTAATTTCTCTATACCCCTCGCCTTTATGAATAGGTCTTTCAATACTTATGGTTGTTTCTGCTTATAAAACTGTTTGATTTTATATACAACTGCCCATTCTAAATATAAAAAGTTGTGAAATGCTTAGATTACAATGTTTAAGTGGAGTATCAAGATTATTTAATCAATATTGTGCGGGGTGCCAGGATTGCATAGTTGGTCAAGAGAGATGGAACCACTAAAGTGGTTCCATCTCGTGCCTACATTACTGCTATATTATGGTGTGAATGTCTATTTACCCATTTTACAAGGTATTCGCTCGCTTTCAGACTACCCATTTACATAAATAAAAAAGAATACTATAAGAATTAAAATCTCATAGTACCCCTTTACTTTAATTAATTGAAATCAAGCACTTCCCACGGATGCCACATTATATTCAGGTCACAATCTCCCGGCAGAGGTCTTGTATCATAAACCAAACGGTTTACACTAAAATGCAACTCTCGCTCTGTTAGTATATCTACCACATGTATACCCTCAGCTTTATCTCTTAGTAACTGCAGTACCCTTAATTCTGTTTGATACTGCGAGGAATAGGTTTCTGTAATGTTTTCGGTACCTACTGCATAACTAATCTGGTAAGGTTTTATTCCTACCCATTCAACATATTCTCTTGCTAGACTGTCATCTGCATTTAGTGGCTCGCTTTGTATTTTATACTCTTGCAGTTCGCCATTTATTAGGACTATCATTTCACCTTTTAGGAAATCATTATCTTTATCATCATAAGCACGTGCTATCAGCATCCTCTCCATGTGCTCCAGATTACGATGTGATACCAGAAACCACTCGCGAGCTGGTAAACCCTCGATACTCTCGGTTTCGGGGTACAGGTCAGACCAGAAAAAGGATATAAATCTATAATCTGGAATTGGCTTTTCTGCTATATCCTTACCTACACCTAATATTGATGCTGATTCTAAATTGAATGTGTTTTTAGTTACTGCTAAGGTTGAATTGTCAAGGATATAATTGACTATCTTTGATTGCTCCTGAGGGCTTAGGTACTCTTGTTTTAACCCAGATACTGCTAATTCTATTAACTTTTTTAATGTCATATACTAATTTCTCCTTTACTTTATTGAAATACATTTAATCTACTTGATATAATGCTTAGTTGCCTTACCTTGGACTTAGGTTACAACTTGTCCCCATTCACGCGTTTGACTTATGCAAGAGGGTGCAATGTAATAGGCATAAAGGTAGGCATTACAATCTTATTTCATCTTTATTAACATCTTTTTATCAATGCCTTTTATATATACCATCTTCTCTCTCAATTTTATTGACTTTTATGTTACGTTTTATGTCCACCTTTTTAAGTTCAACTGTTCATTTAATTATTTTTTAGTCAAATGGCATATCTTCATCTAACACATATTTAGTTATAGGTACAAACTCAACCTCATCTGCTTCAATACCCATACACTCAGGATAGTTGATATCGATAAGGGTTTTACTTTCCTCGCATAGGTAGTCCAAAATTTCAAGATACATCTTTTCACAGAGTTCCAAATTGACTCCCATGTCTTCTGTTTCTTGTAACTGCAATTGATATTTATTGCAGATAGTGTCAAATCTATAATCAGCAATCGTACTAAAATAAAACTGTTTTAATATCTGTATCTCCTTTTGTATACCCTCTATTTGAACTTTTAGCTTCAAAGTTTGCAATAGATGTTGCTTGTTTTCTTCCTCATTCAAATAATCACCCCACTTATTTCCTCAACTTGTTGTCTCATATTAACGCGAGTCAATAATATACTCAAGTTATTTTCATTGTAATTATAAGGATTATATAAATATGGATGAATGAATGCGGGGCAAGGCAAAGCCTTGCTAAATACAGATTGAGAAGAAAAAGATACCCTATACAAATTAATGTATAGAGTATCTTAATTGGTTTTAATTATCTTTTAAGCTGGGTAAAGGCTACACCAACCGTAGTTTGAGAAGCATCCTTTATCAAGTTTGATTGAAATTTAGCTGAACTTGATATAAATTCACTGTTCCCGGCTGTATCAAATCCGCCGATGTTACTATCATATACTACTTTACCATCTGAAGTACCAATGTGAAAACTTACTTTTGACTTGATAAGCCCTGAATTTGTTGAATCTACTTCAATGGCTGTAGTTGTTCCTATACTACCAAGAGCTGTTCCAGCAGCTGCACTTGCTAAAAATGCTGGTTCAGCACCTGCAGAATCTGATGCTAAAATCGCATTATAATTTATGTAAGCTGTACCACCTGTCCCTGTTTTGTGTACATAAGCCTTATGCAATGGATAGTTCTTAACCCCATTATTTAAAGCCTGTGTATTAATTAGGATTGCCACTGACTTACCCTGAAACTGCTTATAGGCTGCCTTAACCTGTGTACCCGTTACTATCTTGTTATCAAAGTCATCATATGCTGACTGTGATACTGAGCCTAAGTTGTCCTGTACATTTACAACACCCTCGTTACTAACACCTTTTGCTATACTAAATACTCCGAAACCCAGACCAATTACTGCCGCCAAGGCAATAAGCACGATACCCAACATGGTACCTGAACTAATCTCGTTTTGCATAAAAACATCCCCCTTGCTAATTAATGATTAAAAGTTGTTTGTTGTCCAAAACTCTAGATAATCAATTAACTAACAAGGGAGATGCCACTAGCATCTCCCAAATTTTGTATGTGTGCTATACTTGTACATATAACGCGTTAATATGTTTTTGTCAATAAGCTACAAACCTTTATTTATAATAACTATTGTGCTGTCTGTTATTTCGGTTGTTATTACTGCGAGACTGACCATTTTGATTATTTCTGTAATTAACGTTATGGTTTGGCCTTCTACCCTGTCTATCATAATCATAATCATCGTAATCGTCATATTGATAATCTCTCGTGTAATTCCCTTTACCTTTTTGCCTTTGTTTCTGCCCTTTTTGAGGAGGGTCTGGATGCTCTTTTTTATAGTCACTATAAGCCTTAGATAATGCAAATGCACCAAAAAGCAACCCAATTGGTCCAAATAAAGTAGCAGCTGTAAAAACAACTTGTGCTCCCATGGTCCACCCAAACGCACAAAATAACGTCTTTGCGGGTTTACTATTCCAAACCTTACCCATTAGTGTATTTGGATTTACTTGATAATTATTAATTGCGGATGCAGTATCTCTTAAGTCGGCCAATCTTGGTCTTGGCTTAATAAATTCTTGTTCTTTTTGATTTACTACATTTCCCCTCACATAAGGAATACCACCAATAATAATATCTTTTAGTTTTGGAAATCTATCATATAAAATCGAGAATGGTTTACCCTTTATACCCAAACCAAGTCTAACTGTATCATTTGCATAATCCTCATCTTCTATCTCAAAATATTTCAAATTCTTAAATTTGAAAACATCCTTTATAAAGAAGAGGTCTGCCAAATAGCCATTTTTAAGTTTGGTTCTTATTTCTTCATCTTCAAAATTATTAACAAACTTTTCATCCAACCTAGGTGCATAAGCTTTTTCATTGAAGATTAAGATACCATCGTCTGTAATAGTAAAAGATTTGATACCATCTACACCACCATAATATTTATTTATATCTTTTAAGATATATTTAGTGATAGTCTTCATAGCATTTATAGCATCTATTGACTTAATAAAGGTATGGTTTGCCTTGATAGGGTCATGCTTAAAATCAAGTGTTTTACCTTCTCTGTGGACGTCTGTATACTTTTGTGCTTGAGGTCTTGCTGTCTGTTGCTGAAACTGTGAATTTTCATTTTGTGTTAAATAATCATTCCGTACTGAATCGTTGAAGAAATTAAGTTCCTCTTCGATGTCAACAGTATTATTTACCTTCTTTTTAGGTGCTGTACCACCCGCCAGACCAAGGATACCCATTAACTCATTTAATGTAAAAATACCCTCAGGACTACAATCACAAAGATACTCTTCTAATGTAGTATATTTGTCAGCCAAACCTAATGCTTTAAACAATTTATCAAAGATATCATAACCCTTACCCATGTTAGCTATAAGTTGTTCTTTAGATATTCCTGATTTTTCTTGCATTACTTTCAGTAAACCCGAAAAAGATATTTCATCTTTATTACAACTATTTTCGGAATCATAAAACTCATCCACTAATGCTGTTAAAAATTGTTCCGATTTGTCAAGAAAACCACTTAAAAGTTGTGTTGTGAATTTTCCGCCTTGTTTTACAACATAGCTTGATAAACCATCCTTAACACTACCCTCTTGTTCTACACAATCTATATAAGTATTATAATCAAAGTCATTTTTAACCAAAGAGAAGAAAGACCTAAATTGTTTGAAGTTTCTTTCTGCGTTTACTGCAAACTTAGTTTCTTGCACCGCCAAACTGTTAACAGCCGATGGTATACCATCGCTTATGGCAAATACTCCTCTTTGCTTTGCTAATTTTGCTTGTGCCTCCGAAAAATCAAAAGTATTTTCATTAGCTTGCGCCACACCTGATATAGTTTTATGTGTTCCAGCTAATAATCTACCCGCAAAAGAAGTAGCAAAACCCTTACCTCCAACTTTCCAATTAGTACCCAACTCTTGACCTACTATAATTACTTTAAGACCTGACATTCTCCAATCTTTAGTTACACCTTGAACAAAGTCTGTATTCATACCCTTAATCACATAGTTTAGATTAGTGTAGTAGTCAAATAGCTTTTTTTCTTCCTCTGTCGCCTTAGTTTTACCAGCTTTCGCTCGATATTCAGCTTCTTTTTTTTCTACATACAATACTAGGTCAGTAAAATCGGTGTTAAATGAAGTTAATTCATCAATAATAAAAAATAGATTTTCAATTTTTGTATTTATTATAACCTCAATATCGCTTTTAAATTTTCCAACTAATGTCACCAACTGAAACAACTTAGATAATCTTAATGTTCGGAATTGCGTACTTTTTATTTCATCTTCAGGTAATAGATTTAAAGGACCCGTTCTTATAGGTGTTGAACCAGTTGTTTCATGTTTTTCTTTACCTACATCCAATGCCAGCAACTTTAGTCCATCACCTGCATACTCTCTTTCCAAATCCCATAACATACCTGCTATATCAGGCTTGTAATCAAGGTATACTACACTACCACCTGCTCCAAACAAGGAAGCAAGCAAACTCATCGTCATGACACCCTTTCCAGAACCACTACCTGCTAAAATTGTTGTTAAAATTTTATTTGCTTCAATTAAGTTTACTGTTAATGGCTTTCCATCCATTCTTAATCCTAATACCGCTTCCGTAAGGCTTGGCTTAACTCCATAATCTGTATACTGCTTATGTGCGAATAAGATTTCATCTAAAAACTCTTGCCAATTAATAATGTATGTTAAAGTCCCTACACCATTGCTATCAATTACACAACTTGCAACCATACCTGCCATACTGCCACCACGATAGGTTGCCGCTAACTTTTCACTAAATACTCGCTCAAACTCTGCTTTCTCTTCTGGGTTAATACCAGTAAATCTTAATAATACATCATTCTTTCCCCATTTTTTAACGACAAAACAGTTAGTAAGATTTCTCTCTAATATATCTAATTGTTCTGGCTTCGAAGAATAGTACTCATTATATTTTTCAAGATATTTTTTATATATTTGCTTCTTAATTGCAGGTTGACCACCTTTGCCACTTGCCCACATTACCCTGTCATTAAGCACTGCATGATGAAATCCCGGAGAGAAATCATCTTTCATAGTAAACTTAGGTGATTCAACATCAGCCACATTTTCTACGTTGGCAATTTCTTTCCATGCTGAGTACATAGCATCCACTAAAGACTTATATCTGTTATATATATTTCTACCTGAAACAGTATATTTTAACCCTGTTTCACAAAAGATTGCATCATACTTCTTATCCCAAAGTGGGGTATAGAAAGTCTCTAACTTACTTAATGTAGCATTAACAGCACTTTCTACCTGTGCATCATATACAACATCTTCCTCTGGTTTCTTTTGTTGTTCTTCTTTCTTATCCTTAGATTTTTGCATTTCATCCAAGGCTTTCTTAGCTGCCAAGTCATATTCATAAAAGTACTTAGATAAACTGTATTCTTCACCTTTGCAACTTTTATCGTTAGGGTCATATTTAGCGTCATACTTATAATTACCACTATTTAATACATACTTAGTCAAATACCCCGCTGCATTCCTTTCAGGCTGTAACTCATATACTTTACAAGTAACATTCTTTTCCTTAAAAAAGCTTAAGATACTTTGTTTTTCTGGATTATACCCTTGATAAAGGTCAAAAGAAAAACCTTGCTCTACCTCAATATACCATTGAAGCCTTACACAATGTGTTTTAGCTTTTTGGGTAAGAAAAGCCTGAATACCCTGCAACTCAAACTGCATATCATATGGAAATTCTGCGAAATTACCTTTGTGAAAAACAATTTCTTCAACGTTACTCATTTTATAGGGTTCGATAATTGCGTTTATCATAGGTCTTGTAGATTTAAACGGGTTCCTTCCCTGTTGTATCTCTTCCACTATAATAGTTGGTGGTAAAATCTCCTTAAAATCACACACTCCCATCAATTTAGTCTCAAAAGCATTTGTTTTAAAATTGATGTAACCAAAACCAAGTGCATCAAATATTAATGCCCTCTTATTATGTGGTGACCACTTAGGATTAAGTGTCTTAGTTAACTCAGTTAAATTGTCCTTATAAACTCTTGTTTTTATAGTTTTGTTTACTACAGCCTGAAATCTTCTTTGTGTTAGTACCTTCTGTTGTTCTGCCATAATTGTTACCCCCTTATACCCCGGCTATATGGTTTTTTACTGTCTGCCAACTTCGCCCAGTTTTCCGCATTATTTCGTTTATTGTGTACCCATTCCCCCATAAACTATGTATGTACTTTTTTTCTTCCTCAGTCACTTTAGTATTAAAACTATAACCTAACTGCCTCAATTTATAGCGCACTGCACCTTTACTTAAATTAAAATTATTAGCTATTTGATTAATTGTAAGACCACAACGATAACAATCTTCAATATCTTGTACTTGTTCACGTGTTATTTTTTTACTATTAGCTCTATACCCATTTTTAGTCAAATGATAGCTTACAACGCCCTGACTTATACCCACCATATCTTTGATTGCATCTCTGCTATAACCTTGTTGATACAGTTCTACAACCTTTTGCGCTCTATTTTTATCCTTAACCATACTTATCACCACCTGTCAAATCTATATATAGATATAAATTTATCTGCAGTCATTTATGTATATATTGAAGTTATTTATGTCCATCTGTAATGTAATTGTAAATATCTATATAGAGAGAGAAAGAAAGGATTTCAAATTTTAGTAATGTGAAATCCTTTGCCTTATTCCTCATCTACTGATATAAACATGGTGTCTCTTGAATAAAGTACTGCTCCAAATCATTTAAGATTAGTGGTTTACTTATGTCTATCTTGGCTAAGGATACTTTACCCACTTTTTCACCAGCCTCAAGAATTATGTTGCCTTTCAGTTTTCTCAGTCCTCGCTTATATACTCTTAATTCAAGGTTTTCAATACCCTCGGTTTACTCGATTGCATTATTCAACATAATCTCACAATTACCACTTATTATCGGCTTTCTTATTAACAAATTACCTTGTTTATCATAAACTCTCACATAACTAAATAGCACTAAGGCTATTGGTTTTAAAATCCATTTCATAATGATATCCTCCTACTTACTTCTATTCTGTTCTTTTTAAATCTTGTATCTTGTCAAAGCCCTCCAAAATATAACCCCAAACTACACTTAGATAATCTAATAGTGCCTTCCACAAATTGAGGGTTTCATTGTTAAAACAATAAATCACTATATAGAGGGTTCCTACAGCAACAAACGGAATCAGTACCCAAAAAAATACATCCACTAATAATTTAGATACAGGGTGATTCTTTACCTTAATTTTGAACTTTTTATACTTAGTTGAAAAACTTCGTTCCCTTTTCAACCTTTCTTCTTCATCCTTTCTCTTCTGTTCCTCCTCTTTCTTCTTTCGTTCGTCATCCTCACGCTTTTTCTGTTCTTCTTGTAGTTGTTGTGGTGATATATAAGAAGGATATTGTAAGTAAGAATATGGTGACACAACTCGTGGCTGTACTTCAGTAATAATTTCTTTCACTTTATCTACAATTATTTGCTTCTCATAGTCAATCTGCCAATTATGCATATCATAATTGCTAAAGATATCCTCTGTATCCTCTACATCCACTAATACATCTAAGTTATCAGTAGACTCCTGTTTTGGGCTCTCAATCTTTGCAGTCAATTCAACAATTCTCTGGTCTAATTCTTGCATTACCTCTGCCTTTACTTCTTTTTTTAGCTCTGCTTTTGTGTCGTCGTCTAAATCATCAAACCTAAAATCACTTGGTATAGGTATTCCCCCAACATATAGTTCACTATAAGATTGCTGCTTTTCTCTCTCTGCTTTTGCTTCTTCCCACCTATCCATGATTACACCCCCTTAATTTTTTGTACTAATCTTATTATTTTTTATGTTGTCAAAACTGTCCATTTTACTTCCATATATGTCTTTTAATTTTGTTCTATTTTTTAACACCTTCGCATAATCTTTTTGACTGGTTAAGCCAAAATATGAAAAAGCATTTAAGATTTCGTCCGCTATTTTATATAACAGCTTAAAAATAATATCCAAATAGATTAATTTTTCAGCTAAAACCTTACACACATTACCATAGTCAGGATTATCCTCTTGTAATAGCTTTGAAACGTCACATAATGTACATAATAACTCCATTGATGCATTCGAGATATCTTGTAAGTCATTAGTTTCTGGCATATAATCTAATATGGTTACGTGCAGTTCTGATAGTAAATCTTGATAAATAGATATTATCATTCTCAAGTCAAAACTAACTATACCCTCTAAATCAGTATGCATAAAATTTAAACCCTCTTTAAATAACAATATAAAGGTATCATCCTTTAAGTGGGTATCCCAAGACACCTTACTATAAAAGTCTAAATGTGTAGATAGTCTTGAGTTTAACCATCTAAAAGAATCTGCTACTTTATGCAGTGGATACACAACCTCCGCATACATTCTCTCTCTATATGTATAATTTGTTATTGCATTAATCATAAATATTTCCCCCTTTCTAAACATTCTCTTTTTTGCTGCTATATAAGGCTTTTTACATCCCCTTGCTTTCCAACGTTCAGATACCCATAAGTGCTTGTAATTACTGACTTTCTTCAACCTACACCTTTTATATTTTTATGTTTTATTCGGAGCTAAGGGATAGTGACTGATTACTTAGTGTCTTATAATATTTAGGTCTTAATAAGATGTATTTTTAAAAATAAATAGTCATCTCTCGGTTTTCTAACCATTCTTTGTTCTCTTTTGTAAATATCCTGAATTGTTATTCTATATTTGGAGCATGATACCATCTTGCTACTGCACGGGGAGAAAAACCTGTCTTTCGGCATATCATTGCTTGCGTTCTACCTTTATCCCTTAATTCTTGTATCCACTTTCTCTGTTCTAAGGTAAGATATGGACCAGTTCTTTCATTATCTTCATCAACAACCCATTTCTCAAAATTAAAGTCCTTTGGACTGTCAAGCAGTTCTACAATTTGGCTTCTTTTTCTAACCTCTTGTTTTTCCTCTTGCGCTCGTTTACATACTGATGTCTGCGATACACCAGTTGCCTCTGCTATCGCATTCTGTGAATAACCCCAAGAATGAAAGTATCGAATAAACAAATCAATCACAGGGTCAATGGTTTTATCGCCATGCTCGGCATATCTTTGATTTCTTATAGCGACCCTTTCTTTTAAATTTACTATATCATTCTGTAAAAATTCTCGCCTTCTAAGTGCCAAGAAGAAATCTACTAAATCCTCATCTTCCTTCACACCCAACTTATATGCAAAGTTCAAATTTAACCCACAATTTCTAATACCCTTCTCTTTAATATTCTTTCTCATTTGATTTTCCACTGTATCATAGTGCCTAAAAGCCTGTATCAATTGATGCTCTACATAGTTCCCCATACAAATGTACTCGATTTTTCTTTGTTGCTTATATTCTGCTGTTAATTTTTGCATAATTTTTACCTCTTCTTTCTAAATTAAAAAAGGACAATAAGCAGCTAATTGATATAATACTTTAATAATCAATTAACTAATTTATTGTCCTTTAACTCTATGATTAACTACCCAAAACCATTGTGTAGCCTTATTTATTCTTATCTTTCTCTATACTCTCTTTTCTAAATTTCATCGACTCCCGCATATAAGTAGCTAAATCCTCATTCAAACTCTTCGCAAAATCTTCATATTCCTTAAACTCTTCTGGTATAAATCTCAATTGATACTTTTTTGTTAACTCGGCACTTTTTCTTGCCATATCTTCATACCCTCTCAAATAATTCCTTATCACATCATCTATTGTACGAAGCAATTATGATTTTGTCAATCTTCGTGTCAATCTACAGAGAATGACAATTTAAGTTGACATTCTAATTAGAATACCCATTTTCTAGTATAATTTCATATATAAAATTTTTATAAAGTA
>ERZ791922.827-NODE-827-length-15243-cov-3.302146_pt1 | contig 15243 bp, 14 predicted proteins | sample MGYA00510134_ERZ791922 | MGnify/ENA primary metagenome ERZ791922 (study PRJEB30046, sample SAMN00792101) | human gut metagenome | study: EMG produced TPA metagenomics assembly of the A metagenome-wide association study of gut microbiota in type 2...
CCACAATGGACAATAAGCTGATAACTCGATAAATTGCTAGGAAACTCAGAGCCACTTGTAAACTCAAAGATAATTTTTTTACCGGTATAATTTAATATCCAATTAGGTAGTTTTACTGTTCCGATATCATTACACTGACGATGATGAGTACACCCCTCAGAGATTAAAACGCGGTCACCATCTTTTAAGGAATCAATTGACGTAACACCTGCTACCAAAGTATCTAAGTCCCCTTTATATCTAGCAAATAAGATAGAAAAGGAAGTTAGTAAAACATCCCTTGGCGTATCCTTATTCACCTGTTCAAATACCTGACTATCTGTGATGACCAGTCTGGGCTTTTTCCCAAGCTGTAATAAGGTATCTTTTAATTCATGTTCTTTAACAACAATCGCTGTAGCATTTGCATCTAAGATATCTCGAATTGTTTGTTGCTGTGGGAGAATTAAGCGACCTTTTGGGGCTGCTTTATCGATTGGTACTACCAACACTACAAAGTCGGTGGGAGAGATAAGGTCAGCTACGATAGGAAGATGTTTTTCTTCCGTAGTTAAAGCTTCTATTATTTTTGCTTTTAGTAATTCAATATTATCCTTAGTCTTCGCACTTACATAAATTTCGTTTTCGTTTTGAGTCTCTGAGGATTGTATTAAGCCGGATATAGAGGTTTCTACTATACTTTTCTTAGAGCACCCTACAAGATCCTTCTTATTATATACCACTAAGTGTGGTAACTTTTTTTCCTCTAAGAGAGATAAAAACTCTATGTCCTCTGATGTTTTACCAGCTACAGCATCAATAATAACTAAGATAAAATCTGTTTTTCGAAGCATCTGAAAGCTCTTTTGTACACGCTCTTTTCCAAGGACACTATCATCATCAAAACCCGGTGTATCTATAAATACAACGGGACCTAACGGCAGTAGTTCCATTGTTTTTAAAACCGGATCTGTTGTAGTACCAAGAATCTCCGATACAATTGCGATATTCTGTCCAGTTAAGGCATTCAGAAGACTAGATTTACCTGCATTTCGTTTTCCAAAGATTCCGATATGAATCCGTTCTGCTAGTGGGGTTTCATTTAAACTCATTCTATTCTCCATTCTACACATATCATTATGCATATATCTAAGTGAAAAGGAAGAGAGCACACTAGGAAAAACACTCTTCGTAAACTTTTCCTTGTTTTGAATAATAAATTACCTTAGAAACGAAAATCTCTCGAACCAAGAGTAATTGCCATTAAATTATCCTTTGCAATTTGTTTTACTTTTTCATTCGGAATTTTTTCAAGTTCTGTCTCAATTAATTGATTACCAACTTTTCTTGTTTCTTCATCCGCATAATCCATTAGGAATTCCTTTAGCGTCATCAATGCATTCGGAAGGCAGCAATTTGCAATTTGGCCACTTTTACATAAACTCATAAAACGATCCCCGGTACGACCTTCTCTATAACAGGCAGTACAAAAACTTGGAATAAATCCCAGTTCCATTAACCACTTTACAACTTGCCCTAATGGGCGCTGATCGATGACATCAAACTGCTCAGATTTCTCTTCCTCTTCTTCTGGATGAACATAGCCACCAACACTTGTTTTAGAGCCACCGCTTATTTGAGATACTCCAAGTTGTAACACTCGTTCTCGGCATTGTTTACTTTCTCTGGTAGATACAATCATACCGGTATATGGAACAGAAATACGAATGCAGGCGACGATTTTTGCAAATACATCATCATTGATTCCATTAGAAAAGCTGCTAGGATCGATATCGTCCGCTGGGCGAATTCGAGGGACACTTATAGTATGAGGACCCACACCGTAGGTAGCTTCCAGATGTTCTGCGTGCATTAAAAGACCAGCAAATTCATAGCGGTAGCGTTCCAAACCAAATAACACCCCAAGTCCTACGTCATCGATACCACCTTGCATTGCTCGGTCCATTGCTTCGGTATGATATGCATAATCATGCTTAGGACCAGTTGGGTGAAGGGATTCATAACTCTCTTTATGGTAAGTTTCTTGAAATAAAATATAAGTACCAATGCCTGCTTCATGAAGTTTTTTATAATTTTCTACAGAAGTAGCAGCGATGTTTACATTAACACGCCTAATAGCACCATTCTTATGTTTGATAGAGTAAATGGTGTTTATGCTTTCCAAGATATAATCAATTGGATTATTGACTGGATCTTCACCGGCTTCAATAGCTAGTCGTTTATGCCCCATATCCTGAAGCGCAATGACTTCTTCCCGTATTTCCTCTTGACTTAATTTCTTTCTTGCTATATGTTTGTTTTTCAAATGATATGGACAGTAAACACATCCGTTAATACAGTAGTTTGAAAGATATAAGGGAGCAAACATAACAATACGATTACCATAAAAATCTTCTTTTAACTGTTTTGCTAAAGCATAAATTTCTTCATTTTTCTCTGGAATATCACAATCTAGTAGAACAGATGCTTCACGATGGGATAATCCCTTCTTTAACCTGGCTTTATTTAGTATTTCATCGATTAATTCTTCATTATGCTTATTCTTCTCTGCATACTCTAATGTTTCTAAGATTTCGTTATGAGAAATAAATTCCTCTGCCTTTTTGGATTGTTGATTATACATAGCTTTTTCCTCCCTTATAATCTCCGCGGTCTACTACAATCTGATAACCGATTTTATTCATACGACGCTCCATGCAATAACGACATTCCGCCGCCTCATCTCCGGTACAGATTTTATTATCATATAGCATATATTTGCTTCTTACTTCTTTTGGAGAAAGATTCGGCATAACAACATTAGCCCCTGCAAGGATTCCTTTTTCACGGCCTAATGGATGAATCGTTCCAAGTGCTGTTGTTGACGGAAGTAACGCCCTAGGAAACATCAAACGAAGGATTCCGATTAGGAATAAGGTAAGTTCTAAGGTACCCGCAGATTCGCTCGCAAAAGGAGTGTCCTTATGTGGGATAAATGGCCCAATCCCTATCATATGTGGCTGTAGTTCATGTAAAAAAAGTAGGTCTTCTACCAGGTGTTTAGATTTTTGATAAGGAGATCCTACCATAAAGCCGCTGCCAACCTGATATCCTATGGATTTTAAATCCCAAAGACAGCGTTTTCGATTTGATAGGTTTAGACTACTCGGATGTAATTTTTGATAGTGTTCTTCACTAGCCGTTTCATGTCGCAAAAGATAACGGTCTGCACCTGCTTGATAGAATGATAAGTAGCTGTCATAACTGCGTTCACCTATCGATAGAGTAATCGCACATTCTGGATAATCCCGTTTTATCCTAGTAATTAAATTGCAGATAAAATCATCCTTATAGTAGGCATCTTCACCACCTTGCAGGACATAGGTTCGAAATCCGAGTTCATAACCTACTTCGCAGGCGCTTAGAATTTCATCTTCCAATAAGCGATAACGTTCTGCATTGGTATTACTTTTTCTGATTCCACAATAATAACAGTCATTTCTACAAAAATTAGTGAATTCAATTAATCCTCGAATATAGATACTATTTCCGTATGTTTCTTCTCGGACCTCTCGTGCTAAAGAAAACAAATACTCACTGATTTCTTCCGATGGTTGATTAAGGAGCGTAAGAAATTCCTCCTTGTTTAAAAGTTTGTCTTGTCTTAACTTATCAACAAGTAATTTTTGATTTTCAAAAAGTGTGGTACTAGGAGATCTTAGAATCAAATGAATCAATCCCTTCCTTTCTTGCATACATCCAAAGGAGAGCAATGGTTTTCATGTCATTCAACGGTGTCTGACGAACTAAATTGGCAATTGCACACAATGTGCATCCTACTTAAATTATTTGAACCATAGAGTGAATAATAAGTACCTATGAAATAAAAAAGGCGCTTTATGTTAAAAAGGCGCACGAAAAGAACGTAGTATGTACGATTGGTTAGCCTTTCCCCGCAGAATTCAATAAGATATGAGATTCTTAGGATGTTAGTGCATATGATTTTTAAACGATAAGTTATGATCACCTATCATAAGATGTTTTCCCGGAAGAACGGATCTTAACGGGTCAACAGACAACACAAGGTTGTATTCGTTTCTCATTATAGAATAAATAATAAAAATTAACAATAGTAAGATTGATACTATTCCAATCCTAAATCAATTGTTACGATTGTCAAATCTGCTATATTGTGGTAGAATATGATAAAATAATTTAAAATGTTACAAAGGAGTTGTTAATATGAAGGGAACTGTTGTTTCATCATGGATAGAATCATGTCGAAAATTGTTTGGAGGCGAAGTGGTCGATACTGCACTAAAGGCATTTGCCATTCCTAGTAACTATATCTTTTCTCCTTTGGAAGATGTAGAAGATAACACAGCGCTAGGAGTTGTAGAGCATATTGGAAACTCTGTTGGTAAAAGCAAAGATGAGATATGGGTTCTTATGGGTGAGGAAAACATAAAAACATTTAGTACACTATATCCTGGATTCTTTCGTCACGAATCTGCTTATCAATTTTTAAAATCGATGAATGACGTACATGTAATCGTTATGAAAAGATTTAAAGGAGCCACACCTCCGCTACTCGATGTTACACCAATATCATCACATGAGATTTATTTTACATATCGCTCTAAAAGAGGCATGGGAAGTTATTTAAAAGGCTTAATTCATGGTGTAGCTAATTATTTTAACGAGAAAATCGATGTAGAAGAGATTTCAAGAACACAGGATGAAATCAAATTAAAATTAACATTCGAGGCGGAGATTCAATACATCAAAAAATTCTTTTTAAACAGAGTATTTTCCTTTGGTATATTGAAATCAGTAACTTTAAAAGTTTCTATTCTTAATACACTTATCGTTACACTTGCTGGTGTATTTCTTTTCGATGATATCGTAGATGCTCTAATCTTAGGTGGAATTACATTAATTTCAACGTTACTTACTTCCATGCTATTTAATCGACCTAGAAAGTTTATCTTAAAAGAACTAGAGAAGCTTAGCCAAAGAGATATGATTGAGACGACTGTGATTAAGTCAAAGGACGAATACGAATCTTATATGTATGAAATTAATAAGATTAAGCAAAATATCCAGAAAGACTTTATTGGGTTTCATTCCATTGTGGATGAGATGTACACCTTTAACCAGTCAGTATCCGCCATTTCCAAGACAATGCAAACTACTTCAAATGACATAACAAATGTTTTAGATGAAGTAGCAAAGGCAGCGATAAATCAGGCAAGTGATACAGAACATGCTGTTAATGTACTAGATGATAGTATCAGAAGTATTTCCAAAGTTTCTGATAAGAGTCAGGAAAACAAAGAGCAAATCGAACATGCAGTGAATGATATTGAAACAAGCTTCAACAATGTTCAGCGTACCGCTACCGAAATAAATAATGTTCTTGATAAGTTTAATGGTATCAAAAACAGTGGTTATGATTTACAGGATAACGCAAAGGACATCACAAATATTGTATCGATTGTATCTAGTATCGCAAATCAAACCAATTTATTAGCGTTAAATGCGTCAATTGAAGCAGCCAGAGCGGGTGATGCCGGAAAAGGTTTTGCAGTAGTAGCAGAAGAGGTAAGAAAGCTTTCAGAGGAAACCAATTCCGCAGTGCGTAAAATTAATGAGAGCTTAACAGGCTTCTTAGAGAGCATTGATGAAATTGTTCAAAATATCGATGTACAGTACGGTGTACTTGACGGTGAAAACTCAAAATTATCTGTGGCAGTTGATACTTCCAGTCAATCAAATCATCATCTTAAAAATGTATCCGAAGAGATGGTTCAGACTTCTTTACAGTTAAAGAGCGAAGTACAAAATATTTCCTCCTTGTTTGAAAATATTGAAAACTTAGCCGCTATCGCTGAAGAAAACTCTGCATCTACTCAAGAAGCTAACAGTAATGTAACCATCTATGTTGACCAAATTAAAGACCTTACTCATTTAATTCAAGTATTTGACAATATGATTGTAAACTTTAAGGAAGACTTAGATAAATATCAACTATAATATCAGATTTAAATCTATAACAAAATTATATGAAAAGGCTTTCTTTTGTAGGATTAGATGCTGCAAGGGGAAGCCTTTTATGTTAGATATCTTTTATGTTAGATATTATCAATCTGAAGATATTTTTGAATATGATTAGGAATCTATCTCACAAGTATTCTAAAACAAGGAAGTTATCATACGAGTACTGATAAACCTTGTTCAAATTATGTAAGGATTTAATAAAGGTAATATAATATTTGAAAGATAATTGTAATTATTGTGACATAACATTATCATGAATTTTGTTTACTCTTAAAACTTATAAGTAAATGTATTACAGTTGTACTTTTTCTTATCCCTTGTTATAATAGGAAAAACTGCAAATAAGTAGATTAGTGTAATAATAAAATACTAATTCACATTTATCACATTTTATATGGCAGAACACATTTGCAAAAATATTTAGTACAACGGGGGATGACAATGGAATACCACTATGGAGAAAATATAAATTATGAAGATTATGCAAGTGGAAGAGTCTTGTATCATCAAAATGGTGTTCCAAATTTTCCAGTTCGTTTAGCAAATGAAATCTTTGGACGTTGTTTATCTTATTCAAAACAGAAAGAAAATCTATCTCTCTATGACTGTTGTTGTGGAGGAGGGTACTTATTGACAACGTTAGCTTTACTCAATAAAAATAAAATGTCACAACTTCTTGGTAGTGACATTTCAGAAGAGGCCTTACAGATTGCAAGAGCGAATACCTTCCTTTTAACTAAGGAAGGAATAGAGAAAAGAATTCAAGAATTATCAGAACTATATTATCGTTATCATAAGCAATCCCATCAAGATGCTCTGATTAGTGCGAAACGTTTTCAATATGAACTCCTACAAAACAGTAGTACGACTGGTGAAATATCATCTCATATTTTTTATGCAGATGCACTAAAAGAAATTCCACTAAAAGAATCTCCTAACTTAATAATAACAGATGTTCCTTATGGAAACTTGGTTTCGTGGGAAGGTACCCAAAATGGTGTCAATCAATTACTAACAACACTATTACCAATCTGTAATGAAGATACAATTCTTGGAATATGTATGAGTAAAAAAGAAAAGGTGAACCATTCAAGCTTTCAAAGGTTAGAAAAACAAGTGATTGGAAAACGTTACTTTGAAATCTTAAAATTATCTCCGTTACTTCGATGAAGCAAATTGACAGCACAGAAAAGAGGAAAAAATGAGAGTACAGAATAAAAAATTGGTTACGATATGTTGTATAGGCTTAATTGCTGTAAGTATGTCCGCATGTAGTCCTAAGGGAAAACTAACAAATCTCGTTCAGGGAGAGGAATCCGCGGTTGAGGTATTTAACCCTCCAAACTATACCTTAGAACAGCAATTGTTAGCATCCGGAAAGCCAACATCAAGTGCAACAACGACGAAAGAGATGTTTGGTTTTCAGACAGATTTATTGGTAGATGGTAGGGAAACCTCAGAATTTAAGCGAGAGGAAGAAATAGATTTTAGTGGGAATTATACCGATATGGAAGGTATCATTACATTCCGAGGAAATAACTACCGAAACAGTGCAGTTTTTGGTACTGCGAATATCGTAGAGAAAAAATTCGATCGTTCCAAGACATGGAGTATCGATACCGGGAAGTTAAAGAAAACAGTATCCAATGGATATTGGCTTGGAAGTTGCTGGACCGGTCAACCGCTGATCGTTCGTTGGAAAGATGAGACACGCCAAGCGATGAACCTTTATGAAGATAAGAAAAACAAAGAAGGACTTGTGGAGGTTATCTATTCAACAGCTGACGGTAACATATACTTTATGGATTTGGAGGATGGTAAACCAACAAGAGATAAGATATCTCTTGGTTTTCCAATCAAAGGAACAGGAAGTTTATATCCGACCGAAGTTCCTCTTTATTTTGTAGGTGCGGGTGACTCAATGGGAGAAGACTGTGCCAGAACCTTTATTGTTGATTTGATTGAAGGTAAAGTAATCTATGAGTATGGATATGACGATGAGTTTTCTCTTCGAACAGACAATGATAGATTTCATGCCTATGATTCCTCCCCACTTATTGATGCAGAAACGGATACATTAATTCAGCCAGGAGAAAATGGGATCCTTTATACCATGAAGCTTAACACAAAGTATGACGGTAAAAGTGTATCTATAAATCCAGAGAAGCAAGTAAAATGGCGTTATACAACAGAACGAAGCAGAGAAGAAGAAAACCGCTACTGGCTTGGGATGGAATCTTCCGCAGTCATATGGAAGGGATTTCTATATATCACAGATAATTGCGGTGATATGTTTTGCATTGATTTAAATACAATGGAAGTTGTCTGGGTACAGGACACTCTAGATGATACCAATGCAACTCCAGTATTAGAAGAAAGCATAGAAGATCAAACTGCATATCTATATATCTCAACCTCACTCCATTGGACAGCAGATGATAAACAAGAAGGTGAAATCCCTCTAATGAAAATCAATGCTGCAACAGGAGAAATTGTTTGGAAACGCAGTTATCCATGTAAAACAGTTGCCGGTGTTTCCGGTGGTGTGCAAGCAACTGCTTTGTTAGGAGATCAGAAATTATCAGATCTTGTTTATTTTGTAATTGCTAGAACTGGTGGAAAAGACGCAGGAAAATTAGTTGCACTAAATAAATACAATGGAGAAACCGTATGGAGTGTTGACATGTCAGATTATGGCTGGTCTAGCCCAATTGCTTTATATGATAAAGAGGGAAATGGTTATGTCATCCTTTGTGATTCTACTGGAAATATGTATATGATGAATGGATTAACAGGTGAATTATATGATACCATTAACTTGGGTAAAATAATTGAGGCTTCTCCTGCTGCCTTTGAAAATACTATCGTTGTTGGAACCAAGGGAAGAAAAATATATGGTGTAACCGTAAAATAACAATCACACAGAGGGTAAACGTAAGAGGTAGTAATATTGCGAGTTATGAAAAAGCTGATGATTAGTTTTGTAATAGTTATCGTCATAGGAATTTGTCTTTATTGCTATGCGAGGCTAATAGAACCAAATATGCTACAAAAGAATCATATAGTTATAACAATACCAGAAGAGGTTAAGGAAGTAAAAATTGTATTTTTTACTGACACCCATTTTGGTAAGTATTACCCACAAGAAAAGCTAACAAGACTTGTTGATTCCATCAATGAACAAGCACCTGACTTTGTTATCTTTGGCGGTGACCTGATTGATAACTATGGAAGAGACAAAGAGATACTAAATCTCGACGAATTAAGTAAGGGCTTCTCGGATATTAAAGCAACATATGGTAAAATCGCAGTCTATGGTAATCATGATTATGGTGGAGGAGCAGCACCAATCTATGAGAAGATTATGACAAAGGGTGGATTCACGGTATTAACCGATGATGAATTAACCTTTTCTAATGCCAATCTATCCATAACAGGATATGAAGACTTCTTGCTGGGTAATGTAGATTCTAGCCGATATGAATTACCAGATGCTCCTTTCCGAATAGTTGTTACACATGAACCTGATGTAGTAGATGATATGAGAACAACTGGTTCTTTACTTGTTCTTGCTGGACATTCTCATGGAGGACAGGTGACGTTACCTTTCTTGACAAAAAAAATACTACCGCGAGGAGCTGAAAAATACATTAAGGGAGAATATGACTTAACCAATGTAATTCACGGAAGTAATGCTACTATGATTGTAAGTCAAGGTATTGGAATGACAATCCAACCATTTCGATTCTTAAATCCTCCAGAAATAGTTATAGTTTCATTAGAACACAAATGAGGAAGAAACAGTCTCAAGAAGTATCGCTTTTTGAGGCTGTTTTTATAAATAAGAAAGAATCGGCTTTTCTTATGTTACTAACTATAGGATAGAAAGAGTGCAATAAGGGAGATATTATGTTAAGTCTAATTGCTATATTATAGGTTAAGTTTATCTATTTATTATGTGGAATTATCACAAAAGTTAATTAGGGGGAGGGCTATGATGGAAAATTCTCAACATGACAAACCAGAAATTCCAATAAAACTTGATATACCTGAGTTAGTTGTTGAATGGCAGGAAAGTGACACTATCTTTGAAACTAACACTACTGAGTCTGATATTGACTCTGATCAAATTCAGAATTATCTTCTTCCAATCTTTAAGCATCAAAGATGGAAGAATATTAAAATACATATTACAAAGGCTTGTATATTCCTTAGTTTATTCATATTGATAGGCTTACTTTTAAATGAAGCTTATGAACTAAAAAAATCCAAATCATTTCTTGATTTTTCAACGTTAGACAATATTTATAAATGCTATATTTATGAAAATAACTCAATAAAACAAATTATCATAGATGAGGATGCCAATGTTCTATATGAAGTTAATCAATTCGAGAACCGGTTTTACGAATATCTAACTCTCAATCGTAAAATATATTGGGATCTTACCGAAAATCATGAATTATTATTTTTAACTAGTAAGGGTAGTCAAGTCGTTGCTAATAATGTAATTGAATTTCAACCTTCAAGTGATGGGTTAAAAGTATTCTATATAATAGAACAAAATAGTGATTTAGCTCTTTTCGAATATCTACTAAAGAGCAATTCGTCCGTTCTAATCGATAACAATGTAATAGAAAGCTCTTTTTGTATTTCACCTGATGGTAATACGATTGCGTATAATAAGCATAAAAACGATAATCTTGTGACAGAAACTTATTTTTTCGTACAAGGTAAAAAACAATTGAAAGGTATCAATATGACTCCAATTGCTTTAACCGATGACAGAACACTCTTTTATTATATTAAAAATCAAAATCTCTTAGTGCAGTCTAAAAGTGGAAGTACACAACTAATGAAAGTCGAAAGCAATAAGTTAAATAATTTAGCACTTGCATTCAATCAAGATCATAAAGAATTACAGTATTCATACGATAGTTTTTTTTATCAATCCACAAATGGTGAATCTGGAGTAAGGATAAAATCATATGAAACATATAGAAGCCCATTCCACCCCAAATATGAAGTATACATAAATAATAGGAATCAAATAACATTTAGTATTCCGCATTTATCCGAATTGAAATCCTTTGCAAATGACGTTACCTATCAAGATTGGTTAAAAAATATAAATCGCTTTTCTTATGGAATGACATCTGATAACAAAATAATATGTCTAGCTGATGGTTCTGTGTATTATATGGAAAATCGCCCAGATAAGTTAGATGAAATCAAAAAGATTAGCGGTGACTTATCCATTAAACAATTAGTATCTTCCTCAGATATTAGCATTAGTTATATGCTCACGGAAGATGGTGATTTGTATCAACTCGATAGTTCTGGAAATCGAAAATTGTGCTTGGATTTTGTTTCAGATATCTATCATTATATTTTTGAAGGAGAAGAAGAGTTTTATTTCATTAGAAGAGATCCCGTTACACTTGTTTCAAGTTCGCTCTATTACGATTTTCAGTTATATTATCAGAAAAAGGACAATACAATTGATATAGTAGAAGGTGCAGGCAATATCAGTATTGTGAACTCTCTCACTCATTATCTTATCTATAAAAATGCTATGGATCAAACAAATCAATATTTTATACCTAAGAAGGGAAAAGGAATCAAAGTGAAATATCCTACAAGTAACAGTGATAATTGATTATGTATGAGATGTATTATATAGTAGGATACATATATATATTATGTAAACTATATGATAATTCATAGAACTATCTCTAAACCGAAATAACTTTTCTTAAAGTATCACATAATTTAAAAGAGAGACCATTGCGGTCTCTCTTTCATCTATAGAAAGACAAGTAGCAGTAAAGTAAATCGTGAAGGATACTTAAGTGTGGAGTAATTTAGGGGTTTAAATAGAGTAATTTGTGAAAGTTATATTGTTGCCTGTGCAGCAAATTTTTGCTTTGCTTCATCAATCTTTTGTTGTTCAGCAGCTGGTGTTGGATAATAACCTTTTTCATGCATCACATTAAAAACATCTACTTGAATTTTATGCTCCTGATCTAAACATTGTAAAATAGTATCTCTTAATCCATCATGAAGACATTCATTAGCGAATGTGTTATAGTGTTCCGTTGCCGCCTTTTCAGTACATAATGCATCAGTTAAAACTTCTTTTTCTTTAAAATTAGCTACCATTTGTAACCTCCTTACTGAAGATGAGAATAGATGGCATTGTAATGACCCTGATGTTTCGCAGAAATATCTAACATTTGTTGTTTTATCTGCGGATCTTCACTATGCTCAGCTAACATTTGGAATTTTTTAATTAATAATTCTTCTTCTGATAAAATGTCTTGCACACATGATAATTCTTTGGCTGTTAAATTCATAATTACCTCCTTCAAATGTTTAGTGACAAAGTTAGTATCTCTCTTTATCAAAGAGAAATACAACGTAAATTCTTATAAATAGCCCTTATCTTGTTAATTAAGACAAAGAAAACCGTATATTTTAAACTTTTACAATTTCAAAAAATAAAATTTACAAAATTACTTTTTAAAATCTTATCGTATGAATCTCTTTTCTTTAAAGTACAAGAAAGACTTTTTCTGTAACGAGCAAGGGAAGTGATTCCTTATTATTTAACTTTAGCTTGTTGGGATTTCTTAACCTCTTTCTGATTCATCAAAATGTTTAACTACAATCAGTTAAGGTATTCAAATAAGTGAAAATGTAGTAGAATATTAATAAAATAAACTCAAGTATAAGGTGCAACGTAATGAGGTGATAGAATGACAAATAAATTAAGGATTGCTGTAGTTCAAGCTAACTATCCTAGCAGTCGATGTGAGGAAAATACGAAGATAGGCTTACAATACGTAAAACAAGCAAAGAAAATGAATGCTGATTTAGTCTTGTTTCCAGAATGTTGGTTACATGGTTATCAATTCCCTCTATTAAAAGATGATCTTAGTATCTCTGATATGTATGATATCGACAGATTTGAAGAAACCATGGACAGCATCAAAAATAAAAAATCCTATCAAGAATGGATGAACCAAGCCATTGATGAAAATAGTGAGTATGTAAAACAATTCTGTATGGCTGCAAAGGAGCTTAATATCGGCATAGTCTTAACTGGCTATACGAAAGGTAACGAGAAACCAAGAAATAGTGCAATGATAATTGATAAAGAAGGTAATCTCCTTATGACATATAGTAAAGTACATACTTGTGATTTTTCCTTAGAATCTTTATTAGAGAGTGGCGATGAATTTAAAGTATGCGATTTTCATGGTATAAAGTTAGGTGTCATGATATGTTATGATAGAGAATATCCAGAGAGCGCTAGAATGCTTATGTTAAAAGGTGCAGAAATAATCGTTGTTCCGAATTCCTGTGGTGGAATGAAACCACGAGTACAAGCTCTATCCACGAGAGCATATGAAAATATGACAGGTGTAGTGATGGCAAATACCCCTTTTGAAAATGGTGGAAATTCTTGTGCATTTCAGCCGATTGCATGGGATAAAGACGGCAAAGAGCAAGAAATGACACTTTTTATAGCGGATGCTACGAGTGAGAAAATATATATCGCCGAATTTGATATGGATGCCATTCGGGATTATAGAAACAGCGAAATGATGGGGAATACATTTCGTAAAGTAAATGCTTATGCTGGATTTCTGGATACTATTGTAGAACCACCATTTGTAAGAAATCGTTGGGTGGAGGAATAAGAAAGAGATAGAAATAGGACATACTTAATAATAATAATAATAAGTAACGATATACCGAAATAGGAGTGAATACATGCAGATAACATTAATGCAATATGAAGATGAAAAATTAGAATCAAAGATTACAGCAATTTTAGAGTATGGTAAATTATCAATTTATGGTTACGATGAATATAAGCCATCCACTGAACTCCCACAAGGAAGCGAGTATGAGTATGAAGTTTTGTTGGATACTTTTAGTACGAAGCAGTTACTTGATTTGATTGCACCTGGGAAGAAGGAAGACGAAGCTCTTCACATACTAAAATCTATGTTTCAAGGGAAAGGAGCTGACATCAGATTTCAAGCATTCTGTTTCGAACATGAAATAGAAACCAACTGTTATTCACATTTTGATGATTAGCAAAATTATAATTCACGCACCTAGGCTGGAAGCAGCGATGTTACGAAATACCTGACATGGCCTACGCATAAAAACGAAGACGTATCCCTAAAATACTTAGAATCCTTAGTTGTGACTTATGAGAATAAAGAAGTGTATGGCTGGGGAATTGAACTTAAAGAGCTCCATCAGGTAATTGGTTCTATCGGTGTAGTACAAACCAATTTTGCTATTGAATGTGTACAAATTAGATATAGTATTGGAAAGCCTTGGTGGGGCATTGGTATTACATCAGAAGCATTTCTCGCGGTTATCCAATTTTTTATGGAGGAAGGGTATTTTCGTTTTGCATGATATCTCTGAACCTTTTATTATTAACTAGCATATGATTTAGTAAAATAGTAAGTAGGTACTTTATGGATAATGATTTAGGTGTATTTCAATTACAGCTTCCATTGAATCAACAGAATGTAAATCGCGTTACAGAAGCTAGAATTGAGCATATTTGGAGAAGTAATAGTCAAAATGGTTTAGTCACAATCTCTTATGATGATAGAGCTAACAGAAGATTTAATGAGCTTGTAACACTTATCGTTTCTCCAGTTACCGCAATTCAGAGTACATCCAACCGACGAATCAATTTCAATGATCTACGAGTTGGTATGAGAGTAAATGCTATCTTTTCGTCCAGTATGACAAGAAGTATTCCACCTCAAGCGGTAGCATTCTTGATTGTTGTTCTTGATCGAAGAGAACGAACTGAAGTGACAGAAGGTAGCGTGACTAATGTTGATTTAAGAAATAGAACACTTGAAATAAGAGAGCGTGACCGCGGTCGAGATAGAGACCGTGATAGAGACCGAAATCGTATCACGTTTCATGTAACTAATTCTACAATTATTGAAAACCAAAGAGGACGAAGAATAAATCTAAATGATATTCGTAGAAATGACAGAGTCCGAGTAGAATTTAGAACGATGAGAGAATCTAATCGTCCTAACAGAAATATAGCAATTCAAATTCAAGTATTATAATAAAGTAAATGTTGTAAGTTGATTACTCAAAGATAATTGGTAGTGTAAAATATTATGTGTAAACAGGTTCTTCTAGAAAAAT
>ERZ791922.829-NODE-829-length-15229-cov-3.275076_pt1 | contig 15229 bp, 12 predicted proteins | sample MGYA00510134_ERZ791922 | MGnify/ENA primary metagenome ERZ791922 (study PRJEB30046, sample SAMN00792101) | human gut metagenome | study: EMG produced TPA metagenomics assembly of the A metagenome-wide association study of gut microbiota in type 2...
TAATTCCTTACTGGCTGTAAGGGATATTAACCATAAAAATATTGTAGTAGAAAGGCGGTGCATTCTGCAGCTCCACATTTCGATGCCGAATGAAAAAGCTGTGTGAAACATACCAGATAGGAGATGGAACATATATGTTCCAGGCACATGGGTATCGGCACACATTGGCTACTGTATTTTATGATGAGGGAGTGCCGCTTCAAAGTGTGAGAGATTATCTGGGGCATGCCTATGAAGAAATGACACAGCAATATATAGATTACATGCCGCGCCGGATTGAGGAAGCAAGCAAAGCATATTTTAAGGAAACAGATAGTTCACTGGCAGCCGGATTGAAAGAGAGGTGGAAGCATGGAAGAAGCCATAGACATAAGGACGCTACAGTGCTACCAAAAAGCGACTGAAGAACAGCGGGGAAAAATACCAATAAACGATATTTTGAAATAGGGAAACTGCCAACTTTAAAACTTCAAGAAGAATGGGGCATCTATATTAGACACTGCGGAGAAGTAAAATCTTTAAGCAGCGTCCAACAGGAAACGGTATATTTCAAACGGGTGTGTGAATTTATAAATTGCCTACGGGTAGAGAGTATGAAGGAACATACAAAAGAAGCGTGGGGACAGCAGTTTGAAAGCTGGGTTTCATCACAAGGATTGAAAGCGTATCGGGAATCCAATAAAAATAAAAACTGGAGAGAACGAACACCTATCATTTTATACTTTTTGCATATGCTGGATTTTATTGAATCAGAAATGTCAGGACAGAGAATCTACTTCAAAGACCTGGTATGTTATCAAGAAGCCAGTGAAGAGGAACGTAAGAAGTGTGGACGAGATCCATACTTTGATCTGAGTTTACTGCCAACGGAACAGATTCGGAAGGAATGGGCTGCCTACATTAGAGAAAGTACCAGAATTTATACACTGGGAACATCATTCCAGCATCGGGTGTATTATAATCAAATCTGTAGATTTTTAAACAGCAGAATTGTTTGTGTGGAAAGTATGCGGGAGCAGTCAAAAGAGAAATGGGAGCGTCAGTTTAAACGATGGTTGCTGACAGAAGGAATTCAGATAAACAGAAAAAGCCCAAGCGCATATAGTAAAGAGGGTATGACCAGGAATCCTAATATTTCTTATCTGCTGCGGATGCTGGATTTTACTTATGCGGATATGTGGAAAGATGAGACAGAAAAGGATGTCTGGGAATTAGAAAACCTTTCCATTGAGATAAAAAACAATCCAATCAAGAAATACAAAACACTGAATTTCACAAATATCCGTCAGTCCGACATAAAAAATGAAATAAAAAAAGGAATTTATCTACTGCTTCAAAAGGAAGCAATCGCTACGGTTTCAAAGGAAATGACCGCAGGAAAACGCTTGACGGAATACCTGTATAAGAAACATCCGCAAATACAATCGCTGGGAGAGTTAGACAGAGACATTTTTGAGGAATATCTGATTCATTTGAAAACGGACAGGACAAGAACAAAGTCACTGCATGCGGAGCTTACAAGATTGCGGGCATTGCTGGAAGCGGTTGGAAAAACTTATAAGTACCCTGTTTTGGAAAATCTGATCATTAACAGAGATATTCCACCAACTGCAAGAGCAGAATTCAGAACCTATTCTGATGAGGAATTAAAAAGACTGAATGCAGAAATCGTAAAAATGAATGAGCAGATAGCCAGACTAATAATCATACATCAGATGCTTGGGACACGAATCTCGGACACACTTACCCTTCGGACAGACTGCCTTAGAGGGAAAACGGGAGACAGAGTAGTTCATATCCGACAGATGAAAACACACCCGTATGAGAAGCCTGTTAGTGAAGAAGTGGCAATACTGATCGAGCGATCCATACAATATACAAAGGAAAAATATGGAGAGACCGAATACATTTTTGTGAGGGATTCCGACCCGTCTTTACCAGCACAATATAACTGGATACAGACACAGGTTGTACAGATGATACGAGAGAAAGACTTGAGGGATGATTATGGGAGATTATTCGGCTTCGGAACACATATGTACCGCCATTACTATGGTGTAAAGCTGACAGAAATGCATTTGGATGACTGGACCATCGCAAGATTGCTGGGACACAGCAGCGTTCACAATGTAAAATATTACCGTAAAATGAGCAATCAGATTCTGGCAGATGAAACAAGAAAAGTACGAGAAAGGTTATCGCAGATGATCTTGGAAAATTTAGATGGATGGGGCGAGGAATATGAACAAGTACGATACGATGTTAGCTGTAAATAAGAAGAGAAATAAGAGAAAAATTGATACAGCGAAGAAAGAAATTTATAAAATGCTGGAAAATGGAGAAAAAGTCACCGTAACAAAGCTGATAGAGCAGACAGGTTTATCGAGAGGATTTTTTTACAAAAATGAAGAAGTACGAGCTTTGTTAGACCGAGCAGTGGAACAGCAGGCGGGTATGGTAAGTCCCAAGCGTTACATAGGCAATATCGCACAAAAAAGAAAAATTGAGTTATTAGAGGAACAGAATGAAAAGCTGTTAAAAGAAATAGCAGCGTTGCAGGAAGAAAACAATAGGTTAAAAAAGGCACTTGGAAAACGTGCATTGAATACGATTAAAAATTTGTAAAGAATGTAAAATAGCAAATTCTGGATGGCAGACGCAAATATATGCGTCTGTTGGTCTTTCATATAAATTTTACTTTGATTTAACAAACTGGTGGTAGTTGATTTTACATGATTTTCGTACAATGGTATCACAGCAGTAAAATGTAATGTTGTGAAAAATGAAGAAAAGATAGAAGGTATGAAAAGCAAAATGAGAACAAATTATCGCCTTAAAAGAGAAAAAATACCCCAAAAAGAGTACACAAAACACGCAATTGTACACCGTACAGCCCAGTGTTTACAAGGGGTTGAGGGTACCCTACTAGAAATGGTGGATGAGCCGACATCTGCGTTGGATCCGATTTCTACTTCAAAAATAGAAGACCTTGCGATGGAACTAAAAAAAGATTATACTATTATCATGGTTACACATAATATGCAGCAAGCAGTACGTGTGTCAGATAATACAGCATTTTTTCTCCTTGGTGAGGTTGTGGAGTACAATGATACAGAAAAATTGTTCTCTATTCCGGCAGACAAAAGAACAGAAGATTATATCACAGGGAGGTTTGGTTGATCAATGCGGAACAGATTTGACAGACAGTTACAATTATTGGATGAACAGCTTATTCATATGGGTGAGTTATGTGAGATTGCAATTGCAGATGCAACAAAAGCATTGCAGGATGGAAATGTACAGCAGGCAAAAGCTGTAATGGAAGCAGATGAAGAAATAGATCAGATGGAAAAGGATATAGAAAGACTCTGCTTAAAATTATTGTTGCAACAACAACCTGTAGCAAGGGATTTACGAAGAATTTCGGCAGCGCTGAAGATGATCACAGATATGGAAAGAATTGGAGATCAGGCTTCTGATATTGCAGAAATCGTGATTTCTACAGAAAAGGTAACCAAATCAGATATTGATGAGATTGGAAATATGGCAAGTGCTGTAAGTAAGATGGTTCGAGATAGTGTGTTGGCATATGTTTCGAAAAATCTTGAGCTTGCTCAGAATGTGATTCTGGAAGATGACACAGTAGATCAATATTTTGAGGATGTAAAAGAACGAATGATTGCTTTTATAAAAGAAGAAAAAGGAAATCATGGAAAACAGATTTTTGATTTGATTATGGTAACAAAATATTTAGAACGAATAGGTGACCATGCAACCAACATTGCAGAATGGGTGGAATTTTCAATTACCGGGGTCCATAGAAATAATGCAGAACTGGAGTTGAAATAGAGAAAAATAGTAAGAGAATAGGAGAGGGCAGATGATATATTGTGTAGAAGATGATGATAATATTCGTGAACTAGTGATTTACACATTGGAAACAACCGGATTAAAGGCAAAAGGCTTTTCAGAGGGGACTTCATTTATGGAGGCCTTGGCTTTTGATACACCAGAGTTGATTTTGCTGGATATCATGCTGCCAGGAGAGGATGGAATGGAGCTTTTAAAAAAATTAAAAGGCTCTTCCAAAACAAAAAATATTCCTGTTATTATGGTGACTGCTAAGGGAACAGAATATGATAAGGTTATGGGGTTGGATTCCGGAGCAGATGACTATGTGACAAAACCATTCGGTATGATGGAACTTGTTTCTCGAGTTAAGGCAGTTTTGCGTAGATCAGGGCAAGTTCCAGATCGTTCAGAAGTAGAACTTCATGGTGTAAAAATGAATGTAAAAAAGCATGAAGTAACGGTAGATGGAGTACCGGTAACTTTAACATTAAAGGAATTTGAATTATTAGAGCGATTAATGAGAAATAGAAATATCGTGCTTACCCGAGATCAGCTTCTGGAAGATATCTGGGGATATGATTTTGACGGAGAAACGAGAACGGTTGATGTGCATGTCAGAACACTGCGGCAGAAATTAGGTGAAAAAGGTGCGATGATTGAAACTGTACGTGGTGTTGGATATCGGATAGGAGAAGATTATGAAGGCTAAGATACGTCGGAGTATGGTGCTGATTCTTGGGATTACATTGCTGGTGTCATACGGCCTTCTTTCCCTTTTTTTCTATAAACAAGGGATGCAGACTCTTCGGGAAGAGGTACGGCAGGAAGCACGCTATATCTGTGAAGCGGTCAGAATCGGGGGACCTGAGTATCTGGAAGAACTGGATAAGGTAGAAGTACATACACGTGTAACATGGATCGCTGAAGATGGAACGGTTTTCTATGATTCGGGAGAGAACGAGAGTTATCTTGAGAATCATAAAGACCGGGAAGAGGTAGAGGAAGCGATGAAAAACGGAAGTGGAGAAAAGACAAGGATGTCTTCCACGAAAAAAACAGAAATGTACTATTATGCGCTTCGAATGGATGATGGAACAGTACTTCGGGTGTCTAAAGAGATGGACAGTCTTGCAAGTACAGCATTTCGTATGCTGCCGGTTGTTTTTTTGATTGCAGCGACGATGATGGTATTTGCATATATGCTTGCCAGATGGCAGACTGCCCGCTTAATTGAACCGATCAATAAATTAGATATTGAACATCCTCTGGAAAATGATATTTATGAGGAATTGACCCCGCTTTTAGAAGCGATGGATCAAAGGAATAAAGAAAAAGATGCAGTGTCCAATATGAGAAAAGAATTTTCGGCAAATGTGTCTCATGAGTTAAAGACTCCTCTAACTTCAATTTCCGGGTATGCTGAGATTATGAAGAACGGACTTGTGAGGGAAGAGGATATTCCGGTCTTTTCAGAACGGATTTATAAAGAGGCAAGACGTTTGATTCATCTGGTAGAAGATATTATTAAACTTTCCAAGCTGGACGAAGAATCTGTAGAACTTGAAAAAGAGGATGTCGATCTTTATGGGTTATGCAGAGAAATTATTAGTCGTCTGGCTCCTCAGGCACAGACGCGACGCGTGCAGATTGTGTTAGAAGGAGAGCCGGTGTGCTATCATGGAATTCGGCAGATTCTGGACGAGATGATTTATAATATTTGCGAAAATGCAATTAAGTATAATGTTGACGGTGGAAAGGTAGAGGTTTGGGCAGGAAATACGTTGAGCGGTCCCAAAGTGATGGTTTCTGATAATGGGATTGGTATTCCTCAGGAACATCTGGGACGTATTTTTGAACGGTTCTATCGGGTGGATAAAAGCCATTCAAAGGAACGTGGAGGAACCGGTCTGGGACTTTCTATAGTGAAACATGGTGCAATTTTACATGGAGCAAAAGTGAATGTGGAGAGTAACGTCGGAAAAGGAACAAGGATGGAGATTCTCTTCACAAGAGAAGAAAGAGAATGTAATATGGAATCTAAAAAAGAAATCGATGCTGAGATATAAAAGCATCGATTTCTTTTTTAGAAATAAAAAGTAAAATAATTGCTTGAAACTATTATATTATTGTTTGGTTTTGATGAAAATCTATACAATTTATGTACAAAATGTTAAAATACGACTAATATGGGTAATCCATATGGGAAACATGTAAACCAATATAGGAGAAGAGTTTATGAGAAGAGGATTATGGAAAAAAATTGCTGCCTGCATGTTGGCGACAGCAATGGTACTGACGTTGTTTCCAACACCGGAAGTACAGGCAAAAGAAGGATCTGTGGTGGAATATGAGATTTATCCGCAGCCTCAAAAAGTGACATATTCCGATGGAGATTTTATTATTCGGAAAGATGTTAATGTTGTGTATGAAGATGGAATTGATAAGTACACAAAACAAAAAGTACAGGATGTGCTCAAGAACAAAGGAATTTCAGCGCCTTCTGTTACAGGGAAGATTGACAAAAAGAAGACCAATATTCTGATAGGAACAAAAGGTTCTGAAGGATATGTAGAACAGTATGCGAAGGAAAAGAAGCTTCTGGATGACACAGTGTTTCAAGAGCATTTGAATCCGTATGTACTGGATGTTAATGAAAATGTAATTACGATTGTCGGTAAAGATACCGATGCTGCATTTTATGGAGTGGTATCCCTGATGCATATTTTAAATCAGCTGGATGGGCGCACAATACGGAATCTACGGATTGAGGATTACGCAGATACAAAAACCAGAGGATTTATCGAAGGATATTATGGACTTCCATGGTCTAATGCAGATCGTATGTCGTTGATGGAGTTTGGCGGACAGTTTAAGATGACTTCTTATATTTTTGCTCCGAAGGACGATCCTTATCATTCGTCTCAGTGGAGAACGCCGTATCCGGAGGACAAGCTTGCAGAAATCGCAGAGATGGCAGAAGTTGGAAATGCGAATAAGTGCCGTTTTGTATGGACGATTCATCCGTTTATGTACGGTGGAATGACAGAAGCAACTTATGATGCAGATATTGAAGCGATTAAAGCAAAGTTTGAGCAGTTATATCAGGCAGGTGTACGTCAGTTTGGAGTGTTGGCGGATGATGCCGGAAATCTTCCGAGAACAGTAATTGTCCGGGCAATGAACGATCTTCAGAAGTGGGTGGATTCTAAAAAGGACGTATACAATCTTGTATTCTGCCCGGGTGGTTATAATGATTCCTGGCAGAAAGATTATTCCGAGCTGAATCAGTATGATGATGGCTTTCCGGAGGATATTCAGATTTTCTGGACTGGACAGGCAGTGTGTCAGCCGGTCGAGCAGTTGACTTTAAATAACTTTAGAAGAAAAAACCTTCCACAAGGAGCAGAAGACCGAAGAAGTCCGTTATTCTGGCTGAACTGGCCGGTGAATGATATCAATATGAACCGTCTTTTGATGGGAGAGGGAACGCTGCTGCATAATGATGTAAATGTAGAAGATTTGTCCGGTGTAGTGACGAACCCGATGCAGGATGCAGAGCCTTCTAAGGTTGCAATATTTGCAGTTGCGGATTATGCATGGAATGTCAGCTCATTTGATTCTGCTGAGAGTTGGAAAGATTCATTTAAATATGTGGAACCAGATGCGTCCGCGGCTCTGTATGAATTGGCAAAGCATATGTCAGACCCATCTCCAAATGGACACTGGCTGGTTCTGGAAGAGAGTAAAGAGCTGCAGCCGTTGCTGGACGGTTATGCACAAGCACTGGAAAGTTCTGCTGTGACAAAAGAACAGGGAAATACTCTAATCGAAGAATTTGAGAAAATCGTGAACGCTTGTGACGAGTTTGAGATGAAGTGCAAAAATGAACGGATGAAAGAACAGGTAACTCCGTTCTCGGATTCGCTGAGAGATCAGGCTGAGGCTGCAATTGCATTTATAGAGACTGAGCAGGCAATAGAAAAAGGGAATGTATCTGAAATCTGGAAGTTTTATTCTCAAGCGACAGCAAAGCTGGCGGATAGCAAAACACATTTGAGACCAAAACTCCAAAACGGTCAGAAAGTGATGACAAATGCTCTTCCTGGTTCCAAGAGAATCACTCCATTTTTAAATAAGGTAAATGAGCTGGTGTCACCGACTGTAAATTCTATGATTGATGAAAATAAAATCATTACTAGTCTGATTACTAACAGAACAGATACACCGGATGGAGCTTTGGATAAAATTACAGATGGTAAGGATTCTACAATTGTGACATGGCAGAATCCGAATACACTGGCAAAGGATACATATATCGGCTTGCGCTATAGCAAACCAATTCATTTGGAGAAAGTAACCTTCAAGATGGGAGCGGACAATCCGAGAGATACTTTTGATGCAGGTAAGCTGCAGTATACGGAGGACGGAACAACCTGGCTGGATCTTGCAGGAACAGAGTATACAGATACAAGAGCAGAAATTACTGCAGAAAATCTGAATTTGCAAATAAGAGGTATTCGGTTGATTTCTACAGCAGAGACACCAAACAGATGGCTCAGCTGTAAAGGAATTGAAGTAAATAAGACAGAAGAAACGCAGCAGCCGCAAGTTGAAAAACTAGTGGGTACCGGATTTTATAATGAAGAATTGATGGTAGTCCGCAATGGAAATGTCGGAATGATGATTGATGGTGCGGTTGATAAGTCTGGTAATAATTATATCGGATTTTCCAAATCTAATGAAGGCAGTGATCCTGACAAAGATAAAACAGTAGTAGACGCTTATGTCGGATTACAGTTTGAAGAGCCGGTAACAGTAGGGCGTTTTGTAGTAAGTCAGGGAACTGGAGATCACATTTCCAAAGGAAAACTGGAATATCAGAATGAGAAAAATGAGTGGGTAGAAATTAGATCCTATGACAATATCGGAGAAGACTTTGACGAGACGTTTTCTCCTGTCAAGGCTAAGGCAATCCGTTTGGTAAATACGGAAATTGCTGCAATCTGGTGGAGAGTTTATGAGGCGGAAGCATATGCGGGTGATGATGCAGAGGATACGGAGCCACTGAATAAGACGATAATAAAGACTCCAATCTGGACGGTTTATGATGGGCAGGAAACGAATCTGACTGATGGGAACGAAGACAGTATTGTATGGTACAACACCGGAAAGAATGCAGAAGAAGAAAGAGATGATGATACACTGGTTGGAGATTATCTCGGTATGGATCTCGGAAGAGTGACCAAGGTTGGTGTGGTAGAGTTTGTCGTTGGACAGGACGAAAACGGAGATAAGTGGGAGAAATACAAACTGGAATATTCTGCGGCTGATGTAGCTGCTGTAGATCAGGTTCCGGCTGACAGTTGGAAAACATATAAAGAATATACAGGCGTTGCCAGTGGAAAAGATGTTCATCAAGAAAATCTAAATGGAATAGAAGCGAGATACGTCCGCTTGGTAAATCAGCAGAAAAAACATGCGTGGGTGAAGTTTGGTGAGTTCAATGTAGAAAAATATAAGAAGCCAAGCGGTGATAATCCAAATGTATATACAAATGTAGATGCGTTGAAGAAACTTGAAACTGAAAATGAGATGGACCGAATTGCATTTGCTCCAGTAAAAAAACTGACATTGCAAGCCGGAGAGTATGTAGGTGTTGTATTTGATAGAATCCGGGATATTACCGATATTCAAGTAGATACGACAGAAACGCTGAAGCTGGAATCGTCTTTGAATGGAGTTGTCTGGAAAACAGTGAAAGAAAAATCATTTGAAGATGCAAGATATGTCCGGGTAATCAATGATACAAAGAGTGCAGTGACCTTTGATTTGAATACTTTTGTAGTAGAAACATATGAAATAGAACCTATTTCTGTAGAAGATACAAACTTTGGGTCTTATGACGGCGGAGATCATCTGAATGCATTTGATAAAGACAGAACAACACAGGCAATGTATACAGGCAGTCAAACTCAGGGGCTTTTCATTACTTATGATCTGGGGCAGAAAATTGATTTACAGACTTTGAAAATTGTTCTTCATGATGGAATGAGCGATTTTCCGCGTCATGCAAAAGTATCGGTATCAGCCGATAATAAGACATGGAAAGAGGTTATGCTGATTGGGGCACAGGATGGACCGAATGCTGGAGAGGCAGAGAATCAGGATAATATTGCAGATTTATTTCCGGTTCATGAAACGTCTTATTATACAAAAGAAACAACAAATATTAATACGCAGGCAAGATATGTGAAATTTGAAATTACCAGAACAAAAGCAGGAGATAATAAATGGGTCAGAATCAATGAAATTGAGTTGAATGGAGGCCAGTTATATCTCCCGGAGGTGAATGATCCTACAATTGTTGGAGAAAATGTGACAGAGACAGATGGAAACGTGCTGGTGAATATGATTGACGGAGAGGTTTCTACCACATATCAGTGTGAAAGCGATAAGGCGGGAAGTTTTACCTATCGTTTATCTGATCGTACAAATGTAACTAAGCTTGTTTTTCTGCAGAGTCCGAATACGATTTCAAACGCAGAAGTGACTGCAGAAGTAATGCAGGATGGACAGATAAAGACAGTAACTCTGGGAACACTCAATACAAGTATGAATGAATTTAATACATCAGCGTTTGAACATGTATTGTCAGTGACAGTATCCTGGGAAGCCGGAAAAGCGCCGGAAATTCATGAAATTCTGACATCTACTGGGAAAGTGGCAGCTGTAGATAAAGAGACATTAAGAACGTATTATAACGATCACAAAGAAGAAGATACATCTGCATGGACACCGGAAAGTGCGAAGATATATCGAGAGGCAGTGAAATTTGCAAAATCTGTTCTGGATAGTGAATACGCAACACAGGCAATGGTTAATACAGCGTTAGCTGAGCTTCAGGAAGCAGTAGAAAATAAAGTGGAAAAGGCAGATATGAATGCATTTGCCGATAAAGTAAAAGAAATTACGGATAAGGTAATTGCAGAAGAAAACTATTTACCGAGAACCTGGATTGTGTATGCGGAGAGATTAGCGGCGGCTGAGGCGGCGAAAGAAAATGAGAATATTTCTCAGGCTGAATTGGATGAGCTTTTGAAAAATCTGCAGAGTGCGGCAAATGGACTTGTTTATGAAGTAAATAGTATAGAAGAACTGCAGGTTCTGTTAAGTGATGTGAAAGAGTATGATTTAGAGGTGGATTATGCTGAAAATTCTCTAGCAGAATTAAAGGAAGCGATAAAAGCTGGGGATGCCATGGTTGCGGCTGATGCAGAAGTGCGTCAGAATCCGAAAGATGTCAAAGCTGCTTTGACAAGACTTGAGAAAGCAGCAGAAAGATTTCATACATGGACAGCGTTGGAAAACACGCTAAAAGAAGCGAAAGACATTGATATAACCAAGTATACACCGGCAAGTGTAAAGAAACTGCAGGATGCGATAAAAGCGGCAGAAGCTCTGAATGATACAGAAACAACGACAAATGAGAACATTGCAGAAGCAATTACAGCGTTGCAGGAGGCGATTAAGGGAATGACTCCTGTAGAAGAGACCTCGGGCGTATTGGCAGAAATTGAAAGATTAGAAAAACTTCCGGCAGAAGAATACACCGAAGAAAGCTATGCTGATTTACAAACAGTTCTTACAGAAGTGAAAGCGGAATTAGAAGCCGGAAAAACAGAGTATAAGGCTTATCTGGAAAAGATGAAAAAGGCAGAAAGTGGTCTGGTTTCAATCATAGAACTGAAGAACGTGGTAGACGCCGCGAAAGAAATGGATTTGAGTATTTATACGGAAACAAGTCAGAATTCATTAAATTCGAAAGTAGCAGAAGCGGAAGCACTTTATCAAAACGGAACGAAAAAGACAATAGAGGAAATGATAAAATCGCTTCAGGAAACAATAGAACAAATGATTTTGACAGTTGAGTATGTACAGACTCAGACACAGGAATATGCAGATGTGCTGGAAGGAAATTATACAACTTCATCCAGAGAAATACTGCAAAAGACATTAGATGAAGTCGCTCAAAAGGCGCAGGATGAAGTCTTGACACTTTCTGTATTTGCAGAATATCAGGCAAAACTGCAAGAGCAGAAGGAATTATTGATTGATACAACAGAACTTCTGGCGGCGATCAATCAGGCAGAGCAGGTAAAAGGAGATGGATATACGAGCGTTTCCTTTAAGAAATATACAAATTTGATTGCGCGTGCAAAAGAACTGCTTGAAAACGGAAAAGTAACCGAGATTGCAGATGCGGTAAATGCCTTGAATCATCCGGAAGAAGTTTTGGTAAAACGAGGAGATTTCGGTAAGCTGCAAAGTCTGGTCAGTGAGTATAAAAATATGGATTTGTCCGGCTATACGAAAGAATCTGCTGATAATTTAAAGGCAGAACTTATGATGGCGGAATTCATGATCCAGCAAGGAGATTATGGACAGGATCAGATTGACGCACAGGCAGAAGCAATTAAAGTGGCAGTAAAAGCATTGAAAAAGGTAACAGAAAACGACGGAAATGGAAATGAAAACAGTAGTGCTTCTCAACAAAGTGGTGGAGATAAAACTCCGACAACGGGAGATACCAAAACACCAGTTTTCTGGGTTGCCATGTTGATATTATCAGGATTTGTACTGGTAGAAAGAGATAAGAGAAGGAGATTCCATAGATAAAATATCTGGAAGGAATAACAGGTCAGCTTCGGCTGACCTGTTATAATTTTGAGGTGTAATTTGTCTGTATTCTGATGGTAATTTTCTTACGAGAATCTTTTCAAAGGGGAAATTATTTGATACAATAACAGAAGACTTACACAGATTTTATCAAATGGAGGTAGGAATTGTGAAGATTGTATTAGAACGATATCATGGACTGGGAAACGATTACCTTGTATTCGACCCAAATAAAAATGAACTAAAGCTGAGCAAAGACAATGTAGAGATGCTTTGTAATCGAAATATGGGACTTGGTTCTGACGGGATTCTGGAAGGTCCTTATATAGGCGAAAAACAGATGACTTTAAAAATCTGGAATCCAGACGGAAGTATTGCAGAGAAGAGTGGAAATGGTGTACGTATCTTTGCAAAATATTTAAAAGATGCAGGATATGTGCAGAAGAAAAAATATGATTTAATGACAGATGGTGGAGCAGTAGAGATCACATATCTCAATGAGGATGGAAGTAGACTTCGTGTTTCTATGGGAAAGGTTTCTTTTTGGAGTGATGAGATTCCAGTGACAGGAGAACGCAGAGAAGTCATCAATGAAGATATGGTATTCGGTAGCACCTTGTATCCGGCTACTTGTGTATCTGTGGGCAATCCACATTGCGTGATTCCGATGCGGGAAATCTCCAAGCCACTGGTATGTAAGATCGGTAATTTTTCAGAAGTTGCAAGATATTTTCCGGAACGTGTAAATACAGAGATTATGAAAGTGATTGACAACAACCACATTGCAATTGAGACTTTTGAGCGAGGCGCAGGATATACAATGGCAACCGGAACCGGAGCGTGTGCTGCGGCAGCAGTTGCATACAAACTGGGGTCTACAGGCAATAAAGTAATTGTACAGATGCCGGGTGGAGAATTGCAAGTGGAGATTGGAGAAGATTGGGAAGTATATATGACAGGTGATGTGTTCTATGTTGCGAAGGTAACATTGAGCAGTGAATTTGCAGAAAAGCTGCGTGCATTGCAGTAAGAATATGCTTAGAAGAGGTTAAAAGATGAAGTTTACAAAAATGCAGGGACTTGGAAATGATTACGTGTATGTGAACTGCGTAGAGAAAAAGTTAGAAAACGCATCTCAGATTGCAATTGCAGTCAGCGACCGACATTACGGAATCGGTTCAGATGGATTGATTTTGATTAATTCTTCGGAAGTGGCAGATTTTGAGATGGAGATGTACAATGCAGACGGCTCCCGTGGGGAGATGTGTGGGAACGGTATCCGCTGCGTCGGAAAATATGTATATGATTATGGATTGACCGATAAGACCCATGTTACCATAGAGACACTTGCGGGAATCAAATATTTGGATTTGCAGGTAGAGAACGGAAAGGTCAAACAGGTGCGGGTGAATATGGGAAGTCCGTTACTGAAGCCGGAAGAGATTCCGATTGCTTTGGAAGGCGAGAATGTGATCGATGTGCCAATCTCTATCAATGACACTGCGTATCGTATGACAGGCGTGGGAATGGGAAATCCGCATACTGTTGTATTTTTGGATGATATAGAGCAGATGAAGATTGAAGAAATCGGTCCGAAGTTTGAAAATCACAGTTATTTTCCGAATCGAGTGAATACAGAATTTGTGAAAGTCATAGATCGAACGCATGTAAAAATGCGGGTATGGGAGAGAGGTTCAGGCGAGACGCTTGCCTGCGGAACCGGAGCATGTGCGGTTGCTGTTGCCTGTATTTTGAATGGATTGACAGAAGAAGATGTGACGGTGAGCCTTTTAGGCGGTGATTTGCAGATACAGTGGGAACGAAAAGAGAACATTGTATATATGACAGGTCCGGCAGAAGTAGTCTTTGAAGGGGAATGGAATCAATAAATATAGAGTAAAATGATGAAAATACAGGAAACTAAAATGCGCTAGCTTGAAAAGTTGGCGCATTTATTTTGAACAAATAGAAATTGTCGAAAAATAAAAGGAAAAAGAAGGAAAAATCTAATGATAAAAAATGAAAAAGGGGTTGATTTTTTTGTCCAGTTTGATATAATAACCATGTTGCTTACGACAAGTAAGAAAAACGCAGCAAGACAATGCGGAATGGTGTAATTGGCAGCACAGCAGACTCTGACTCTGTTAGTAGGGGTTCAAGTCCCTTTTCCGTAGCTTAGGAATCTGGATAACAGATTCCTTATTTTATCGGAGTGTGGCTCAGCTTGGTAGAGCGCTACGTTCGGGACGTAGAGGTCGCAGGTTCAAATCCTGTCACTCCGATTTACTTCCCTCGTATTTACGGGGGATTTTCATTTTTATAAGGGTAAAAAGCTAGTTGGCTTTAGTTGGGATTATCCGGCGCATGTCAGATTTTAGAATTTGGCGTTGTGTGTCCGGATAATTTTTTTATTAAAATTTTGACTAAGATGATTGTAACAAAATAACATAATTTGGTACTAATGAGTAGAAGGAGGTTGAAAGCGTAAGTGATTGAAGAAATATATGAGATGTATTCAAGAAAAGTATTTTTATTGAGCAAGACAAATAATGTGGATATTGCAGAGGAAATGTTCAATGGGAACAAAAAGAAATGTATTTAAGGTTAATTAGCAACTTATCTTTTACTAATACTACTTATAAGGAAGATAATTAGTGTCTGCTGAGCAAACTGAAAACACTTGATTTTACTGACTTTTGCC
>ERZ791922.840-NODE-840-length-14946-cov-1.902089_pt1 | contig 14946 bp, 16 predicted proteins | sample MGYA00510134_ERZ791922 | MGnify/ENA primary metagenome ERZ791922 (study PRJEB30046, sample SAMN00792101) | human gut metagenome | study: EMG produced TPA metagenomics assembly of the A metagenome-wide association study of gut microbiota in type 2...
GTCCTTGAGGCGCTCGGCCATAGCCGGGTTTTCATCGTACACCTTGTTGAGCTCGTAGATCATCTCCTGAGTCCTGCCCACGGCGAAGGACGGGATGACAACTGTGCCGCCACGGTCCACCGTCCGAAGGATGGCGTCGAGAAGGTTGTTGATGCTCATGGCGTTGTCGGGATGGAGCCTGTTTCCGTAGGTGCTCTCCATGATGACATAGTCGGCCTTGCGGAACTTCGTCGGGTCTCTCAGGATCGGTCTGCCCTCCACTCCGATGTCTCCGGAAAAGATTATCTTAGTCTCTTCGCCGGCCTCTTTCACCCAGAGCTCGGTCATGGCGGAGCCGAGTATGTGGCCCGCGTCGTTGAAGCAGATGGTGATCTCTTCATTGAGTTTGATGATCTGGTCGTACCTGACCGGCTCGATCAGCGGGAGACAGGCCTCCGCGTCCTCTACCGTATAGAGAGGCTCTACTGTCTTCTGGCCTTTTCTCTGTGCCTTCTTATTGGCCCACTCCGCCTCCTTCTCGTGGATGTATCCGCTGTCTCTGAGCATGATCGGCAGAAGATCCGCAGTCGGCTTCGTGCAGTAGATCCTCCCGCGGAAGCCCCTCTTCACCAGAAGCGGGATCCTGCCGCAGTGGTCGATGTGGGCATGGCTCAGGATCATTGCCTCCACATCAGATGGATCAAACGGAAATTCCTGAAAATTAAGCTTGTCCTGTGACTTTCCTCCCTGAAACTGTCCGCAATCCATCAGCAGGTTGTGATGATCTGTGGTCAGAAGGTGACAGGATCCGGTCACGCCAGTAGTTGCCCCGCAAAATTCAATCTTCATTTTCGAATCTCCTCTCGTTCTCAGAATGAAAATCCGATCCTCCTGTTACTGTCATATCCCTGGCTCTGGCGAAGTCCCTGAGCCACTGGGAATCGTAAAAAGTGGCGGATGGGTGCCAGCACTCTATTCCGTCGACGCCCGAATCCATCAGCCTTTCTATCACGTTGGTGATCCTCGGTCTGAACGTCTCCAGCGTCTCGTTCTTCTGCCGGATCTCCATTGGATGCGCCATGACCGCCATTCCTCCGGCTCTGTGTATGAGGCTGATCGCCCTGGCACTGGGCATGTGCTTCTTCTTCACAGAGCTTATCTCCGGCCTTGAAAACACTGTCCTAAAGACATCTTTGACGGACTGCGCATATCCCTTTTTCACCAGGACCCTGGCGAACGTGGGTTTTCCCACGAAGTGTCCGTCGTTTATCTCCAGCAGATCGTCTATGCAAACATCGTAACCCATCTTTTGAAGAGCCTTCAGAAATTTGTCGTTTCTCTTCGCCCTCTCCATTCTTGCCTCGAACAGCGCAGCCTGGAGCTCCTCGTTCTCCAGATCAAAGCTGTATCCAAGCATGTGTACGGTGTTGCCATACTCATCCACCGTTGAGAGTTCTATTCCCGGTATCACGGTTATGGCCTTTTCCCGGGCATAAGAAATCGCGGCAACGGACCCCTCCACTCCGTCGTGGTCCGTTATCGCGATAGTTGAATACCTTCTTTGAATGTACCAGTCGACGATCTCCTCAGGTGTCTTCACCCCGTCGGAAAAAGTCGTGTGAATGTGATAGTCGCAGTCAAGCAGCATGCCGTCTCCTCAAGCTCGTTATCCTAGTTCTCACTCTGCAGATAGCTGATATATGGAAGGCCTCTGTATCTCTGGTCGTAGTCCAGTCCATATCCGATGATGAAAAGATCGTCCACCGTGAATCCCACGTAGTCAGCCTTGAAGCCGGTGGTGCGCCTGGACGGCTTGTCCAGCATGGTGCACACTTTCAGCCATCTCGGGTTCCTCTCCTTGAGCTTCTCCATCAGGAAGCTGAGGGTGTTTCCGGAATCCACGATGTCCTCCACCACAAGTACGTTCTTCTTGTACAGGTTCGACTCCACGTCCATCTTGATGGTCACGACTCCGGATGAAGCCGTGCTGGAACCGTAACTGCTGGCTATTACAAAGTCCAGCTTGGTGTCCATCGGGATCTCCTTCACCAGATCCGTCATCCACATCACAGCACCCTTGAGAGTGCATACCACGATGAGCTCGTCCTGATCCTTCAGATCTTCCCTGATCTGCCGTCCAAGCTCCCTGGCGCGGGCTCTTATCTGCTCCTCCGTGAAGAGTATCTTTCCCACAGGCTCCTGTTCCATAGCCGTCTCATTTATGACCTCTGCCGAAGCCTTCTTTTCCTCTGCCATCAGTATTCTCCTTCTGTTAGATTTATATTCAATTATACGCAAAGGCTCCATGTATTGCAAAAAAATAACGCATCCCCCGGACGCTGCCGGCGAAATGCGTCATGACGCGTAATGAGTTATTACTTTTTTTCCGACGAGATGTTCCTGTACACCGTATCGTACACTTCCTCGACGCTCCTCCCGGCGAGATCTTTCTGGAAATTCTCCTGGATCTCTCTTAGCTGGGAATCGAGCCCGCTGTGTATATTCCTTCCCACCGGGCATTCCGGGTTGGGATTCTCATGGAATCGGAAAAGATCGTCAGCGCTGTTGGTCTCCACGGCGTCGTATACGTCGAGGAAGGTTATGTCCTTCAGAGGCCTGGTGAGGCTGATCCCTCCGGGGCCTCTCTTTACATCTATCAGCCCGGCGTTCTGTAGCTGTACCATTATGTTTCTCACTATCACGGGATTGCTCCCGATGCTTGCCGCGAGGAACTGGCTGGTGACCTTGCGGTCCTTTCCAAAATACTCCACTGCTGCCAGCAGGTGGATCCCTATCGTGAATTTAGTTGAGATCTGCATGAACGTTCACCTTCCATTACTATATTTTCATAATTGTAATGTATACCATTACAATTATGATGTCAAGTTCGAGGCTTTTTACTATGCATCGTCCACTCACATCGATGATCTACAGTGACTCTCTGAATATCTCCTCTATCTCGGCTGCATCCAGCTTGCGATAGCCTCCATCCAGAATGATGGTGCCCTTCACCATATCAGGGATCATTTCCTCCGTGGCTCCGAGGTCCGTCAGGTTCATCACGACCCCGATCTCCTTCATCCATGACTCCATGGCGCTCAGTCCGGCCTCCGCCAGCTCCTTTTCAGACTTTCCATCCGCAGGAATGTCCCAGACGTTTGCGGCGAACCTGGCGAATTTTGGCAGGCCGTCATTCATTATGTGGCGGTAATACGGCAGGGATACGGCTGCAAGCGTCATTCCGTGGGTTGCGTTCGTACATGCTCCTGCAGACTGTCCCAGCATGTGCACCATCCAGTCTGTGCTCTTGCCCTTGGCGATAAGCGTGTTCAGGGCCCAGGTCGCAGTCCACATTATATTGCTCCTGGCCTCGTAGTCCTGAGGGTCCTTTACCGCTATACGGCTCGAATGGATCACGCTCCTCATCAGCCCTTCGCTAATGTAATCGCTGGTGTTGTCGTCCTCTCCGGAAAAGTACTGCTCGCAGATGTGATTGAAGATATCGTAAATGCCGGATACCATCTGGTAGCGCGGAAGTGTCAGCGTATAGGACGGATCCAGTATGGCAAACCTCGGCATGATCTTCTCGTCCTTGAACACGTGCCCTATCTTCAGCTTCTGTTCCGGATTGGTGATGACAGCTCCGGAATTCATTTCGGAACCGGTTCCCACCATGGTGAGAACTGCTCCGACCGGAAGGGTGTCACAAGTCGGCTCTTCAAAGCGGATGTAGTATTTCTCCCACGGATCCTCATCGCAGTTCACTGATACTGACAGAGCCTTGGAATAGTCGATGACTGATCCGCCTCCAACGGCGAGGATCAGGTTCACTTTATTTTCTCTGGCAATAGCGATCCCCTCTCTCAGCTTCTCTATAGTAGGATTCGGCATGACTCCGGCGATCTCTGTAACGTTTTTCCCGGCATCTCTGAGCACTCCAATGACCTCATCGTATATACCGTTCTTTTTGATCGAGCCGCCGCCATATACCAGCAACACGTTGTCTCCGTACTTATTCAGTTCATCCCTCATCGAGCCGACAGCCCCCTTGCCGAAATACAGCTTTGTAGGATTGCAGTATGTAAAATTACCTAACATCGTTTTCTCCTTCTCGTTATCCTTATTTCGTCGACGATATCGCTGCTACAGGATATCTCCTTTTACACTGCCGTTCAGCAGCTTGCCTCCGCGGATGTCCAGATCCGGGTACTTCTTCTGAAGATCCTTTATCGCCGCACTGATCCCTGTCCCGCCGGATGTGGCGAAGATCCCGATCTTCTTTCCTGCGAGGTCGTTGTTTTCGATGAACGTGTTGATGACCCTCGGGGCAACTCCCCACCAGATCGGGAATCCAATGTATACGGTGTCGTACCCTGAAAACTCTGTGGTCTTCTCCGCCAGCTCAGGTCTTGATGACGGATCTCTCATCTCAAGAGTGCTGCGGCTCTTCCTGTTTGTCCAGTCCAGGTCGGCGGAGGTGTATTTCTGTGCAGGGACTATCTCGTACACATCTGCTCCCACCTCTGAGGCCAGATCCTTTGCCTTTCTTGCGGTCACGCCGCTGGCAGAATAATATGCAACTAATTTTTTCATGGCTCTTTACCTTCTTTCTTAATCCAGCTACTTCAGCAGCTGCAGTACACACATGCGCACCATTTCTTCTATGGTGGTCTTTCTCACTTTCATGCCAACGGAATCCATGGCCCTCTCCTGTTTTTCCGTGTGGTAGACATATGGATACACACCATACAGGAAAGGAAAAAACTGGTATACGAAATCGGATCTTTCATCTTTGGACTTTTCAGGGAAGAATTTCTCGAGCAGCTTTTCCATACTGGTCATAGTCTGCATGAAGACCTCTTTAAAATCATTCAGACTTTCCTGCCTTGAGTTCTCCTCGATATCATAGAGATCAGTCGACTGGATCTCCAGGAGGAGTTTTCTCTCTCTGAGGCTTTCAGCCAGCTCCGCTGCAAACTCGTCTCCGGTCATTTTCTGATGGCCCGTGAGTATACCCTGGAGGTCATCGTTCCACCTCCTGTACTCGCGTTCCAGAACGCCCAGGAAGATCTCTTCCTTCGTCCGGAAATAGTTGTAGATCGAAGGCCTGGAAATGCTGGTCTCACAACTGATCTCCTTCAGATTTATGTCGCGGAAGCTCATGGTCTCATGAAGCCTGACACAGGCGTCCATTATCTCATCGGGCCTGCCTTCGACCACCTCTCTCGATACCTTAGCCATTGGACCTCCTTCAAAATTAATTTGACATCATGTCAGTAATTGCAGTATAGTCATTATCTGACGCGATGTCAATAAAGTGCTTTGTATTATAATAAATGCTCGAAAAAAGCCGCGGCGGACATCACTGCTGCGGCTTTTCCAGATTCACCATATCTTCCGGTCCCAGCCCGGATGAAGGCTGTGCGTTTTTGATACATGAAAGTATTTTGCTGTCATCCGTTCTCGGGATGAGCAGAAGGTCTATTTCCATCCAGCTGAATTCAAGTTCTCCGGACGCTGTCGGTCGTAGTATCCGGAAGTACTCCCTCAATATGCCGCCAGGAGCGCCGTGAAGGCGGTCCTTCATCGTGTCGGGGTCCGCATACAACATATATCGCTCTCTGTCCTCAGGATGGACCATGTTCCTGCAAAACGCCTTCAGGCCTTTCCTGAGATCGTCATGTTTCTTCATTCCCCCGTCGATCCCGAAGTTGTTTATCACATTGTCGGCTGTGTTGTTGTCCGGATCAAGAATGTGTACGTCGTCAAACAGCAGCGCGATGTCCTCTGCCGACCTGTCAAGGATCTCCCCTGTCTTGCGGGTCCTGTCCTCGGTGATGTTTACGAGGGAAGAAGTGATGATCACCCGCTTTTCCTGTTTCACCACCATGCGGAAGGCGAGACGTACGAAGAAAGAGTTGTCCGGGAAATACATCACCGCGGTCTCCCCAGTCGATATAGCGTATTCGATGAGTGCCCTGAACTTCTCGTGCATCGGGTAATGGGCACTGTTCAGTATGAACTCTGATTCTCTCCTGTTTCTCCGGCCGATACTCCTGAGCTGTTCCTTCTGCTTCTGGTTGGTGAACAGATAGTGGAAGCTGTCCCTGTCCCCGTCGTATTCCAGCACTCCCAGTGAGACATCGCTGTTGACCACGTGAGAGTCTGCCGCATCATAGAAAGACTTCCAGTCTATCGACTCCGGGTGCACATCGTCTCTACGGATGTAATGATCCATTTCATCCACCGAAAGTGGCATCGAATAGTAAAAGCCCTGCATCAGGTCGCAGCCGATCTCTTCCAGGAACCGGATGTGCTCCTCCTTTTCCACCCCCTCAGCAAGTGTACGGATACCAAGGTTTTTGGCCATGTTCACCGTGCTCCTCATTATCTCTCTGGAGACCGGGGAAAATGATCTGAGAAAGCCCATGTCCAGCTTTATCACATCCAGGGTGTAGTCATTGAGGAATATGAGTGACGAATAACCGCTGCCGAAATCGTCCATGCATATCTGAAAGCCTTCATCCCGCAGGGCTTTCACGACGTTCCTCATCTTATCTTTGTTCTTTACGAGGGTGCTCCGTGATCTCCAGCCAGATCAGTTCCTTGCTTATGTGGAACTTTTCCACCTGTTCCTGCACGAATGATGCCACATCCATCACGTCAAAATCGCTTCTGGAGAAATTCACCGATATTGGTCCTACTCTAAGGCCCTGATCAAGGCGACCTCTCTGCAGCTTCGCCGTTTCGATGAACATGTGACAGTCCACCTTGTATATGAGTTCTTTTTCTTCCAGCACTGGAATGAAATCCGCTGGCATGAGGAATCCGTATTCCGGATCCTGCCAGCGGACAAGTGCCTCAGCCGCTGCAACGCCTCCGGTGATGGTGCGTATTATGGGCTGAAAAAACGGTCTGATCCATCCGTTCTCAAGAGCTTCGTCCAGGTGGGAAACTATATAGTCATTCAGTCGATTCTTGTCCATATGTCTGCTTTCTTGTATACATTATGCTGCGACAATAGTAAATCAATCCCGACCCTCAGACAAGAATTTTACTAGATTTTTTTGTGTTCAGCTTCTCACCGTGCCGTCATGTGTTTCAAATCGGGCCGTCTATGTCCTACTGACTCAAAATATTCCTGTAGATCTCCATGTCACTGTCTTTGAACACATTGAAGATCACTTTCTTCATGCAGCTGTCAGGATGACCATTCAGCCATTCCCGGACCGTCTTCACAGCGATCTCCGCCGCCTTATTCTGCGGGAACATGAAAACCCCTGTGGAGATGCAGCAAAAAGCGATGCTCTCGCAGCCGTGCTCCGCCGCTATGTCCAGGCAGTTCCGGTAGCAGGCGGCGAGCTGATCCTTGTGCTCCTTCTTCAGGAAGGGGGAGACTATCGGGCCGACGACATGGATGATATACCTTGATGGAAGGTTATATGCGGGAGTTATCATCGGGACAGCCGTGGGCTGCTGATAGTCCTGACCGTTGATCTTTCTGAGTGCCTCCATCTTCTGGTATGTATCCCAGCGCAGTTCCACGCCGCTGAACGTCCCGACGATGTTGTCCTCACAGTTGTGAAGGGGCCTGTAGCAGCCGGTCATCTGGCTGTTGGCTGCATTGATCACGGCATCGCACCTCAGTGTGGTGATGTCTCCCTGCCACAGGTACAGTCGCGGATCAAGAGGCACAGGTGACAGGTCACTGATGTCGGTTATTCCCTTTTCTTCAGCTCGCAGCGAAAGATATTCGTCCTGCACCTTCAGGAACTCCTGGGAAGCGGGTGCCGGAAGGCGCACGTTGAAGAGGGCCCGCAGGAGATCCCTCTGACCCTGATCGTCTGCGGGGATCTCATATCTTCCGTATTCCGGCATCTCCTCCTGAAGTGCTCCTATAAGATATTTTCTTCTCTCCTCCTGAGTCATGATCCGACCTCCTCTGTCAACACGCCTCACCCTTAAATGTAATCTATAGGAAGTGCCACTAAGTTTTCCCTGAGATATGTTTTCCTGCCGATCATGCACAGAATCACTCCCATGCCTCTTTTTTTACCAGGCACCTTATCCAGAACTGTGTTGGCAGATCCCATTGAAGCTTTAGGATTTCCTGTCATCTTAATTTCAACTGGGTATAAAACGCCATTTTCTTCGATGATCAGATCGATCTCATTTTCAACGGTGTTCTTTTTATCTTTTCCCCTGTAGTAATAGATCTGGAATTGATAATCACGGCCTTCATTCGAATAAGACTTCAGGATCTCTGAAACAACAAATGTTTCAAACATACTGCCTGCGACAGCTGAATTCTTCAGCGCATCCGCCGTCAACCATTTTGTAAGATAGCAAGCTAGTCCGGTGTCTCGAAAGTAGATCTTAGGTGTTTTGATCGCCCTGTTCAAGGCGCTAGCACTATAAGGCTGCAGAATATATACGATCCCGGTTCTTTCCAAAATGGAGATCCAGTTTTTGACTGTCGGCTCACTTACACCGATTTCCGACGCAATATTGGCATAATTCAACATCTCTCCGGTCCTTGCCGCAACAGCAGTCAAAAACCTTGTAAATGTAATACTGTCTGTTGAAATAAGTTCATTGATATCTCTCTCCAGATAAGTGGCTACATAGGATGAATAAAAATCCTGCCAACCACGGTCAACATCATATAATTCAGGATACGACCCTTTATGAATAAGTTCCCAGATATCGTCATAATGCCTCAATTCCTTCTCGCGCTCACTAATATACTGCTCCGTTGGGACAAAATGCTCATTAAAGGGAACATGATTTATTTCCCGAAGAGACAAACCACCCAACTCACAGATCGATACTCTGCCCGCCAGAGATTCGCTTACACCTTTCATCAGTTCAAGTTTTGCAGAACTTCTCCGATATCCCCTTCAATGCACACCGAACGATCCGCGACAGCCTGTGGACAGTACGCCTCGCCCTTGTTGATGCAGACGTAGAATGCCTTCGTGTTTTCTACCGCATACTGCCAGAAAGGGAATTTGATTATCACCGGGGTGTTCATCCCGACACCCAGCTCAAGGTAAAGTATGCGATCTCCTTTGTGTCTCCTGTTGAACGCCTCATACCGGCTCTGTGCCCAGTGCCAGCCCTCGTCCTCCACGAACGTTCCGTCAACGCGAAGGTTGAGTGTCATTCTGCTCCCATCGTCCGGGCATATCGGGATCAGCTCCTCAGGCACCTCCATCTTGAGCTCCCCGTTCTCCGGAGGCTGGAAGACGCCGTCATCCCTCACAAAGCCCTGGGCCTCCATCATCGCCATCACCGTCTCCCGGTTGTCCCAGGTCTTCTGCCTGACCGGAGCCACGCTCTGGAAAAGGCCGTAATCTCCCTGGGTGTAGAACAGCCTCTTCTTATCAAAACCTGCCATCTGAAACTGGTGATCCACGTTTGTGGTCAGGACGAAGTAGTCTCTGTCCACGACGAGAGATAGCAGATCATCGTACACGGAAGACGGCGCCTTCACGTACCGGTTTATGTATATGTGCCTGCTCCACCATGCCCAATACGTCTTCTCGTCAGGAAAAGGATAGAATCCTCCTGAGTACATATCGGTGATGCCGTACTTTCCGGCAAAATCATAGAAGTATTTTTCAAATCGCTCTCCCGAGTAGGTCAACCCCGCAGACGTTGAAAGTCCGGCCCCTGCACCGATCAGGACACCGTCGCACTGATCCAGCTGCTGCTTCAGGATCTCCACCTGCCGATCTTGATCAACTGTCAGGCCGTTGGAAAGCTTCCCTGGAATATATGATGAATAGAACATGTGACACCCCCGTTCTTAAAGATCCGTTTCGCTTTATAAATGTAATATAATTCATTACATTTAAGATGTCAATGCATTTGTTACAATGTATTTTCTAAAGGTCGTGTCTGACATCCGATATCCCGTGCAGAAAAAGCCTGTTCGTCAGCTCTATCAGATCTTCCAATGAAAGGCCCTTGCCATCTTTCACCCACTGGCGATAGATGTTCACCGAAGTCAGGCAGAGAAACGTGTTGATAACGTTCTGCTCTTCCTTCGAGTAATTGGCGTAGGGGTTATATCTGCTCCGGTTGTGGATCATCATGGTCATGAAGAGCTTGTCGGAAAAATCCCTGTAGCTCGGGGCGCACACCATCCTTTCCATGTACGGCTCCTGCCGGGACATGAAGGTGAAAAAGACTCTGTTCACCTCGTCGAATGGTGCATCAGGGGCGGTCTGTTCGATGAGCCGGCAGTATTCCTGGAAAAGATCTTTCATGATGTCCTCAAACAGCGCTTCGATGGTGGTGTAGTGGAGGTAGAAGGTCTTTCTGTGGATCTGCGCGCGCTCCGACAGTTCCTTTACTGTTATCTGCGATGCATCCATCTCCATCACCATCTCCTTGAACGCATCCTTTATAGCCTTCTGAGTCTTCAGTACCCGGAGATCCGTTTTTCTCCCGATCTTTCTCTCTTCCATCATCCACTCCTCCCGGCTCTGCCGCCGAAGCCTTCCAAGATAATATCCACTTTTTTCCATGTGTGGCTTAATCCACACCTCCCGGGATCTGGCAATTGAACCCGGCCTCCGGAGACATCATAATATCGGCGAAGGAAATAAACAACACGTGGACATTAACTTGATATCAAAAAGGAGAAAACAATGGCAGACAAGATAGTTCAGACCGCCGGCAGAGACTCCCTCGGAGACTTCGCCCCGGAGTTCGCACACTACAACGATGACATACTTTTTGGAGAAAACTGGAACAACCAGGACATCGACCTTAAGACCCGCTGCATCATAACCGTGGTGGCCCTGATGGCCTCCGGGATCACGGACAGCTCTATAAAATACCATATTGAAAACGCCAGGAATCACGGTGTGTCCAAAGAGGAGATGGCCGCAGTTATCACCCACACCGCCTTCTACGCCGGATGGCCTAAGGCATGGGCAGTGTTCAGGATCGCCGCGGAAGTCTACGCGTGATGAAGAAGATAAGCATCACTGATGGATCCACCGTCCTGTATGCCTGTCTCAACGACACCCTTGCAGCAGCGGACCTTGAGGAACGTCTTCCATGTAAGTTCAACGTCACAGATTCGGGGACAGATCTCTGCGGTCCGGCTCCAAGGGGAGTGTATGACCCAATGGAGCTCCAGACGGGATGGAAAAACGGTGATCTGAGCCTGTGTGATGGATGGTTCGCCATTCTTTATGCGGGGCAGGAGGATTCCAAGGCATATGGACACATGATGATAGTCGGGCACCTGGAGGAGGCTTCCCTCGAAAAGGTCAGGGAGCTTCCTGCGCATGTGACACTTAGGGTAGACCTTGCTTGAAATACAGGAGGAAATACAGATGAAATATCAGAATAGAGAAGATTTTGAAAAGGTAAACGATTTTGGCACAGGAGCCCCTAACGATGGATTCGCACAGTATTTTACCGGTGACTCCTTCCTGAACGTACTGGTGGACCCTGCCACATCCCCTCTTTTCCTGGCAAACGTGACCTTCGAGCCTGGATGCCGCAACAACTGGCACATCCACCACGCAAGCAAGGGCGGCGGCCAGATCCTGATCTGCACTGCAGGAGAGGGATGGTATCAGGAAGAGGGCAAGGTTGCCCAGGAGCTTCTTCCGGGAACGGTAGTGGTGATCCCGCCGGAGACGAAGCACTGGCACGGAGCAAAGAAGGACAGCTGGTTCGCCCACATCTCCCTGGAAGTACCGGGAGAGAACACCTCAAACGAGTGGCTGGAACCTGTGACCGATCAGGAATACAACGCTCTGTAGATATTTAAATCATTTGACAGACAGGAGAAACAATATGGAAAACGAAAAACTTGCACTATCACAGGAATGGGACAAGACTTTTTCCCAGAGCGATATGGTATATCACAAGAAGATAACCTTCCACAACAGATACGGCATCACCCTTGCCGCGGATATGTACACACCGAAGGATCACGGAGGACCGCTGCCCGCCCTGGCGGTAGCCGGGCCTTTCGGCGCCGTAAAGGAACAGGCATCCGGGCTTTACGCCCAGACGATGGCGGAGAGAGGCTTCCTCACCATAGCCTTTGACCCTTCGTACACAGGAGAAAGCGGCGGAGAGCCACGCTATGTTGCCTCCCCGGACATCAACACGGAGGACTTCTGCGCTGCTGTTGATTTTCTTTCGGTCCAGGAAAATGTGGATCCTGAAAAAATCGGGATCATCGGCATCTGTGGATGGGGCGGCATGGCCCTCAACGCAGCGGCCATAGACACCAGGATCAAGGCCACTGTGGCATCCACCATGTACGACATGAGCAGGGTGACTGCCAACGGATACTTCGATGCTATGTCCGAAGACGACCGCTACCAGCTGAGAGTGCAGCTTAACCAGCAGCGTACCCAGGACTACAAGAACGGCTCCTATGCCCTGGCCGGAGGACTCCCTGAAGAGGCACCTGAGGATGCGCCGTTCTTCGTAAAGGACTACGTGGCGTACTACAAGCACCGTGCTTATCACAAGCGCTCCCTCAACTCCAACGGAGGATGGAACATGACATCTTCCCTGTCTTTCCTTAACATGCCTCTCCTTTCCTACACTGGAGAAATAAGGAATGCGGTTCTTGTGATCCACGGAGAAAAAGCTCATTCCTGCTACTTCTCCAGGGATGCCTTCAAGAAGCTGGAGGGAGATAACAAGGAGCTGATGATCATCCCTGGTGCTGTACACACAGACCTGTATGACAGCATGGACGTGATCCCGTTTGACAAAATCACGGAGTTCTTCAACGAATACCTGAAGTAAATAGTTCAACTGAAAAAGGGACGTTTCGGTACCTGCGCACTCGCGTATAGCGATGCATCCAGGTCTGAAACGTCCCTGTTTTAATAAAATATGTCGATCCGAAACGTTGCTACGCCTCAGTTTCGACGATCTCTTCCATCACATCCAGCAGCTTTTCATATCCCTTGCGCTTCAGGGCCGACACCGGGATCAGGATATCGTCCTTCTCCATTCCCAGTGTCTTCCTTATGAGTGCAAGGTTTTTCTGTCTCTCGTTTCCGGAGATCTTGTCAGCCTTAGTGGCGACCACCACCCCGTCAAGGCCGTAGTACTTCAGATAGTCGTACATCTGAACATCCTGGGCGCTCGGCTTGTGGCGTATGTCCACCAGGAGCACCACCTTACGCAGGTTCTCCCTGTTTTCCAGGTAGTTCTCCATCATCGCTCCCCAGCTTTCCTGCTGGCTCTTCGAGAGCCTGGCATATCCGTACCCCGGAAGGTCGACTATCCTGAACTGATCATTGCACAGATAAAAGTTGATGGTACGAGTCTTTCCCGGGCTTCCGCTGACCCTGGCCAGGTTCCTCCTGCCGGTGAGCAGGTTGAGGAGCGAGGACTTCCCCACGTTGGAACGTCCTGCAAAGGCGATCTCCGCCTTGTCAGGCGCGGGGAACTGCTCCGTCTTAGTACCTATGGCCTCGAGCTCCGATCTCTTGATGATCATTACTTTTCCTCTTCTTCATCCGACTGAACGGGATCCAGCAGCACCTCCTCGAAGGCCTGCCTGGCCTCCGTCAGGAAGGTGAACTCTATCTTCCTTCTGACAGATGCCGGGATGTCCTCCAGATCAGCCTTGTTCTCCGCCGGGATCAGGATCTTTCTGATGCCCTGCCTGTACGCGGCCAGGACCTTCTCCTTGATGCCACCCACCGGAAGTATCCTTCCCCTCAGGGTTATCTCTCCCGTCATGGCGATGTCTCTCCTGGCCGGCCTGTTGGTCAGCGTTGAGAAGAGCGCGGTGCACATGGTCACTCCCGCAGAAGGGCCATCCTTAGGTGTGGCGCCTTCCGGGATGTGGATCTGAATATCGTGATCCTTGAACTTGTCCTCGGAGATACCGTATTCCCTGCTCAGGGACTTGATGTAGCCAAGTGCAGCCGTTGCCGACTCCTTCATGACATCGCCCATCTGTCCCGTGAGTATCATTTTTCCGTTTCCAGGCATGAGGACAGTCTCGATGGAAAGAGTCACTCCTCCCACCGCAGTCCACGCAAGCCCGGTGGTCACGCCGATAGCAGGCTCCTTTTCCGCGACGTCGTCCAGGAAGATCCTCCTGCCCAGGAATTTTTCCACGTTCCTTGACGTGATGCTGTAGTTCTTCTTCTTGTCCGTAACGATGAACTTGGCCACCTTCCTGCAGGCCGTAGCGATCTCCCTTTCCAGGTTTCTCACGCCGGCCTCTCTGGTATATCCCTCGATGATCTCCCTGATGGCCGACTCAGAGAACTTGAGCTGGGACTTCCTGATGGAAAACTCCTTCAGCTTCTTCGGGATGAGATACTTCTCCGCGATGTGGACCTTCTCCTCCTCGGTGTAGCTGGAGACCTCGATGACCTCCATCCTGTCGAGGAGAGGTCTCGGGATCGTGCTGGTAGTGTTGGCCGTAGTGATGAACATCACCTTTGACAGGTCAAAAGGTATCTCCAGGTAGTGATCTGTGAACTCCTTGTTCTGCTCCGGGTCCAGGACCTCCAGCAGGGCAGATGCAGGGTCTCCCCTGAAATCGCTGCCTATCTTGTCCACCTCGTCGAAAAGGAAGAGCGGGTTGTTCGTTCCTGCCTCGATGATGCCGTTTATCACGCGGCCCGGGATGGCTCCCACATAGGTTCTTCTGTGACCTCTGATCTCGGCCTCATCCCTTACTCCGCCAAGGGACATCCTGACGAACTCCCTGTTGGTGGCCCTGGCGATGGACCTGGCTATGGAAGTCTTTCCGACTCCCGGAGGGCCTACCAGGCAGAGGATCGGACCCTTGATCTCCTTCGTGAGGTGCATCACTGCCAGGTTCTCCAGGATCCTCTCCTTCACCTTCTCAAGGCCGTAGTGATCCTCGTTCAGGATCTTCTCGGCCTTCTTGATATTGATGTTGGTCTTCGACGCCTTGTGCCACGGGAGTTCCAGTATTGTCTCTAT
>ERZ791922.847-NODE-847-length-14873-cov-2.103455_pt1 | contig 14873 bp, 12 predicted proteins | sample MGYA00510134_ERZ791922 | MGnify/ENA primary metagenome ERZ791922 (study PRJEB30046, sample SAMN00792101) | human gut metagenome | study: EMG produced TPA metagenomics assembly of the A metagenome-wide association study of gut microbiota in type 2...
CTTCAACTGCCGATACCGCAAACCAAATGTAAAATTTCAGCAATAGAATATCGTTTTTCGGTATTTATTTGTTTGCCTGAAATTCCAGTCAATGATATAACTTTCTCACCAAAAGATGCAGGCATGGATATCCGGCGATCAGAGTTATTAACACAAAGGAAGGATCTGTAATGCTGAAAGGATTGGTCTCAACGGTCAATGGCCGGATCTCTTTTCTTGAGATGCTGTCAGAAGAATTGATGAATGAATTAAGCACTGCGCCACCTGGAAAGATCAAAGCTGTTAGGAACAAAGGAGTGATCCAATGCTACCACAGAATTTCATCGTCGGAAAAAACTGGCAAATATATCAGAAGTGATCAGAAAAAACTGATACAAGCACTTATCCATAAGCGGCTGTTCAGTCAGATGCTGAATGCTGCGGCAGATGAGCTGAAGATGTTGAAAAAGCTGAATGGTCTTTACGCCTCCCGCCGCACAGTGGAAAACGCTCTGCTGGATCTTCCACCATGTATCAGAGAATTGTTAAAAGATTCTCTCATGACTAATGAGGAGGCATGTGAACTGTGGGCATCTCAGAATTACAAAGGCAACGATTACTTTAAGGAAAACAAGCGGTTCTTTTCATCGAAATTTTCCTCTGTCAGGTCAAAATCTGAATGCATCATAGCAATGATTTTAGTCAGATATGGTATACCATTTTTTTACGAGAAGCCTTTACGCATCGGAAAGGGAAATTTCAGCACTGTAATATATCCGGATTTCACCATATGGGATGTTGAAAACCGTCAGGAGATATATTGGGAACATTTTGGAATGATGGACGATCCCGACTACACTCTCAAAGCGATAAAAAGGATCATGGAATATCAGCGAAGCGGTATCTATCTTGGAGAACGTCTTATTATAACCTTTGAATCTTCCGACTCTCCCCTGAACACAAATCATGCTGAGCATATCGCCAGAAGATTGATCTCTGGTATTCAGATGATGGAGACAGAACCGCCGTATATTTCATGCCCGCCAGGTTTTGGAATATGGCCCTCCTCCTCTGACGGAATACACCCCGAGGCATGAAGCGAATGCCGGATATTTTCACCTTGTTGATCTTCCTTTCAGAGAAGTCGACTCATTTTTCACTGATCGTTTTTTGTAAAAAAAAGAGACCCCCGGAATCCTCCGAAAGCCTCTAAGAATGGAGCTACTGGCGAGAATCGAACTCGCAACCGCGGCGTTACGAATGCCGTGCTCTACCATTGAGCCACAGTAGCAAACCGCTCAATCATTCTATACTATGAACCTGTTCTTTTCAATAGGAAATCTTTCAGATGTTTTTTTCATGAACTCCACGGGACCCGCCGGAACCGTCCGCCATTTTGTGGTATACTGAACGAGTTTTTCAGAAAGGATTTGCGAAGGATTTTCATGAAGAAATTATTCAGATCCATTTTCAAAGGAATTCTGCTTCTGGTGATCCTGACGGTGGTGCTCAACGCTGCGGTAGTCATCACCGGCGCCCTTAATATGGAACAGAATTACGACAGTTCCTCGGGAAAGAACGCCGACTGCATCCTCGTACTCGGGGCTGCGGTAAGGCCGGACGGCACGCCGAGCGGCGCCCTGAAGTCCCGGCTGAACAAGGCCATCGAATTGTACGAGGCGGGTGCCGCGCCGAAACTCCTGTTATCTGGAGACAACGGCCAGACCAACTACAATGAGGTGGAAGTCATGAAGAACTACGTGCTGGCCGCGGGAGTCCCGTCCAGCGACATCTTCCTTGATCACGCCGGCTTCTCCACCTACGAGAGCATATACAGGGCGAAGGCTGTTTTTCAGGTAAAAAGGCCTGTCATCGTCACCCAGAAGTATCACGAATACCGCGCGGTATTCACTGCCCGCATGCTGGGCCTGAGCCCGGTGGGCGTGCCTTGCAGCACCTCTTTTTCAAGCAATTCCACATCACAGGACGTGCGGGAATACTTCGCCAGGTGCAAAGCGGTCTTCCAGTGCATCGCAAAGCCGGATCCCACATATCTGGGCACGGCCATCCCGATCTCCGGAGACGGCACCGCCAGCTGGTAACAAGTCCACTCCGCCGGCCGCAGAAAGACGGCCGGTTTTTTTATTTTCTCAATTGTCATCGGGCCGGCATAGGGATAGAATAAAAGTTGTTTTGTTACAGTTTAAAATCGTTTAATATATATTGGATTAGTTCGAGTTTGCAGATCATTCTATCTATAAAGGGGGATCCATGAAAAAGTACATTTTCGTCACTGGTGGAGTTATTTCAGGACTGGGTAAGGGAATCACCGCCGCAGCTCTGGGCCGCCTGCTGAAGGCCAGAGGCTACAAGGTAGTCAGTCAGAAGCTGGATCCCTATATCAACATAGACCCGGGCACCATGAGCCCTTACCAGCACGGCGAGGTCTTCGTGACCGAGGACGGAGCCGAGACCGACCTGGATCTGGGCCACTACGAGAGATTCATCGATGAGAACCTCAACAAGTACTCCAACCTCACAACAGGAAAAGTCTACTGGAACATCCTCAACAAGGAGCGCGCCGGAGACTACCTGGGCAGCACCGTACAGGTCATCCCTCACGTGACCGACGAGATCAAGAGCTTCGTCTACACAGTAGGCAAGACCACCGACGCCGACATCATCATCACCGAGATCGGCGGCACCACCGGCGACATCGAGAGCCAGCCTTTCCTGGAGGCCATCCGCCAGATCTCCATCGAGGTAGGCAGGGAAAACTGCCTCTTCATCCACGTTACCCCGATCCTGTACGTGGCAAGCTCCGGAGAGTACAAGTCGAAGCCGACACAGCACTCCGTCAAGGAGCTGAGAGGCCTGGGCATCTCGCCTGACATGATCGTCCTCAGGACGCCGTGCCGCATGGACGACGATATCCTGAACAAGGTCTCCCTTTTCTGCAACGTGAAGAAGGACTGTGTCATCCAGAACCTGGACGTCGACCAGCTGTACGAGGCGCCGGTGATGCTGGAAAAAGAGCACTTCTCCGAGATTGTCTGCCGCGAGCTGAACATCGAGGCAAGCCCTCTCGAGATGTCCGGATGGATGCAGATGCTGGACAGAGTACACCACCTCTCCGGCAAGGTCACCATCGCCCTCATCGGAAAGTACGTCAAGCTCCACGACGCATATCTCTCGGTCGCAGAGGCTCTGCGCCACGGTGGCTACGAGAACGGCGTGGACGTGGACATCAAGTGGATCGAGTCGGAGGACCTGGAAAGATCCGATGACCTGGACGAGATCCTCGGCGATGTGGACGGCATCCTCGTGCCGGGCGGCTTCGGTCAGAGGGGTGTAGAAGGAAAGATCCTTGCCGGCTCCTACGCCAGGACCCACGACGTGCCTTACCTGGGCATCTGCCTGGGCATGCAGACGGCGGTCATCTCTTTTGCCAGAGACGTGCTGGGCCTGAAGGACGCCAACTCCGGAGAGTTCGACGAGCGCAGCCAGCACAGAGTCATCGACCTGATGCCTGACCAGAGAGGCAACGTTCCGAAGGGCGGCACAATGCGCCTGGGCGCTTACCCTTGCTGGGTACGCCCTGACAGCATCATGGAGGACGCCTACAAGACATGCGGAAGTACCTTCATCAGAGATGACGACGAGGGCCGCCTGATCATAGACGAGAGGCACAGACACAGATACGAGTTCAACAACGACTACAGAGAGCAGGTCGAGGCCGCCGGCATGAAGATCACCGGCACCTCTCCTGACAACAGGCTGGTGGAGGCCGTTGAGATCCCTGAGAACAGGTTCTTCGTGGCCGTTCAGTACCACCCTGAGTTCAAGTCGAGGCCGAACGCGGCTCATCCGCTTTTCAGGGAGTTCATCAAGGCCAGCAAGGAGACCGAGAGGTAGCCTGAAGATCCGAACGGCAGACCGGAGCGGATGCTCAGGTCGCGCGTGAAACGTTTTTACACAAAAAAAGCGGGCAGGTCCGCCCGGCGAAACAGATATCAGATAAGATATCGTCGCCGGCAGGCCTGCCCTTTTGTTGTGCGCGAGTCTTGCGAGATGCCCGCGTGTGAACGTCCGGCGCGGATGCACCACACGCCTAGTTTTCCTCGGAAAAGCGTCTCGCGGCTTTTTTTGCGGCCGCGTCTCCGCGCTGGCACCGGTTGCCCCAGCTGTCGATCATCTGGCCGTCTCTGTACACGCAGATGATCTCGCAGTTGTTCGGGCAGCCGCCGCAGTTGATCTCACGAGTGATGAACTCCATGTCCTCTATGTCGAAGCTGAATTCCTTTCTCTTCTTGCTGCGGCGGGCAAGGATGGCCGCACCGATGGCCCCCATGAGGTGTCCGTTCTCGTCAACGAGCACCGGACATCCGAGCTGTCGCTCGAAGGCCTTCACGACGCCGATGTTCTTGGAGACGCCGCCCTGGAACACGACCGGAGACAAAATCTTTTTCCCCTTGCCCACGTTGTTCAGATAGTTCCCCACAACAGCCTGGCACAGGCCCGCCACGATGTCCTCCCTGGTGTGCCCCACCTGGATCTTGTGGACCAGGTCGGACTCCGCAAAAACGGTGCACCTGGCGGCGATCTGGGTAGGGTGGCTGGACTTCAGGGCGATCTCCCCCATCTCCTCTACCGGGATGCCCAGCCTGTTGGACTGGCTGGAGAGGAATGCGCCTGTTCCGGCGGCGCAAAGGGTGTTCATGGCGTAGTCGATGGCGACGCCGTTTTCCACCAGGATTATCTTGGAGTCCTGTCCACCTATCTCAAGGATGGTGCGGACATCAGGATGGAACGTGGTGGTGCCGACTGCGTGAGCGGTGATCTCGTTTTTCACCACGGTGGCTCCGACCACCGTCCCCACCAGCTGACGGGCGCTGCCCGTGGTGCCCGTTCCGACGATCCTGTATTCTTCCCCGGAGACCTGCTCTTCCAGGAGGTGCAGCAGCTGCTTCACCGCGCCGATCGGGTTCCCCTCGGTCCATATGTAGGCGCTGGCCACTATCCTGTTGTCCTTTGTGAGGATCACTCCCTTGGTGGAGATGGATCCAACATCTATTCCCATGTATACATCTTCCATCAGTGTATGACCTTCTTTCTCATCTCTATCATGTCGTAAAAAGCCTCTATCCTCGTCTGGAATCCCGCGCTCCCGTCCTGGGAATCGTAGGTCAGGTACAGGATCGGGATCTTGTAGTCCTCTCCTATCCGCTGGAGCACCGGTATTATGTCGATCTCGGGAGTACAGCCGGCGCTCTTCACGTGGATCAGGCCGTCATAGCCCCTTTCCGCGCAGTCCTTGGCGTACCAGATGTTGGCCGTGGATGTCGGCCCCATCTCGTAGGTGCAGTATTCTCTTATCCTGGCGTTCAGGTTTTTCTCGCCCGGATAGTGAAGATTGCGGTTGGAGACGTTCATCCAGCGATGGACCTCCACCCCCAGGTCGGCGAGGGTCTGCTCCAGGTCTATATTGGAAAATTCGTCCATGACGGTGAAATACTCGCCCAGGACCCCGACTTTGAGAGGGAACGGTCCCTTGTCCACAGGTATGGAGTCGAAGGCCTCGCGGCAGCGGTCATATCCCTCGTCTATGTCCGAGCCCTTCTGCGCCTTGCTCATGTCGTCCATGAAACGGTCAAAAGCCTTCCTGTACTGTCCTTTCGTTATCTCGAACCCGCAGTTCTGATAGTAAAGGCTCTCTATCGTATCGATGTGCTCCAGCATTTTCAGGCCGTCGATCCCGGCTTTTCCGAGCGGCACGGCCTTGGCGTCAGGATTCAGCTTCCGCAGGGCCTTCAGGTAGTCCTTGCTCTTCCCCGTGGTGTATTCTGCCAGATTGAGATAGTCGAATTCGTATCCCAGGTCTCTCAGTATGGTCTCTGCCAGCTCTCCGTAGTATCCGAGGCGGCAGTAGCCAAACACCATGATCAGTGTGTCCGCCCCCGCCTCAAGGGCCTCGATCATGCTTCCGAGGATCGTCTTGAACGGCGTACAGACCATGTCGGGAGCGTATTTCACTCCAAGGTTCAGCGTGTGCCTGGTCATAGGAGGCTGCATGATGTAGGTCTGCTTCAGCCCCTGCTCAACGAAGTAGCGCACCACCTCGTTGTACCTGGCCACCATGGGAAAGGCGATCTTTCTGTTTTTCTTTTCCCCCATGCTATTCCCCCTTCCTCATTTCAAGAATGTCCACAAAGCTCTCCAGTCTGGTATCCAGTCCGGCGGATCCTGTCTGGTCGTCCAGGGTCATCTGGAGCACTGGGACCTTTGTTATGCTGTTTTTGTGGATGAGCATGTCGTTCACCATGGAATCCAGGGCGCACGGATACACGGCGAGGAGGATGATGCCGTCCACCTGAGGGTAGTGCATCACCAGCGAGCCCACGATCTCCCGGGAGAGCTCCCACTTGAGCGTAGGAGACGCCTTTTCCGATTCCCTCAGGGCCTGCTTCCTGTCCACCTGATCCGCCCTTATCACGGTCACGCCCATCTTCTCCAGCTTCTGGAACACCGGTTTCCCGATGTACTCGTCGTCCAGGACGTAGCTGTGCCCCGCCAGGATCAGCTTGAGGCCATCCTTGTGGTACAGGGCCTCTGTCCTCCTGGCAGCCGCGGCATTGGCTTCCTCCTGGGCCCTCGAGGCGACCTTGTAGGCGTGGGCGCTGTTTTTCCCGGAAAAGCCCAGCCCCGTGGCCATCTCGATCATGGCCCGCTTCTCGTCCTTTCTTTTTCCCGAGTCCACATCGTAGGACAGGACTTTGAAGCTGCTGTCACGGAAGATGTTGGACACCAGGTCGGGCAGGGCCTCGAAGTTGGTGCACATGACCCGCCTGATGCCGAAATCCAGGATCCTCGGCACCAGCACGTGGGTGCACTTTCCCCGGAGGGCGTCCACGTGGCCCATGTATATCTTCATGGCCATGCACATCTCAGAGGCGGAGCGCTCCGCCCCCTTCCTCATTATCTCCAGATTGGTCTCAGGACTGACGGTGGTCTTCACCCCGAGCTCCCTGAAAAAAGTCTCCCAGAGCACTCTGTATCTGAAATACAGAAGCGCTCTCGGGAGCCCCACCACCATCTCGTCGGTCGTATTTTCCCTTCCAGGCATTTTTATCATGTTCATAGAAATCTCCTTCAGTGTCTCCTCACGCCGGATCTTCTGCCGGATCCTCCTTCACCACCACACGGAACTCACCATCTCTGATGTCCGGGTCGCTCCGGTACCTGATGTTCAGTCGCGGGAATTCCTCGCTGAACCTTTTCCTGTTCTCCCCGGAGTTGCCTATCATGTTGGAAACCCATGCCGGGCTGGAGAACACGTCCACCTTCAGCGTCCGGTCTCTCCTGATGTTCGCGCCACGTTCCTCTCCGGCGCTTCCGTCCCCGGCGTCCGCCGCCCGAGCTTCCGCCTGCGACGAAACCTTTTCCAGCAAAGGCTCGATCTTTTCCCGGGCGATCCGCCCCTCCACCAGCTGGCGAAAAGCCGGATGATATGTCCCGCCGTTTATGGCTCCTCCGTCCCCGATGATGTCGGTGCTCTTGAGTCCCACCCGCATGATCCGTATACCGGCGTCATCAAGTATCCTGTACATGTCCGCGGTGGTTGCCACGGCTTCCTCTCTGGTGAGGGGTGTGTACAGACCTTCCCGGTACATCTGATAAAGGCGGGTGTCATCCAGCACGATCGTCGGATACAGCCTGGCCAGCTCCGGCTTCAGCTTCACTGTCTCCCGGGCGGACATGACGCAGCTCTCTCGGGAGTCCCCGGGGAGGCCGATCATGAGCTGGATCCCCAGCTGGAACTCGTATGACTTGATGAGTCTCGAAGCCCTGCGTGTGTCGTCGGCCGTGTGACCGCGGTTCGAGAGGGCGAGCACCAGGTCGTCGAAGGACTGAGCGCCCAGCTCGATGACGTCCACGCCGTGGGCCTTGAGATTATCCAGGATCTTCTCGTCGATGAAGTCGGGCCTGGTGGACAGGTGGAGCTTAGTGACGACCCCGCTGTCCTTGTATTTTTTCGCCACGTCAAGGTAGGCAGACTGCATTTCCATGGGAATGCCGGTAAAGCTTCCCCCGTAAAAGGCGATCTCCACTTCAGCGTCCCGGAGCGTCGTGAGCCACTGTTTTATTGTGGCGTCCACCTGGCGGGTATCCGGTGCGGCGGTCCTGGCGGTTATCTCCCGCTGATTGCAGAAGACGCAGTCGTAGGGGCACCCCAGGTGCGGTATGAAAATTGGTATGATAGCGTGTTTTTTTCCGTTTTTCTTCATTATCTCCGCTGCGTCTCCGCCGCATGCAAAAGGCCGGTCACGGAACCGGACCAACCGTATCTGTCCGGGAAGTCCGGTTTTTCTGCCTTTCGGTCATCGGGGCCGCTGAGACGGCCCGCAGATCCGCGGACAGCCATGACGGCCCCGTAAGTTACGTTATGAATTTACATTATAGTACCGATATCTGTGAGAGGGTACTCCGGGAACCACTTGCATGTCAATCCCCGGTCCTCGATGAATTTTCTTATCTTCTCAAAGTCGGGATGTCTGCTGAGGTCGCCGTTGAAGATGATCTCATTCCCGATCCTGCCGCTGGCTCCGCCGATAAATCCAGTATCGTGACCCGGCAGCTCCACATGTCCCGGTTTGACCAGCACCTCCAGATCCTCCACCTTCTGGCATGCCTTCGCGATCCCCTCATCACCGGTGATCAGGGATTCTCTGTCCACCACGACGGTATTGCACTTCGTGTATCCCTGCCTGCAGCCGATGAGGTCCACGGTCCAGACCCCTCTGGCCCTCTCCAGGAGCCCGGGGTCTGTGTAGTTCAGATTGTGAATGAAATACCTGCTGGTGCAGACGGCATTGAATGCCACATCCTCTGGATATCCGCAGGGGCCGTTCTGAGTGTCGAAGTCGTGGTGATCCGCCTTGTAGAGGGCAGCGTTGCCGTTGATGTCGTTGTACCCCAGACGGCAGAGGAAGATATCCGGGTGGTTCGCCACGGCCTCCTCCACGATCCCCTCAGAATACATGAGGACTACGTCCAGGTCCTTCGATGCAATGTAGTCCACGAGCCTCTTATCCGCATCCACCGAGAGGAATATCCTCGAATATGGATCCACCATCTCGTTCCATTCCCTGCTGAAGACCTTTACTTTTCTGATCATGATTCCCCTCCTGTGTGTATGCGCGTAATACGCGAGCTTTCGCTTCGGCTGTGAACTATCCTGCACCCGGATCTTCTACATCCGGTCGTCCATCTCTCCCCTCAGGTCTCCCTCCATGAGCTCGTGGATCTCCTGGCGGCTGAGCCCCAGGGTGAGCAGGTAGGCCAGCTTCGTCACTATAGCCTCGGTAGTCATGTTTCCTGCGCTGACTACCCCCGCCTCGACCAGCTGCGAGCTGACGTCGTACGTACCCAGGCGGACTTTTCCCTGAGCGCACTGGGTGCCGACCACCACCACCGTTCCGTTGTCTATCGCCTGACGTATCACATCAGGCAGCTCCTCATCGTAATTCGGCATGTTCCCGGTTCCAAACGCCTCGATGACGAGGCCCTCCAGGTTTTTCGTGACGATGGGTGCGAAAACGTCAAAGTGTATCCCCGGGTGCAGCTTGATCACACCGATGGAAGTCCGGCGCATCTCCGTGAGCCTGAACGGTCGCTCCTCCGGGTCAGGCTTCTTCAGGATCAGGTTGTAGTTGTAGGTGATCTCGATCCCCGCAGACGCCAGAGACGGATAGTTCGGCGAGGAAAAGGCTATCAGCCTGTCCGCGGAGGACTTATACGACCGGTTCCCCCGCAGGAGCTTGTTCCCGAAATACAGGCATACCTCCGGCACCATCGAGTCCGCCGCGATGAGCATGGACGTTATAAGATTGTCCTTGCCATCGCTCCGGAGCTGGCACAGCGGGATCTGGGATCCCGTGAGTATCACCGGCTTTCCCAGATTCTCCAGCATGAAGGACAGCGCCGAAGCCGTGTAGGCCATGGTGTCCGTGCCGTGCAGGACCACGAACCCGTCGTAGTCGTCGTAGCGGCTGGCGATCTCCTGCCCCATCTTGTTCCAGTCACGGTAGGTGATGTTGGACGAATCCAGGAGCGGATCCAGCTCCACCAGGTCCCACTCCGGCATGTCCACGGCGGACAGGTCCTTCAGGCTGGACAGCTCCCTGTTCAGGGCGCCCTTCTCCGGGGCGTAGCCTTTTTCAGTAGGCACCATTCCGATGGTGCCGCCGGTGTATATTATACAGACTTTTCTCATTCGTTCCTCCAGAATGGATCGTTGTTTTTAAGGTGAAAAAGTTTTTTCGCCTGACGAAGGCTGCGGGAGTCCGGTACTAGGGTCTGGTCTCGAACCCCAGCTCCTCGGTGTGGCAGGTCATGGTGTCTCCCTGTATCTCCACGATCCCGTAGGATCCGTTCGAACCGTCCCTCGGATATGCTATGCTGCCTGGATTGAAGATCGTTATCCCGCCGCACTCGGTGAGGACCGCCTGGTGGGTGTGGCCGAAGAAGGCTGCCACACATCCCCGCTCCGCCGCTTTGCCCGCCAGCGCCTCATAGCCCGACTTCACACCGTATCTGTGGCCGTGGGTGAGGAATATTTTTCCGGCAGAGGTGGTCAGTACCCTGTCCCAGGGCACCCCCTGTGCCATTCCCCATCCGTCACCGTTGCCGGCCACCGGAATGACGGGACGACCCGTGCTTCTTTCAAGGTCGAAGGCGTCCTGAAAATCGTTTCCCAGATGGATGATGTACTGGGCATCCGGGTATTTCCGGATGGTCTCCTCCGCCCGGTCCAGCTTTCCGTGAGTATCGGATAAAACAAGCATCAGCATGCGAATGATTTTTCTCCTGTTCTTCTCGTCAATAATGGCCCGGGCTTTTCCAGAGAAAAGCTCAGGCCATTACATATTACACCACAAAGGCGAAGTATTCGAGGGAAAGTTGGGTGGTGCATCAAAAAGAGGTCACGATTTGTGACCTCAAATAATCATGTTCTTCCTGCGTTGATACGGAGGCATCACCGCCAACGTGCGCGTGACCCCTATGCTTTTTCCGCGCGAAGGGCCTTCCGCTCTTTTCTCTCCTGATGTTCCTGAGCCCTGTGCTCTCTGTGCTCCTGGTGCTTCTGACGAGCCGTCGCCTCGGCGGCCTCGATGTGGGCAAGCTCCTTTTCTTCGGCAGCCTCTATGGCTGTGAGGTCTCTGGCCGCCTCTCTCTCCAGGCCTCTCTCTGCTTCCTGAGCCACCTCTCTGGCGGTCTCCATCTCCTGGACTCCTGCGCCCTCGGCGACCTTGTTCTTCTCGCCTGTGAGGGTGATCACAGAAGCCGTGAGGAGGAACAGGATGCCTACGACGGTGTTCCACTCGATGGACTCACCGAGGATGGTGATGGCGAATATCGGTGCGATGGCCGGCTTGATAAAGAAGGCCAGGGAACCGGTGGTGGCGTCAGAGTATTTAATTGCTATGAAGTAGAACAGGTATCCGAGCCCTGTTACGAAGATGCCGCTGTACAGCACCACCAGCGGGTTTGCGGTTATCCCGGCGAGTATCGGGCGTCCGGTGAACACCAGGACTACCAGCAGGATCAAAGACCCCAGTATGAAGCTCACGCTCGTCTGCATGAAGGTCCCGACTCTTGCGATGGACCTCTTTCCCATTACAGTGTACGCCGCAAACGTAACGGCCGCCACCAGCATGAGGATGATCCCCGGGATGGTGTTTCCCGGCTCAACGTCCCATGGCCTGATGAGGAACACGCCTGCCACGATGCCGACGGCGAAGGCCAGGGCCTTTCTGGACGTCATCTTTTCCTCGGTGAAAATATGAGCTATCACCATGGTGAACAGCGGGTTCATGCAGATCAGTGCAGCGGCTGTCGCGGCGTTGCACCTCTCCACTCCCAGCTGGAAGCACAGCATGCTGATCGGGATCCCCATGGCTCCGACCAGTGTAAGCCATCTGATATCGCCTGCCGTGAGGCTGTATCCGCTTTCGTGAGCCTCCTTGATCCCCATAGGGAGAAGGATCAGTCCGCCTATCATGAACCTGAGGAATGTGAGCTGGACGGAGTCGAATGTGCTCCCTCCGATTTTCAGCGCCGTTTCCATGGTGCCGAAAAGAAGTGCGGTAAGTAAAACACAGGTTACTACTCTTTTCATAGAGATTCGGGGCACGCGCCCCTGCCTTCCTTTCTGCAGTGAATCGAAGATATGTTTTGTAATGTAATGTAGTGTTACGGTGAGATGTTTAATGAAAAAACAAATGTGTATTGAAGTGATGTCTGCGGGGCTGCCTAATCCGGCGGCCTGCGCAATAAAAGAGACCGACCCGGCAGAGCTGTTCCAACTTGCCCCTGTCGGCCTCCACGGATATGTTACTCTTGCTTTGAAACCATTGCAATCAGGCACTTTTAAAAAAACAGTGCATGAAATACTCAGCATCATTCGATCTGGCCATCACGTTCGCTGTTCACGTGATCGTCGCTATCCTCGCGGTCACCCCGGTCATCCCGGGTCCGCCGCCTGTCCCCCGGTGCCAGCTGCCTGAGAGACGCCGAGGCGAGCGACCTGAATATGCGGAAAAAGTTTTTCCGGCTCTCCTCATCCACCGACCCGAGGGACGCCACGATGGTGACGATCTTGCCGGGAGTGAGGTTCTTGAGATCCGTCAGGGTGTTGATCCCGTTATTCACCAGCAGACCGTACAGTGTCTCGGTGAAGTTCTCCCTCTCTTCGTACGTGGCAGAGGTGAGCCAGTCCCTGATGGTCCTGTCGTTGAACTCACCGGCCTGTGACAGGCCATCGCAGTAGACGAAGTCCATGCCCTCCACAGCCCAGGCGAAGGCGTAGTGCTGCATGATCCCCACGCCCTGGCAGTCCACGACCTCGTAGTCCCCGGTGTCGCTCATGAGCATGCCGATGATGCTGGCCTTGGGCACCAACTTGCGGACATAGATGTTATCCCTGTCCTGTATCTCCTGGAGCTTCTCGAGCACGTCACTGCGGAAGCCCGGCCCGTCGTGGCTGAAGATCTGTATTATCCGGCTGTGTATGCCGCCGTCGCACTTCAGGCCGCCGTAGATGGCCATGTTCCCGCCCTTGGAATGGCCGCCGATGATGACGCGCCTCCGCCGGCCTCGCCGGTCCTTTTCCCCGAAAAACCTGTTTATGTAGTCCACAGCCATCCCCTGCGACGGGACTTCCTCCATGAAGGACATGTTGAAGTCCTCCTTCCAGCCCAGAAGGTTCCCATCTGTGCCCCGGAAGGCAATGTAGTCCGTGGTGTCGTCCAGGACGAAGGTCATGGCCCCGAACTGGGCCTCGATGTCCCGGTCCATCTCCGCCTCGATATTGAGTATCTGCAGGTCCCTGAACCGCGGGCTGGCGGCCGCGAAGGCGAAGAGCTCCAGGTTGCTCTCGTCGGAGATGTCGTCGTCGAAGACGCGGCGGAAAAACTCTCCCCGGAAAAAGTCTTTTACCCTCGGCGCAGGGCTGCGGCCGAAGACTCCCGTCTTCGGGAGATCCAGCTCGTCCTTCACCCGCTCCAGACGTGCATAGCTCAGCTGGGACAGCACCAGGCTGTCCACCGGGTTGAATGGAGACTGGCTGAAAGTCTCGTTGGTCTCTCTCACGTAGTCGATTATGTTCCGGTGTGTATCGGGCATGTCACTCCTCCTCGCCGGTCAGCATGTGGCATTTTTTCTCCAGAATGTCCTGAGCGGGGCCGATGTCGCTCCTCCTGCACAGCACCTCGATCACGTCTCCTCCCAGGAGCCTGGTGCGGCCCCCCGGGATCAGCTCTCTGTCGCCCCTGCGCACGGAGGTGATGAGGGCTCCCGGCGGCAGCTCCAGATCCATTACCTGCCTGCCGTCCATGTAGGAGCCGGTGTGGATGTCGCCGAATATGATGGCTCTCCTCTCACGGCCCCTGGTCTTCTTGTCTACAGTACGCTCCTTCTGGTACCTCGGCCTGTCGATCTCCACGATGTCTTCTTCCTGAGGCGTCAGCTTCCTTTTTTCAAGGCGCCTGTTCAGGAGCTGCTCGTAAACCGGCTCTCCGCCCAGGGTGTCGGCTACCATGTAGGCGACCACGGATATGAAGGTGAGGGACAGGAAGCTGCTCAGGTCTCCCGTCATTTCGGTTATCAGGATTATCCCGGTGATCGGCGCCCTGACGATGGCGGCGAAGTAGCCCGCCATCCCCAGGATCACAAAGGACGCGATGTACACCTGGTCCACTCCCAGCAGCGCGGAAAGGCCGCGGGAATACAGGCCGCCGGTGAGGGCGCCCAGGACCAGGAGCGGCAGGAAGATGCCTCCCGGGGAGCCTGAGCCGAAGCTTGCGGTGGAAAAGAAAAACTTCCATATCAGCATTACGGCGAGGGCGCCCAGGGTGAATCTCCCCGCGCTGATCATTGCGACAAGATAGCTGCCGCTCCCCAGCACCACCGGATACAGGAACATGGCCGCGAAGGCCATGAGCATGGCGGCGATCATTTTATAGAGAGGCTTTCTGTCTCTCCCGTGTCTTCCGGAAGGACCGGCAGCTGCATCTCCGGATGTGAAGACCGAGGAGACGGCCTTGTCCACCAGGCGGCCGATGCCATCGAACAGGTCCTGCATCGCCGCCAGAGTCCTGTTGTACAGGACGCCGAAGGCGCCCAGGATGAGTCCCAGGGCGAGCACAGACCAGTAGAGCCTGAGCGGGAGCTTTTCCGTGATGCTGAAGTCGAATACGGGGGTGAGTCCGATTATGTTCACGGCCACGTAGTCGGCCACGGCCGTGGATACCATTGTCGGTACCAGGACTTCCAGGGAGAAGTTCTTGTGGAGCTCCTCCAGTGAGAAGAGAGCTCCCGCCAGCGGCGCACCACAG
>ERZ791922.852-NODE-852-length-14805-cov-2.929085_pt1 | contig 14805 bp, 14 predicted proteins | sample MGYA00510134_ERZ791922 | MGnify/ENA primary metagenome ERZ791922 (study PRJEB30046, sample SAMN00792101) | human gut metagenome | study: EMG produced TPA metagenomics assembly of the A metagenome-wide association study of gut microbiota in type 2...
CCAGCAGCGTTGATTGCTACATATGGATGTCGGGAGTATGAAGATGCTCTTTTAGAGTTGAAAAATGAGGTGGAAAGCAGAGGGTTTCATGTGATTGGTGCCGGTGCATTTCCGGTACAGCATTCCATTGTGCGCCAGATAGGAATGAGCCGTCCGAATAAGGCGGATTTGAAAATAATCGCAGATTTTGGAATTCAATTGAATCGAAAACTGAAGAATACAGAGGATTTCAGTGAAATACAGATTCAAGTTCCGGGAAATACACCATATAAAAAGTATAGAACAGCGCCACTTGTGCCGAAGGCAGATGTAAGTTTGTGTACAGAGTGTAAAGCATGTGCAAAGGCATGTCCGGCAGGTGCAATTTCTTTGGAGGATCCGAAGAAGACCGATAAGAAAAAATGTATTTCTTGTATGAAGTGTGTATATTCTTGCAAGCAAAAAGCGCGCTATGTCAGCAAGATGAAGATGAATGCAATTCAGAAAAAATTAGCAAAGGTTTGTAAGAGTGATAAAGAAGCAGAAGTTTTTATGTAGTTCATAAGTAGTTAAAAATCGCAATCTTCTAATTTATGTAAGAGGATTGCGATTTTTTATTTTTTAAGGTATGCAAAATATTACAAAAAATAAGCATATTTTGCACAGAGAAAGTTTTTTGAAGTGTATAATGATATAATAAAAAAGTTTATAATTATATATACAATGAAATGTTTCAAGGATGAGAAGGAAATACAAAAATGAGGATTGGGATTTGTGATGATGATAAATTATGGTGTGAAAGGGCACAAAAAATTATAGAAGAGTATGCGGTGATAAGGCATTTAATGATACAGATTTCTATATTTGTTTCGGGAGAAGAGGTAATAAAATATGAAGGAGAACCTTTGGATGTCTTGTTTTGTGATATTGAGCTGGAAAATATGCAAGAGGAATCTGCACAAGAGAGGATAGATGATGCGACAAAAGAAAACGGAATCACGTTAGCAATGAAAGTGAATCGGCGTTGGGAGCAATGCCAAATCGTATATGTAACGAATTATTTATATTATGCAACAGAAATTTATCAGACAACACACATATTTTTTGTGTTAAAAGAGCAGTTTGAAAAGCGAATAGACGAAATCTTTGAAAAGTTGATACATGAACTAAAACAGGAGCAGGAACGACTCTTGTTCTCCACCATTGGAGGTGGACAGGTTATTTTAACTCCGAGTGATATTTATTATTTTGAGCGAAATGGTCGCGTAACCAATATTATTACAAAGCATGGGGAATATTCTGTTCGTGAAAAATTGGGGACTATCATGGAACAGTTACCGGAGGGAGATTTTATTCGCTGTCACAATAGTTATATTATATATTGTCCGGCGGTCCGGGAGAAGGTAAAAGGGGCTTTTGTTCTTGTGAATAATACCAGAATCACGATTAGCAGAAGTTATGCAAAAAAAGTAAAAGAAGCATTTATGCAGTGGGCGCTTACCCAATTTTTTTGAGGAAGAGAGGGAATATGGCAGCGGTTATAATTTTAGGCGTGGTATTTATTATATTCTGGTCGATATTTCATAGAATTATGAAAATACGGGAGATAGAACAGGAAAATCAATTGCTGCAATCCTATATGGATGCAATTCGGGAATTTTATCTAGGGATTCAAGAGGGGGTTGAAGCAACAAGAAAATATCGACATGATCTGGCAAAGCATATTCAGACAATGGAAAAACTTTTGGAAGGACAGAATTTGAATTATGCTTGTGAATATAGAGATAATTTGAAAGAGCAGTATGAATCATTAAAGAGCCGGGAATTTTGCAGTGATGAGATTGTGAATACGATATTGAACATAAAAAGAGAACAGTGTTGTGAGAAAAAGATACCATTGGAAATTCAGGTAGAAGATGTTATTTATAATGAAATAGAAGAGGCGGATCTGGTCAGTATTCTGCACAACTTGTTAGATAATGCAATCGAGGCAAATGAGAGGATTTTTGAAGAAAAAGAACGTGGTATCTGGTTCGGGATGAAAAAAGAATCGAATTACATTGTCATTGAGATGAAAAATCGTATTATAAAAGGAGAAAAGATAACCTTTCAAACACATAAAATACGAAAAGAAGAACATGGAATTGGAACAAAAATAATTGAGATGTTAGTGAAAAAGTATAATGGCACTCGAACATGGCAAGTGCAAGAAGAACAGTTGATTTTTGAGGATCGGATAGAACTGGTACCAAATAGATAAAAGCAGCAGGGTGATGATGTTATGGAGATGTCTTTGATAATTTCTAGAGGAATTGATAGTTTGCGAGTGATGCTGTTTGCATTTATGAATGCGACAATTGCATATTTTTTTATGAAACAAATTTTAGAAAAAAGAAGACAAGGACCGCCTGTGTTTTTTATGATATTTACGGCTGCAAAAATTCTATTTATATCATGGTTTTGCGTCTCCATTGCATTTGATTATATTCAGGGTAATAAATGGCTGTGGATTAGTTTTAATGTGTTTGCTTTTATGCAGGGGATCTTATTCGCTAGTGTTTTATATTTTACATTTAAAGGGACATGGATTAAAATCATACTTGTGTCTATGATTGCAGAGGTATTGGCATGTGTTGCCGGTTATAGCGGAGTGCTGCTAGTGAATTTATTGGAGGGAAGAAGCACAAGCGAACTCTATATGGGTCAATTGAAAGTCTTGGATATTTTTGTTCCTGTAATCGCATTTTTCATTTATTATATTCTTTGTAAAGTTGCCAAGCCTTTGTTTGATAAAGCAAAAAAGTATGAATTAAGATACTCTAAGTTTTGGGGAGTTATTTGTGTGATTTTCTGGCTGTCAGGAGCGCAGTCGCATTGGCTTAAAGGAACCTATTGGGTTCATTTTTACTGGAAGCAAATGACGTTTATGATTGTTGAAATGATTATGCTTGTAATCGCAAGTGGGATTTATGTGTATTATTTCTGGAAAAGACAGACCATACGAAAACATCACTACTTGGAAAAACAGAAAGAGCTGATGGAAATGCATATTAAAGCAATCCAGAGGCAGATTTTGTGGATGAAACAGGCGCAAAAAGAGATGGATCGACAAATGAAAGAGATTTTGTCAATTGATTGTGAAGAAGAAAAGAATCAAAAGTTTTCGACATATTTGGAACAGTTGAAAAAGCAATATCAGACGATAAAGGCCGGGATATATTGTGGAGATGGCGTTGTAGATTCGATATTATTTTACTTTTCCCAAAGATTTGATAAAAAAGGAATTTCTTTTTGTTTTTCTTTTCAACAGTATGAATCGGGAATACTTTCTTCGGAGGATGCGGGAGAGTTGATTTTCCAACTTCTTAATCTGGTGTCAAAAGGACCGGTAGAATTAAAAACAAAGGTTGTTGGTAATGCATTGTTCTTTGAATTTCAATGTGATATGGTGAAAAAGAAAATGGTAAAAAAAGTAGTATTATCCGTTATTGAAAAGTACAATGGAGAAGTATGGCAGGATCGAAAAGATAGGGGAGGAAGATATCTAATTACAATAGGAACTAAGAAATAATAGGAACGACAGAATATTACAAAAGGAGCACCAGTTTTGCATGCGAGCAAAAGAAGGGGCTCTTTTTTGATATAATGAAAAAGATAAATATTATAATAGTTCGGAGGGAATGAAGATGATTAAATCAAAAGAATTAAGACAGTATCAACCAACAGTACGTTATGCAGATGGAAGAGGGATTAATTTGGCTGTGGTTCAGAATGCATTGATGGAACAGGCAGTAAAATATCAGATTCCGGTGCAGTTTTACAACGATCAAGTTAAAGAGGGAGGGCTTTTGAACTCTGACAGTACAGATTGTATTGTCATGTTTCATCCAGAGCATCGGAATGATTATATTAAATATGTGATCAGTATTAAAAGACAAGGAACAATGGCATTTGTTGCGGTGGACAATTATGGAATTAGTAAAAATATTGCAAAACTTTCAGCTGGGAGTAGTGCATTGTCAGATTTGAAAACATCTGTTTTTTCCAAAGATCCAAATGAATCAGCGGCTGCTTTAGGACGTGCATTAGCAAATGGATTGAAGGGGCTGGGAGGCAAGAAGTCAAAAAAAGAAGATGAGAAAATGTGGTATAGCGCAATGTCTGAGATTATAAGTAATGTAATTGGTTAAGAAATGATAACGATATATTTATGTGTATTAAGATAGAATGGAGGAGAATTATATGGCAGTAGATTATTCTTGCAAGTGTAAAAAATGTAAGTATATAGATCCTACAGAGAAAAGTGGCTATAAATGGTATTGTACTTATCATGGCACGTATGAGGATCCGGATGCAATTCAGGAATGTAAAGATTATAGGGAAGATTAGTATGGAATTAATACGACATGAGCTTGAATACTGGCAAAGAGATGTAGAAGATCTTGGGAGAGCGGGGATTCAGATAGGGGAGAATACAAAAGATCCGCAAAGGCAGAAATTGTCTTATTATATTGTTCGAGAAGTTTTGGGACAAAGTAGGGAGATATATTCAATGGGAATACAAGTGTGCGAAAGCATGCAGAAATTAGAAGATTTTCTTGATAGTGAAATGCGCAATGAAGAGAAAGTAAAAAAATATCCGAGGTGAAGAGATGGAAAGATTCTGTTTAGATAATTTCCAAAATCATTTGGAAATTATAAGTGGGAAAATAGGAGGATATTTTCAGATTCAAGATAATCTAAATAAAGAAATCCGACAAATAGAGGACAGAACAAATGAACAGATTGATCATGACAAGGAAATATTCCAAATAGAAATAGAGGAAAGCATGTCTCAAATTGATGAATACTTATCTTCAGCGATGAATTATGCAGATACAATTATGACCAATATCAATAATTCAAAGACATACCTGGAAAATCAGACAAAAAATATGGATATTTACTGGCAGCAGACAGTAAATTCTGGGGATATCAGAGTGCCTGACTATTCGAGTGAACCTTCAGATGATATAAAAATCTTAGAAAATCTTCAGATGGATATCTCTATGAAATTATCAGGAAGTATAGGAAATCAAAATCCTGGACTTTTTCATTTTGGGAAGAAGATTTTAGGATATCAGAATGATTCGAAAATCCTAGAACTTTGTACAATGATTTTGAAGGCGGAACGGTTTTATCAAGGACTGGATGAGCATTTTAGCCAATTGTATGGAAATCTAAGAAGATGCAAAGAAGACGAGTATTTTGCTTATCGGGATAAGCTTTTTCAAGAGGCGGATAAGGATGTGGAAGATAGAACAGCGAAAGCGAATCAGAACATTCGACAATGGTTTCAAGAGTTTGGCAGAATTTTGGAGCAACATCTTCCTTTAGAAAAATTGCAGAAAGCGGAACAGATTTATGATGAGATAAACCGGGATCCGTCTATGGGTATCCTATTTGGAACATTGTATTTTTATATTGGTGGTTTGAAACAGGAAAAGGAAATTTATTCCTATCTGTTGGAGCGATATGGAAACTATATCCAAAAAGATTATATTGTAATAAAAGCTGTTTGGAAGGACAGAAAGCTTGGAAACTTTATTTTCTCTAATTATGAAAATGTAGAATTTCATGGAAAAGAAGAAATGGAATCTATACTTGTAAAAGAACTGCGTCATTTTCCTGCGGGGGAATTTGAGTTCAGAGTATGTAATTCGGCTGGAATCATTGATGAATATAGGGAGCTTACTGGATTTATTTCACAGTTTTCAACCATCAGTGGAGGGAAAATTTTTACAAAGAAAAATGAAATTTTGGAAGTTCTGAGAGCATATGAAGAGCGAATGGATGAGCTAATGCAAAAGAAATTAATCGACTATGCAAATATTGAGGAATTCAATAAAAAAAATCCAAGCCAGAAAATCCCATATCAATGTTTGTGTATTACAGGTTTTCCGGTGAATTTTAGTGAAGAAATGTTAGAGTTGCTTCATAGGCTTTTCAAGCAAGGAATGCAATGTGGCATACAGGTGTTGTTGGGATATGAGGAATCGTATAATGATGCGTCTCCAAACAGCTTACGAGGCAGTCTGATTCAATCAATCTTGAGTTTTGGCTGTAATTTTGCACAGAAAGAGTATTTCTGGAGAAATGTTAGATATCCTGAGATAGATTTGACTTTAGAAAAAAGTTCATTTTCGACAGAGAAAGAAAACCTGCTGGAAGAATTTGCGGAATATTATAGCAGAATGTCTAATACAGTGCTGGAGTTTAAAGATATCATAAATGACGAGGCGCATTATCAAGGATATAGTGGAGATGGCTTGAGTATTCCAATCGGCATCAACGAATATGGAAAGAAGCAGTTTTTAGAAATGGGAGATTCGGTAGCCAATGGAACTTCGCATTATGCAATTGTGATTGGACCAACCGGTTCAGGAAAATCAACACTTCTTCATACGATTATTATGAGTAGTATGCTGACATACCGTCCGGAAGAATTAGAATTATATCTGATGGATTTTAAAGAAGGTACAGAATTTAAAATTTATGAAGAAAAAAGATTGCCGAATATCAAATGTCTGTCACTCGATACAATGCAGGAGTTTGGGGAAAGTATTTTAAATGAATTGTGGAATATTCTAAAAGAAAGAAATGAATTGTTTACAGAAGCGTCCCATCATGGAAGTGAGATTAAAAATATAGGTGATTATAGGCGCGCTGGCTATCAAATGTCGCGGATTCTAGTGATTATGGATGAATTTCAAGTACTATTTGACCGAGATTGGAATAAAAAAGTGGCAGATAGAAGTGCGGCCAGAATGTCAGAGTTTATTTCCAAAGCAAGGGCATATGGCATTCATTTTATTTTTGCAACACAGACACTTCACAGAATTATGGAAGGCGGCTCTGCAATCAGTCGTTCTACTTTAGAAGAGATGCATATCAGAATTGGTCTGCAATGCCAGGAAAAAGAGATGGAACAGTTATTTGGATTTAAGAACTTAAAAGCGTGTATGAATAAAAATATCGGGAAAAAAGGTTCGGCAATTTATTTGGAAAATGATATTGTTTCTGCTCCGGTGGGGATGCAGGTCGCATATATGAATACAGATCAGCAAAAAGCGGTAATTCAGAAACTGGAGAATCACTATCAAAATGAAAACTATCAGGAAACGCTTGTTTTTCGAGGAAAAAATGAACCAGTATTTTATGGTGATGTGGCAGAACGTTCGCAAAATGATGCAGATTCGATTTATATAGGAGAGCCGATTCATATAGGAGAACCGGTTACGATTAAACATAACAAAAAAAGGCGCACGAATGTGTTTGCAGTCGGTGAGAATATTGATATGTTAAATCGAATCAGTCGTCTGTGGCTGCTACAGGCAAGTAGAAAAGGACGTGTTTATCTGTTCGATGGCAGTGAAATCATCGGGGAGGAAGGAATTTCTTCGGGAATTGATTTTTCGGAAAAAGAGCAAAATGTAATCGTTGGAGTGGATAATATATTCCGGGTAATTCCTGTGATTCATGATCTTTATCATATATATGAAACGAGGAAACAAAATATGCTGTCCGGACAGCGTTTGAAAGAAGATGAAGAGAAGATTTATGTTTTAATAAGCAATTATCAATGGATAGAACCTATAGTGCGGATTATGGAAAACAAAAGTGTTGCAGAATTTGAACCGGAAGCAGAAGGTGCAACAGCCGGAAGTGCGCTTGATAGTATGCTTGCGATGATGAATGAAACAGGTAACCGAACGAGTAAGCCGGGTACTGAAAAACAATTTCGGATTTTGTTGGAAAACGGATATTTGTGTGGTATTCATGTATTTATAACATGTAATGAAATTTCAAATATAAAAAAAATGATGTCATCTGATTTAGCGCCATTTACCAATCGAATTTTGCTAAAAATGAATACACCGGTATCCTGTACTTTTATTGATTCTGATATTAATATGAAATATATGCGGGAAAATACGGTATTGTTCAGTGATGGAATACAAGCGCCTTATTTAATGAAACCATATCGATTAGAATGTAAATAATAAAAGGTAGGTGTGACGATGAGTGGAAATAATAGTTCATTGGATGCAATGGATAACATGATTGAGACATTAACAAAATTTGCAGAAGCGCAAAGAGAAGTGGCACAGAGTTTGAAACGACAATATGATATCGTAGGGCAGGAATGGAATGACAGTCAATATCAACGACTTGGAAATCAACTGGAGGAAGTGTATAAACCGTTGTCAGAATCTTATGTTGCAACATCAGAAGCAATTACCCGGACGCAATTATCAAAACGACTTTTGGAAGAGTATCTGAATGCCAGATAAAGAGATGAGGCCGGTAAAAGATGGAAATAGATACAAGTGTCGATGGGTTATATGAATTGCAGTCGAAATTAGAACAATTTCAAAATAGCAGTAATTATATGAAACTGCAGATCATGGCAGAAACGGAGGATTTTGAAATGGAAATTCAAAATCGCTGCTGTGAATTAAAAAAAGAGTCAGAGGACGAATTTCGAATGCTATGGCTGCAATATATAAAATGTAAAGAAAACTTTCAAGAGAATTTGGAACGATTGCTTTCACAAAACATAATTAATGAAGATGGAAAAAGAACATTATATACATTGATTCGAATTCTGGAAGAGTATCATAGAGTGGTATAGAGGCAAATTTCTAAAGTTTAACAGTTGTAAAATTCATGTTAATAGGTTATAATACTTACAGGAAATAACCTGAGATGTTCGATACCCCTGTTATTTTGAACCTACATTACTTTAAACGGGATTCTTATATCTCTGTAATATGTCAAGCCGTCATTTATGCAGCGGAAGGCAGAAAAGCAGATGCGGTTACCCACCTAGCGATTGCTAGGAGTCAAAATACAGGGAACGGCATTTTGGGCTATACGAAAGAAAAAGAGGCAGTTGCTTATGCAGCTGCCTTTTATTAAGTCTGGTTGAAGAATTATAATGGATATGCTATGATAGGAAAACAAAATAAAATGGATAAATACTGTGACAAAACGGAGTGGGAATATGGAATCTGGTAAGCAGTTAAAGCGAAAAGTGGATAAATTGATGCGGATTGTAAGTTCCCATCATACAGGAGCGTATGCAGCACAGGCGGCATACTTTTTTGTGTTGTCATTGATTCCGATTCTATTACTTCTTATGGCATTGGTGCAGTATACGCCTGTTACGATGATGGATGTACAGGAAGCGGTAATGCAAGTTTTTCCGTCTTCAGTAGAAGGGTTGGTCCGTTCTTTGGTTGCACAGGCATATGCGCAGTCGGGCTCTATGATTTCTATTTCCATCCTGGTTGTATTGTGGTCAGCAGGAAAGGGCGTGCTTTCTGTGGCATCGGGGTTAAACTGTGCATATGAGAATAAAGAAACGCGTACCTATTTGTATCTGCGTATTCGAGCAACCTTTTATACTGTAATTTTTATTTTGGCTATTATGCTGTCCCTACTTTTATCAGTATTTGGAAATAGTATCAGCGCTATTGTAAATGAGTATATTCCGTTGATGCGGCAGGTGATGGATATTGTCATCCAGATTCGTACGGCAGTGACATTTTTTATTCTGACAGCGTTTTGGGATGTAGTCTATCGGTTTTTACCGAACCGGAGAAATGGAATGAAGACAACTTGGAAACGTCAGCTCCCCGGAGCTGTTTTCACAGCTTGCGGATGGCAGTTGATTTCTTTTTTGTTTTCCATTTATCTGGATATTTTCAGAGGATTTTCCAGTATGTATGGGAGTATGACGACGTTGATCCTGATTATGCTGTGGCTGTATATGTGCATGTATGTAATTTTACTTGGTGGGGAAATTAATGCATTGTTGGATAAGTATTATTTTAAATAAATCTTGACATTCTTTTTTCGTGTGATAGAATAAAGAAGTATATCTGAGATACATAATCTCAATAGATAGAATTAAGAAGAAAAGCGATGATCGTGTTCAGTAGCGAATCATTTTCTAGCAGAGAGAGAGAATCACCGGCTGCAAGTTCTCTTTAGTTCAGATGATAAGCGAATTTCCCACGTTAGCTGCATTTTTGAAGGATAGTTATGTAGAGTAGAGAATGCCGTATATTGCACGTTACGCAAGACTGGAGTGTCCATAGTGAATGCTGTGGGAACTAGGGTGGTACCGCGAATATGACTTCGTCCCTTGTTGGGATGGAGTTTTTTTATTTAAAAATGAGAGGAGAAGCAGAATGAAAGAAAAACTGGAACAAATCAAAAAAGATGCGCTTGCATTGATTCAGGCTTCTGATGTGCCTGAAAAATTGAATGATGTACGTGTGAAATATCTTGGGAAGAAGGGGGAATTGACAGCTGTTTTAAAAGGAATGAAGGATGTGGCTGCGGAAGAACGTCCGAAGGTTGGACAGCTTGTTAATGAGACAAGATCGGTTATAGAAGCTGCATTGGAAGAGTCTAAAACAAAGATGGAAAAAGCGATTCGTGAAGAAAAGCTGAAAAAAGAAGTGATTGACGTTACATTACCGTCTAAGAAAAATAATGTAGGACACAGACATCCAAATACAATTGCGCTGGAAGAAGTAGAGAGAATCTTTATCGGTATGGGGTATGAAGTGGTAGAGGGTCCAGAAGTAGAATACGATCTTTACAATTTTGAAAAGCTGAATATCCCGGCAGACCATCCGGCAAAAGATGAGCAGGATACATTCTATATTAATAAAGACATCGTTCTGCGTACACAGACTTCTCCGGTACAGGCTCGTGTTATGGAGCAGGGCAAGCTTCCAATTCGCATGATTGCTCCGGGAAGAGTATTTCGTTCCGATGAAGTGGATGCAACGCATTCGCCATCTTTCCATCAGATTGAAGGTCTTGTAATTGATAAAAATGTTTCTTTTGCAGATTTGAAAGGTACCTTGGAAGTATTTGCGAAGGAATTGTTCGGACCGGAAACAAAGACAAAGTTCCGTCCACATCATTTCCCATTTACAGAGCCAAGTGCAGAGGTGGATGTAAGCTGCTTTAAGTGTGGCGGAAAAGGATGCCGTTTCTGTAAAGGTTCTGGCTGGATTGAGATTCTTGGATGTGGAATGGTACATCCGCATGTATTGGAAATGTGCGGAATTGATCCGGAAGAATATACAGGCTTTGCCTTTGGAGTGGGTCTGGAGCGAATTGCACTTTTGAAATATGAAATTGATGATATGCGTCTGTTGTATGAAAATGACATCAGATTTTTAAAACAGTTCTAGGGAGGAAGAAAATTATGAATACTTCATTATCATGGGTGAAAGCGTATGTCCCGGATTTGGACGTGACAGCGCAGGAATATACAGATGCAATGACATTGTCCGGAACAAAGGTAGAAGGCTTTGAAGAACTGGATGCAGATTTGGAAAAAATTGTCATTGGACAGATTGATAAGATAGAAAAGCATCCTGATGCGGATAAATTGGTTGTTTGTCAGGTGAATATCGGAACAGAAAGTGTACAGATTGTTACAGGTGCAAAGAATGTCTTTGAAGGTGCAAAGATACCGGTAGTATTAGACGGTGGACGTGTAGCAGGCGGACATGAGCCGGGACAACGGGTACCGGGAGGAATCAAGATTAAAAAAGGAAAACTTCGTGGAGTGGAAAGTTATGGAATGATGTGTTCCATTGAGGAGCTTGGCTCTGATACAAATATGTATCCGGAAGCGCCGGAAAATGGAATCTATATCTTCCCGGAAGATGCAGAAGTGGGCGGAGATGCCATCAAAGCTTTGGGAAGAGATGATGTTGTATTTGAGTACGAAGTTACATCAAATAGAGTAGATTGCTATAGTGTGATTGGAATTGCTCGTGAAGCAGCGGCAACATTTGATAAGGAGTTTGTACCTCCGGTTGTAACAGAAACAGGGAATAATGAAGATGTAAATGATTATGTAAAAGTTTCAGTTGAAAATACAGATTTGTGTTCACGTTACTGTGCAAGAGTAGTGAAGAATATTAAGATAGGACCATCCCCAATCTGGATGCAGAGAAGACTGGCATCTGTTGGTATTCGTCCAATCAACAATTTGGTAGATATCACGAATTATGTCATGGAAGAGTATGGACAGCCGATGCATGCCTATGATTTGGATCTTGTTTCCGGTCATCAGATTATTGTGAAAAATGCAGAGGATGGAGAGACATTTGTTACATTAGATGGACAGGAAAGAAAACTGGACAAAGATGTATTGATGATCTGTGATGGAGAAAAAGAAATCGGAATTGCCGGAATTATGGGCGGTGAAAATTCCATGATTACAGATGATGTGAAAACAATGTTGTTTGAAGCTGCATGTTTTGATGGGGTAAATATCCGAAAATCCAGCAAGCGAGTGGGTCTCCGTACGGATGCCTCTGGCAAATTTGAAAAAGGATTGGATCCAAATAATGCGAAAGCTGCAATTGATCGTGCTTGCCAGTTGATCGAGGAACTAGGAGCCGGAGAAGTTGTTGGTGGAACAGTAGATGTGTACAGCAAAGTAAAAGAACCGGTTCGTGTACCATTTGATGCAGAGAAGATTAATGCAATGCTTGGAACAGAGATTTCTGAAGAGCAGATGCTTGCTTATTTCAAGAAAATTGAACTGGATTACGATGCAGAAACAAAGGAAGTAATTGCACCGACATTCCGTCATGATTTATTCCGTCTTTCTGATTTGGCAGAAGAAGTGGCAAGATTCTATGGATATGACAATATTCCAACCACACTTCCAAGTGGTGAGGCAACTGCTGGAAAGATGACATTTAAGTTGAGAATTGAACAGATTGCAAGAGATATCGCAGAATTTTGTGGATTTAGCCAAGGAATGACCTATTCTTTTGAAAGTCCAAAAGTATTTGATAAGCTTTTGCTCCCAGTTGATTCGGAACTGCGTCGTACAGTAGACATTATGAATCCACTGGGTGAGGATTATAGTGTGATGAGAACGACATCCCTTCATGGAATGCTGACTTCTCTTGCGACAAACTATAATCGAAGAAATAAAGATGTTAGATTGTATGAATTGGGAAATATTTATTTGCCAAAACAGCTCCCATTAACAGAACTTCCGGAAGAGCGTATGCAGTTTACACTTGGAATGTATGGAGAAGGGGACTTCTTCACAATGAAAGGTGTTATTGAAGAATTTTTTGAAAAAATTGGAATGGTTGGCAAAGAAAAGTATGATCCGAATGCCGGTAAGCCATATCTGCATCCGGGACGTCAGGCAAATATTCTTTATGATGGAAATGTAGTCGGATGTCTGGGTGAGGTACATCCTGAAGTTGCAGATACTTATGGAATCGGAGAACGAGCATATATTGCGGTGATTGATATGCCTGCAATTATGGAATACGCAACTTTCGATAGAAAATATACTGGAATTGCAAAATATCCGGCTGTAACTCGTGATATCAGTATGGTAGTTCCGAAAGAAATTCTGGTTGGACAGATTGAAGAAGTTATTGCTGCAAAAGGCGGAAAAAATTTGGAAAGTTATGCTTTGTTTGATTTGTACGAAGGAGCACAGATTAAAGATGGGTTTAAGTCTGTTGCATATTCTATTGTTTTCCGAGCAAAGGACAAAACATTGGAAGATGCAGAAGTAACTGCGGCAATGGAACGTATCCTGAATGCATTGGAAGGCATGGGAATTGAATTGCGTAAATAAGAGAGGACGAGTACATTGAAAACAAGTGATTTTTATTATGATCTTCCAGAGGAGTTAATTGCTCAGGATCCTCTGGAAGACCGTTCCTCTTCACGCCTGCTCGTTCTGAATAAGAAAACAGGAGAAAGGGAACATCGTGTATTTAAAGATATTATTGAGTATTTGAAGCCAGGAGATTGTCTTGTAATCAATGACACAAAGGTGATTCCGGCACGTTTGATTGGAGAACGTGTGGGAACAGGGGCTAAGATTGAAGTTCTTTTGTTGAAACGAAAAGAGAATGACGTCTGGGAAACACTTGTGAAGCCGGGAAGAAAAATGAAAGTCGGAGCACAGGTGAGTTTTGGAAATGGCTTATTGCTTGGAGAAGTAATCGATGTAGTAGAAGAAGGAAACCGTTTGATTCAGTTCCATTATGAAGGAATCTTTGAAGAGGTATTGGATCAATTGGGACAGATGCCAGTGCCTCCATATATTACACATCAGTTACAGGACCGGAACCGTTATAATACAGTGTATGCGACACATGAAGGCTCTGCGGCGGCGCCAACAGCTGGCTTGCATTTTACACCGGAACTGTTGGAAGAGATTCAGAAGAAAGGCGTAGAGATTGCTCGTGTTACTTTGCATGTAGGCTTGGGGACATTCCGGCCGGTGAAGGTGGAAGATGTGACAGAGCATCATATGCATTCTGAATTTTATCAGATTGAAGAAGAGGCGGCAGAGAAGATTAATCGTGCGAAGGAAAACGGAGGACGCGTAATCTGTGTTGGAACGACAAGTTGTCGTACGATTGAATCAGCAGCCGATAAAAATGGTCATTTGAAAGCATGTAGTGGTTGGACAGAGATTTTTATTTATCCGGGATATCAATTCAAAGTACTGGATTGTCTGATTACGAATTTTCATTTGCCGGAGTCCACGTTGATTATGCTGATATCTGCACTGGCAGGTCGAGAACATGTGCTGGCGGCTTATGAAGAGGCTGTAAAAGAAAGATATCGGTTTTTCTCATTTGGGGATGCGATGTTTATAGAATAGCAAAGAGACAGGTCAAAAAGACGGGAGACTTTTTGATCTGTTTTTTAGTGCGCCTTGCGGCGCACGTCGCTAATGGATGAAAGTTCCTAATC
>ERZ791922.854-NODE-854-length-14799-cov-3.638294_pt1 | contig 14799 bp, 16 predicted proteins | sample MGYA00510134_ERZ791922 | MGnify/ENA primary metagenome ERZ791922 (study PRJEB30046, sample SAMN00792101) | human gut metagenome | study: EMG produced TPA metagenomics assembly of the A metagenome-wide association study of gut microbiota in type 2...
GTGCAATCAACCCTAATATGATTCTGTTAAAAATAACTCGATTAAATTTCATATTCCATCCCTTCTTTAATACTTATTATCCCTAAAACTAAACATATTTTAAATAATTTGATACTTTTTATCTACTATTATAATATCATATAGTATCATTAATTAAAAATTATATAATAAAATAACATGGTATAATCCATGTTATTTCAAATAATCTTCAATCATTCTAACAGGTAAACCAATAACTGTTTCAATATCTCCTTCAATTTTATCAACCAAACATTTACCAATACCTTGAATTGCATAAGCTCCTGCTTTGCCAATCCATTCATTAGTATCTAGATATTCATTGATTTGCATGTCAGTGAGCTTTTTGAAAGTTACCTTAGTACCATCACTAAATGTCGTTACTTTTCCATCATCAATAATAGCTATAGCAGAATATACTGTTTGACTTTGATTTGATAAGCTTTTCAACATTTCAAATGCATCTTGACGATCTTTTGGCTTACCTAACATTTTATCATTTAAACAAACCATTGTATCTGCTCCAATTACTATATCATGAGGATATTTTAATGAAATAGGTAAAGCTTTTTGATATGCTAATTTTTCTAAACGCAAAGGAAGTGCTAGATTTTTATCTAACACTTCTTCTATTTCCACATAATCAATAATAAAATCAATTTTATGTAATTCTAATAATTCTTTTCTTCTAGGTGAACTACTAGCTAAAATGATTTTTTTCATTACTTAGATTTTTCTTCTTCTTTTTTTACTGGTTTAGGAAGTAGTGCTTTTCTAGAAACATTAACTTTACCCTTATCATCAACTTTTGTAACTTTAACTTTTAAAATATCTCCAAGTTTAACTACATCAGACATCTTTTTAATTCTTTCATGATTGTAATCAGAAATATGTAAGAATGCATCAGTTCCTTCAAATAAATTTACAAAAGCATAATTATCTTCAACTCTAACAACTTTTCCATCATATACTTCACCAACTTTGGCTTTTTTAACAATCTTTTCAATTAAAGCAATTGCTTTGTTAATTGCTTCTTGATCATGATGATATACAATCACTGTACCATCTTGTTCAATATCAATCTTAACTCCATCAGATTGTTCAATGATTTCATTAATTGTTTTTCCACCTTGACCAATAACTGACTTGATTTGATCTGTTTCAATTTTGATCATTTGTACTTTTGGTGCATATGGTGATAATTCTTTACGTGGTTCACTAATAACCGCCATCATATTAGCCATAATTTCTTTACGTGCCACTTTGGCTTGAGCTAAAGCTTCTTGTAATATTTCTTTAGTAATACCATCGATTTTAATATCCATTTGTAAAGCGCAAATACCTTCATCAGTTCCTGCAACTTTAAAGTCCATATCACCTAAGTGATCTTCCATACCTTGAATATCAGTTAAAATAGTATAGTCATCACCTTTTTTTACAAGTCCCATTGCCACACCAGCAACTGGTGCTTTTATTGGTACTCCAGCTGCCATTAATGCCATTGATGAAGCACAAATTGATGCTTGAGAAGATGAACCGTTTGATTCTAAAACTTCTGATACAACACGAATTGTATATGGGAAAACATCTTCACCTGGAATTACTTGAGCCAAAGCACGTTCTCCTAATGCCCCATGACCGATTTCACGACGCCCTGGTGCTCCCATTCTTCCTACTTCACCAACTGAATATGGTGGGAAATTATAATGATGCATGAAACGTTTTTGATCTTCTAAACCTAAACCATCAATTTTTTGATGTTCACCAATTGCTCCTAATGTTGCAACTGATAATACTTGTGTTTCCCCACGTGTAAATAAAGCTGATCCATGTACTCGAGGAAGTAAATCAATTTGTGAATCTAATGGTCTGATTTCATCTAAACGACGACCATCAGGTCTTATCTTTTCTACTGTAATCAAACGACGTACTTCATCTTTTTCTAAATCATGTAAGATGATTCCTACTTGTTTCATTACATTAGCTTTTATATCATCATTTTCATATTCTTTATTATCATATTCATTTGTAACTTCTTCAATTAATGCATCAATTGCTCCATATCTTTCTAATTTACCAGGAATTGATACTGCAGCAACCATTTGATCTTTAGCACGAGCAGTTACTTCATCAACTAAATTACTATCTAATTCAAATAACGGAATTTCTAATTTTTCTTTACCACAAGCTTCAACTACTTTTTCTTGAAAAGCAATTAATTCTTTGATTTTTTCATGACCGAATAATAATGCTTCAAGCATTATTTCTTCACTAACTTCTTTAGCATCTGCTTCAACCATATTAATTGCATCTTTAGTTCCCGCTACTTCTAAGTTGATTAATGATCTTTCTAATTGTTCTGGTGTTCCATTAACAATAAATTCACCATCAACTAATCCAACATTAACCCCTGCAATTGGTCCATTAAATGGAATATCAGAAACACATAATGCTAAAGATGCCCCCAACATAGCTGCCATTTCTGGCGATGCATCTTGATCAACTGACAAAACTGTGTTAACACTTTGCACTTCATTTCTAAATCCATCAGCAAATAATGGTCTAATTGGGCGGTCAATCATTCTAGCTGTTAAAGTTCCATGTTCACTAGGACGACCTTCTCTTTTCAAAAATCCACCAGGAATTTTTCCTACTGAATATAATTTTTCTTCATATGTTACTGTTAACGGAAAGAAATCAACATCTTTTGGTTCTTTTCCTGCAACAACAGTAGACAAAATAACAGTATCATTGTATCTAACTAATACTGATCCATTAGCTTGTTTAGCCAATTCTCCAATTTCCACACTCAGATTTTTACCATAAAAATCCATACTAAACACTTGTTTACTCATTCTTTCACCTCATCTATTATCTTAGCCATTATAACATATAAATTTCTATTTCAAAACAATTTATTACGATACTACTGCAAATCTCTATAAAAAAATGTTATAATACTAATCAGAGGTGATTTTATGAATGAAAATGAATTAAAAAGCTTAGAAGTATACAATTCAAAATTTAAAGACGACCCTGCTTCATTTAATGATTTTCAAGCTAATGACTACATTAGATTATTGAAAAAAAATGAAAACAATGATGAAGCAATTGAAGTGGGTAAGACATTTATGTCTTTAGCCCCAAATTTAAAAGGATACTTAAATCAATATGGTTATGCTCTTTACAACAAGTATATCAATATCGATGATGAAAAAATCAAAGAAAATGAAACTCTTTTCTTTGGCATCCTTGACGACATTTTAGCTATTTGTAAACAAGAACGCTATTCACCAATGGAACCATCTGTGAATCGTGCTATCAAGTATTTACAAAAAGAAAAAGCAGATGATTATGAAAAATTAATCGAAATGCTTAATTTATTAGATCCAAATCTATTAGATGATAAACCTTTTACTAACAGTGAAGGCAAAGAATTCGAATCTAAAAAAGAACGTTATTATCGTTTAAAAGTTAGAGCATTATATAATGCCAAAAAATATAAAGAATGTGTTGAAACTGCAAATAATGCCTTAGCATTACCATTAAAATGGCATTTTAATACATTACAATGGATTGATTATCAAAGAGCCTGTTGTTTAGTAGAATTAGAACAATATGAAGAAGCTAAAAAAATCTTCTTATCTTTACATAATCGCATTCGCTCAATTGATTTTTATGAAGTTCTTTATAAAACAAATTCAAACATTGGTAAGTATAAAGAAGCTAATGCTTATTTATTATATGAATTTTTTGAAAAAGGTTACAACATTGACCACTTAAATATTTATTTAAGACTAAAAGAAGCAACACTTAGAACTGAAGATGCGGATTTAATTGAAATTGTAGATATTTTCTTAACAAAACTTTGTCAAGAAAACAATCGTGAATATACATCAGTAAACGATTATGGGGATAAATACAGTGATCAAAATTCTGATGAACTTTATGATATTATGTACGATAAAATCATGAATAATCTTGATAAATATGTTGAACGTATTGAAGGAACTGTTGTACATTATAACAGACAAAAAGAATTGGGGACTATTTCAAGATATGATGAAGATGGTATTTTCTTTAGACAAGAAGATTATGTTTATGATGAAGAAGTACAACGCCATGATAAAGTTGAATATACGCCTATTGAAACATTCGACAATAAAAAAGGAATTGTTACAAGTAAAGCTATTTTAATTGTTACAACTGAAGAATACGTTGATTTCAATTATTAAAATAGCTCATTATAAAACCAGCTTGATTAAAAAAGCTGGTTTTTATTTTATTTTTTTATAATTATTCATAAATACTTTCATTGCTTTAATACTTTCATCAGAGATAACATGTTCAATTAGACAAGCGTCTTTATCAGCAATCGTTTCATCAATATTTAATACCTCAACAAATAATTTTTTGATCGTCTGGTGTTTATTACAAATAAATTTTGCTGCTTTGATTCCCTCTTTAGTAAGCTTAATATCCGCATACTTTTCATAATTTACATACCCATTTTTTGCAAGTACTACAACTGCATTATTTACACTAGGTTTAGATACCCCGAGTTGTTTTGCAATATCACTTACACGAGCTTTTTTACCATCTAATGATAATTCATATATCAACTCTAAATAATTTTGCATCGCAATTGTCATATTTTCCATAATTTCACCTCTGTTCTTTAATAATAGCATATTATTGTATCTACGACAATACAAACACCATAAAACTCTTATTGACAAAAAAATCTTGATATTTTTTAATAATCTTAAAAAGTACAGAGAATATATTATTGTCATTTTTTATATTAAATTTAACAAAAATTATTAGCGCCTATAACTAATAATTTTTATTTCATAAATATAAATGAGGTGAAATAATGAATTATTTGTTATCGCTAAATCCATTTGTAATCGTATTGCTTGTTGCTACGTTCAATTGGTTAATGACCTTTTTAGGCGCTTCATTAGTTTATTTTGTTAAAGAAGCGAGTCAAAAGATTGTCTGTTTTGCCCTTGGCAGTTCAGCAGGAATTATGGTAGGTGCATCTTTTTTTTCACTTATCTTACCAGCTTTACAATATCTTGAAAATAGTAGTAAATTAGAATTATTGATTATTCCTATTGGTTTTATTTGTGGGGTTAGTTTATTGATGATTATTGATAAATTATTACCTCATGAACATTTAATGTCACATGATCAAGAAGGAATAAATCCCAGTAATTATTCTAAGAATAAGTTACTACTATTAGCTATGACTTTGCATAATATTCCTGAGGGTTTAGCAGTTGGTGTTGCTTTTGCAGGATGTCAAAACGGTAATTATTTACCAGCTTTAATGGTTGCTATAGGAATTGGAATTCAAAATTTTCCAGAGGGAACAGCAATTTCTTTACCCTTGTATCAAGGTGGTAAAAGCAAATTTATCGCTTTACTATATGGGCAGTTTTCAGCAATTGTTGAAATTCCGGCAGCCTTGATTGGCTATATTTTTGCATCATTAGTTAATGGTATTTTACCTTTTGCATTATGTTTTGCTGCTGGAGCCATGATGTTTGTTTGTATTGAAGAATTGATTCCTGAAGCAAATACAACTAAAAAAATTGATTTTGGAACAGTTAGTTTTATGATTGGTTTTGTGGTAATGATGTCTTTTGATATCTTGTTTTCTTAACTATAAGTAAAAAAGTATTAAGTCAAAATCCAGGACTTATTGACAAATAGTTGATAACAATGTATCATAGAAGTAACAATTTATTAAACAAAGACAGTGAAGTGAACTAGTAAATATTCTTTAGATATCAGAGACATTGTGGGTGGTGAAAACAATGCGTTAAGGAATATTGAATTCATCATGGAGTTGGATACTGATATGTAGGTAATCATCGGTCACTAGCCGTTATCTAGTAAAGTTATATACTTATAAAGATTATTAGTGTGAGCTAATGATGAATTTGGGGTGGTACCACGACCTTGTCGTCCTCTTTGGAGGACTTTTTTTGTTTAATAATTGAAAATAAAGGGGGAAATATGAAATGAAAAAAGTTTTTAGTGGGTTGCTTGCTTTAGCTATGGCTGCTAGTATTACTGGATGTAATAGCGGCGGTGCAAGTGGTGAACCAAAAGATTTAGCTGATGTTAAAATCGGAGTTATTCAGTTAATGCAACATGATGCCTTAGATGCTTCATATGAGGGATTTAAAGACGAATTAGTTGAAGCAGGTGTCAAGGAAGAAAATATTGATTATATAGTTGCTGGAGATCAAGCAAACTGCTCTACTGTTGCTGATAAATTAGTAAATGGAGGGAATGATTTAATTTATGCAATTGCAACTCCTGCTCTACAATCAGTAGCTGCAGCAACAACTGACATCCCTATTGTAGGATGTGCTATAACTGATTATACATCTACTAAACTTGTAAAAAGCAATGATGAACCAGGTGGAAATGTTACTGGAGCTAGTGATTTAACACCAGTTAAAGATCAATTTGATTTGATGCATAAATTATTACCTGATGCTAAGAAAGTTGCGATTATGTATTGTGGTAGTGAAGATAATTCAATTATTCAAGGTGATTTAGCTAAAGATGCTGCAAAAGAATTAGGATTAGATGCAACTGTATATAAAGTAGCTGATTCTAACGAAATTCAAGCTGTAGCTAGTCAAATTGTTAGTGATGACAATGATGTTGTTTATATTCCTACTGATAATTTACTTGCAACATATATGAGCAGTGTTGAAGCGATTACTAGTGAAGCTAAAATTCCATGTATCGTCGGTGAAGAAGGTATGGCTAAAGCTGGTGGACTTGCTACTTATGGAATTAGTTATGAAGTTTTGGGTCGTAAAGCTGGTAAACAAGCATTGGATATTTTAAATGGTAAAAAAACTGCTGCTAATACACCAATTGTGCAATTAGGGGTTGAAGATTGTTCTTTAGTTATTAATATGAAAATAGCTAATAAGTGTGGTATTACAATTAATAAAGAAGATTATCCTGATGCTGTTTTTATTGAAGAATAGGAGTTTTTAAAATGGGATTATTTTATACTTACCTAGGTGCTGTTGATTTAGGTTTAATATGGGGCTTTTTAGCTCTAGGAGTTTATATTACTTTCCGTTTATTGGATATTGCTGATTTAACGGTTGATGGTAGTTTTGCAACTGGTGGTGCTGTTTGTGCTGTTTGTGTTTTAAATAATATGCATCCCCTATTAGCTATTTTATTTGCTATTTTAGCTGGTTTTATTGCTGGAGGAATTACTGGTATTTTGCATACTAAGTGTAAAATACCAGCTATTCTAGCCGGTATTTTGACACAGATTGGTCTTTATTCAATCAATCTAAGAATTATGGGCGGACGTGCTAATTTACCTTTAACTACTGCTAATACTCTTTTTAATGATATTTCAATTGCATTAAATATAAATAAGTATTATATTGCATTTATTGTTTCGTTACTTTTTGTTATTTTATTTATTGCTTTATTATATTGGTTTTTTGGTACTGAAATGGGTTCATCAATTAGAGCTACTGGTAATAATGAACAAATGGCTAGATCACTTGGAATCAATACAGATACAATGAAATTATTAGGATTGATGATTAGTAACGGACTAGTTGGATTATCTGGTGGTTTATATGCTCTATATGGTCAAGCGACTGATGTTAGAGTTGGTACTGGAGCAATTGTTATCGCTCTTGCTTCAATTGTAATTGGTGAAGTTATTATTTCTAGTAAAAAAAGTGGTTTTGCATTAAGACTAAGTTCAATTATTATTGGTTCCATCATTTATCGTATCATCGTTGCTTTAGTTTTACAGATGGGATTAAATACTGATGATTTGAAGTTATTAACTGCTATTCTTGTCGGTATTGCTTTAACAATTCCAATTATGCTTTCTAAACGTAAACAAATTTCTACGTATAAAAAATTAACAAAGGAGATTGATGAAGATGCTTAAATTAAAAAAAGTAAGTAAAACATTTAATCTTGGCACTGTTAATGAAAAAAAAGTTCTTCATGAAATTGACTTAGAATTAAATGAAGGAGATTTCGTTACTATTATTGGTGGAAATGGAGCTGGAAAATCTACTTTATTAAATATGATTTCTGGTTTATATCCTTTAGATTGTGGAACTATTACCTTAGATGGTGAAAACATTTCTCTACAACCAGAACATCAAAGAGCTAAGAAAATCGGTCGTTTATTCCAAGATCCAATGTTAGGTACAGCTGGAGATATGCAAATTTTAGAAAATTTAGCTTTAGCTAAACGAAGAGGAAAAAAACGTGGGCTTACTTGGGGTGTTTCTAAAGAAGAAAAAGAAGAATATCGTGAGTTAGTTAAAACTTTAAATCTTGGTTTAGAAGATCGCTTAACCACTAAAATGAAGTTATTATCTGGTGGTCAACGCCAAGCTATTACATTATTAATGGCAACATTACAAAAACCAAAATTACTTTTATTAGATGAACATACTGCTGCTTTGGATCCAGCTACTTCTGCTAAGGTTTTAAAATTAACATGTGAAATCGTTGCAAAACAAAATTTAACTGCCATGATGGTTACTCATAATATGCGCGATGCTATTGATGTCGGTAATCGTTTGATCATGATGTATAATGGTAGAATTATTTATGATGTTAGAGGAGAAGAAAAGAAACGCTTGACTGTTGAAGACTTACTTCATAAGTTTGAAGAGGCTAGTGGTGAAGCTTTTGCTAATGATCGAATGTTACTTGGATAGAACTGTTGATACAGTTCTATTTTTTTATAACTAATAATTTTTCTTTTTCTAAGATACAATAAAATACGTCATCAATGTTATGAATATGTTGTTTTTTTAGTTCTTTTTTTAACCAATTAATATCTAAATTTAATAGTTTTAAATTGTCTTCATTAATGATTCCATCAATAATCAAAGCATCTGGTAATTCAACACAACATTCTTCTTTGGTAATAATCGATAATGTTCCATTTGTCTCTAATAAAGCAAATTCTACTTTTGAAATACTATCTATGTTATTTTCACGTAAGTGATGCGATAAATCATCAACAGTATAGCGTTGTTTCTTCATTGCCTTTTGATTTAATTTCCCTTTATAAATAATATATGTAGGTCTGCCTTCAAAAATATCTCTTAATCTTTTAGACTTTAATGTAATTAATGATACCAGACGATCAATTATAATCAATGTTGATGTAGCAATAACTCCATAAATAAAAGGAAAATCATCATTTCCTAATGTATCCGTCATTATTTCAGCAACAATCAAAAACACAGCAAAATCAAATACATTTAATTGGCTAAATTCCTTTTTACCAAAAATTCTAAGTAAAATACTTAAATAAATATATATCCCCTGACTAATAAAAAACACTTCTAAAACATTCATATTTTCATCAACCCTTAAATATATTATTACTAAGATAAAAAGGAGGAACTATGAATTCTTATCTCAAAACATATTTAAAATTTGCATTATTCATCCTAATCACCTTTACAATTACTAGTCTTATCTTAGCCTTTATTATCAATTTTATTCATTTATCAAATTTTATTTATCATCTAATAATTAACCTAATTGCAGCTATTATTATGATTATTTGGGCATTTATGATTGTTAAGAAATTCCCTAAAAATGCTATTTTACACAGTTTATTATGTGGTTTGATCTTTGCAATTGTTGCCATTATGTTAAATATCAATAACTTAAACTTTTTTAATATTATTTCTCGCCCGTTTATTTTAATTGCAAGTGTAATTATTCTATCATTATACAAAAAGAAACTAAATGCTCTTTAAATAAAAAAACTAGCTATTAGCTAGTCTTCATCTATATTAACCTTTAAATTCAATATTTAAAATTTTAACATCATATGGTTCTGCAACACCTACTGTCACAATTTCATTTACACCATGACCAATCACCGCTTTAGCAAGTGGTGATTCATTTGAAATCTTACCATTTAATGGATCAGTTTCTGTAAACCCAACAATTTTATAACTTTCAGGTTCTGCATCAGTTTCAGATAAATCCAAAATAGTTACTGTCGTACCAGGTTTTACAACTTTTAAATCCATCTGATCTTCAGAAATGATTTCTGCATTTTGAAGCATGTAATCAATTTCTTTAATTCTTGATTCTAAGTGAGCTTGTTTTTCTCTAGCAGCATCGTAATCAGCATTTTCTGATAAGTCCCCTTGAGAACGAGCTAATTGTAATTCTTCAATTACTTTAGGTCTTTCGACATTGATCAATCTATCTCTTTCTTGTTCTAATTTTTCTAACCCACTTTGAGTCAACAATACTTTTTCTTGTTCCATATTCTCACCTCGTAATCATTAATATAGCATATATCTAGATAAATATCTAGTACTAATCTTAATTAAGCATGAATTTACATGATAAAATATTATTTTAAACTTAATTAACTTTTCTGCCCATGTCATCTTTTTCTAATTCAATTTCCACCGGTATTTTTAAAATTTCCATTGGATGATTAGCGACTAAGACATTTTCATTATCTTCATTAATAATCTTTTCTACTTTAATAATAATATTATCATGATTTGGACTAAAAAACTCAATTTTATCACCAACCGAAAAATAATTACGCTGTTCAATAATAGCTAATTTATTGGCCTTATCATAATCAACTACTCGTGCACAAAATTCTTGAGTTGGATGTTCATCACGTTGGTTATACAACTGTTTTGAATTATCTGCCTGATTATCAAAAAAACCAGTGCATAAAGCACGATTTGCTGCTTTAAGCAATTCATCATAATATTTATTACTCAAAACAAAATTATCAGGATCATTACAATAATCATCAATTAATTTACGATATGTTGAAACAATCGTTGCAATATAATGTAATGATTTCATTCGTCCTTCAATCTTAAATGAATCAACACCTAATTCAATTAATTCAGGAATATGATTAATTAAAGCCATGTCTTTACTTGACATACTAAATGGAATCTTGCCTTCATTTAACTTACCATGTTCATCATAAATATCATAATACCAACGGCATGATTGCGAACATCCGCCACGATTTGCATCACGATGAGAAAAATAATTAGATAACATACATCTTCCTGAATAATGGATACACATTGCCCCATGAATAAAATACTCTATATCCATATCTGTTTTATCCAAGATCATTTTCAAATCATCATAACAAACTTCACGACCTAAAACAACTCGATCCATGCCTTGATTTTCATAAAACTTAATCGCTTTGCTATTCAAAGTTGAAAGCTGAGTTGAAACATGAACTTCAAGTTTTAAATTTAATTTTTTAGCAATCATCATAATATATGGATCAGCAACAATGATCGCTCTAACTCCAATTTTATCTAATTCACTTAAATACTCTTCAATTCCCTGTAAATTATCTTGATGTAAAATAATATTACATGTTACATGGATAGCAGCATTATATTTATTTGCAAATTCTACCGCCTCTTTAATATCTTCAAGGGTAAAATTAGAAGCCCCAGAGCGAAGCGAAAATTCTTTGCCCCCAACAAATACGGCATCGGCTCCATAACGAATAGCAACTTTTAATTTTTCAAGATTACCAGCTGGCGCTAGTAATTCTGGTTTTTTATAGATAATTCTTTTACCATTAACGATCTTACTTACTTCTCTCATTTTCTTCTCGCTTTCTTACATCATCTATTTTATAAACTGTCGCATCAAACATAAAACTATGGTGATATTCAACATTATTTTCAATTTGATGAAGCATGCTAATTAATTCTTTACTTACCTTACCATAAGTTTTTTTACTAATACTATTGATTGCCTCTTGATATAAACTAACAATTTCAACTACTTTTAAATCATCAATAAATAATGATTCAAAATACAAATAATCAAAACAACTAAAATTACTTAAAATATCTAAAGTACAAAGCTGTTTTTCACTTAAAACATGACAACCAAATTTATCTTCATAAATATGACAACGATAATCAACTGCATTTGCCTGAATCGTTAAATTATCATCAATTAAAACACCATGATCAATTCCCGTTTCTTTAAAATAATTAGATAATAATTTGCGTTTTGAATACGCCATATATTCAACACCATGCACTTGAACCATTGTTTTTAAATCGGTATTTTTAGCAATCATCATCTTTTCATCAAGAGGAATTTCACGTGCTAAAAAGGCACTATTTATGCCTAATGTCTTTAAATAATTTAAAGTTGCCTGATTGGTATTTAATGTATCTGGACTATAGATCATTTCAAAATTATAATTATTTTCTTTGCAAATTTGTAACACACTAAAATCTTGAAATAAAATTCCTGCTATTTTTATTTCATTTAATTTAGCTAAATGATCAACTAGCTCATCTAAATTATGTTCTTCAATCAAGGCATTTACTAGCACCCATAATTTTTTATCTTTTAATTGTTCGTTTAAATCTTTTAACTCTTGATAATCAAGTGACAAAGCTTGTCGACATGAAAAGTATTTTGTTCCGACAATAAAATTTTTAATTCCAATTTCGATAAAATCATTAATAAACTTTCTACTATTTAAATGTACTACTAATTCCATTATGCCACCCTTTTTCTAATCACACATATTCCATCACCAACATGATAATATGTAACATCATATTCATCATTATTAAAGATCCAATCTTTGAATCTTTTTATTTTCTTAACTAATTGTTTAGTATTGCGATTTTTAATATTTTCAATATCAAAGATCATACCATGAAAATCAAGATTATCAACAATACAAACTCCATCTTCTTTAATTAAACCAATATATTTTTCAAAAAACTTTTGATATTGTGCTTTTGCTGCATCAATAAAAAGACAATCATATTTTTTTAATACTAAAGAATTACAATCAAATTCTAAAGCATCATCATGATGGATAATAATTTTTTCTTGTAAATTATTATCTTTGATATTGTTTATAGCTTCAAAATATCTTTCATCATTTAATTCAATTGTTTCAACTTTAAAGTTATCAATATTACTAACTAACATCATTGCTGAATAACCGATTGCACTTCCAATTTCTAAGCAACAATGACAATCATTTTCTTTAAAAACATTAATCATAAATTCTAAACCTTCACGTTGCATGATTGGAATATTACGATCAATTGCACTTTTTTCTAAATCTTCAAAATACTTCATTTTAATACCATTTATTTTCCTTTACTACTTGTTGATGTTCACCATATGTTTTTGAATATATTATTGTCCCATCTTTTAATGCAAAAAAGAATAAATTATCACTTTTTTGATAATGTAAACATGCATTAATTACATCTTTAGAAACTGTACTTATTGGTCCAATTGGAAGTCCGTCATATTTATATGTATTATATTTAGAATCAACTTCTAAATGATTATATGTAACCGCAACTGTTTTGATTTGATTAGCGTAATTTACTGTTACGTCACTTTGAAGACGCATTGGTTTTTCTAATCGATTAATAAATACTCCAGCTATTTTTGCTTGATCCTCAGATGGTTTTGAGGCTTCACATTGAACTACTGATGCTAGTGATAAAAATTGATGTAGAGAAATATTATTTCCATTGATTGTAAATTGACTGATTTTGTCTTTATACTCTTGTAGATTTTTATCCATCTGATCTAGCATCATAGTTGTAATACTTTCAATACTAACATCTTTAGTTGTAATAACATATGTTTCTGGTGCAAAGTATCCTTCTAGAGGAAACATAATTTCTATTGATAAAATAGTTTGATCTAAAAACCAGTATTTATCTATTAATGATTGTAAGTATTCTGTATTTGTCCATGCTTCTAAAACTTTGTTTGTTTTTAGTTCTAAGATCTGATCTTCATTTAAATTAGTAGTATCTACTTCAATATTTGCTACTTTAGCTACTTGTTTAGCACATTCAGGAATTGTATATCCTTCTAATATAGTAACTTTATCAGTGGAAATGTAGTCATTATCTCCTTCAATAATTTTCAAAATTGTTTTTAAATCCATATTTTGATTTAAAACATATACGTTAGCTTTAAAATCATAGTGATTTAATTTTATATATAAATTTGCAACAGTTTTATTTCTTATTAATCCAGCTTTATCTAATTGAGCTAAAACACTGCTAGCTGAACCAGAAATTTCAACTACTACTTCTTTACTTTTTGTACTTACTGCTTTTTGCCCATCAAAATAAAAAAATATCAAAGCAATAATAATTGCAAATGCAACAGCAATACTAGCAGCAATAATTTTTATTTTCTTCATAGCATCCTCCATTTTTTTACATTATATGATATTTTTCGTATATATTCAACTTATCTATAGATATAATGACAGCTTATTATTAGTATGACCATTTTTATACAAAAAAAGAAATATTTTTACAATAAAAAAGACTTATTAAATCAAATTTAACAAGTCATAAATAATTTTAATATACAAATAAAAAATAATTGATTTTACATATTCATTGTCATTATAAATGTAATCAATAATATTAAATTGAATTATTTGCCTAATAAGTGTTTGTTAAGCATTTTCTTCTTTATTATAAATATTATCTTTTTTTAATAATATATCATTTTTTGTTAAAGTAAAAATTAACGCTAATATTGCATTATTAAACATTGGAAATCTAAATTACTTGTATCTAGAATATTAAAAAATATTTCCATCTATCCCACATTATTTTTAAATTAACTTTTTCACTATATCTAATAATTACCTTATTTCATCTTAAAACTTGATAACATTTTAATATTATA
>ERZ791922.863-NODE-863-length-14694-cov-4.401257_pt1 | contig 14694 bp, 9 predicted proteins | sample MGYA00510134_ERZ791922 | MGnify/ENA primary metagenome ERZ791922 (study PRJEB30046, sample SAMN00792101) | human gut metagenome | study: EMG produced TPA metagenomics assembly of the A metagenome-wide association study of gut microbiota in type 2...
TAGATAGAATATGAATAAAAATCATATGTATAACATAGAAATTCTAGCAAATAGTTTTTTGATTCCTTTAAAAATAAATAGAAGTGAGAATTATTTATGGACAATATAAAAAACAATTTAATTTTAAAAAAGATTTTATTAATTATTTGTATATTAATTATGACAGTTGGCTGTCAATCAAAAACAGTAGAAACTTCAAAAAATGAAAAAACAACAATATCAGATAATCATATCTTACATGTTTCTCTTAATGATGACGAAAATGCATTATCATCTATTTATTTAATGAGTGAAGACAATGAGTTTTCTTCTACGTTTATAAGTAAATATGATATTGGTGCTCATTCAAAATCATATAAAATAATAATTAAATCTGAATATCAAGAGATGATTGAATATTTAGATATGGATATGCCCTCTTCATCTACTGTAACTAGTTTATATATAACAATGGATAATTATACTTTTATAGTTGCTTTATTTAATGAAACTGAATTGGTTTTTAGACAAACGTTTGATATAAGTAAGTACAATCAAGAAAGTGAAAATTTTGTATGCAAATCAAGTACTAATAACAAAATATCTGCTATTGGGTCAAATCAAAGATTAGAAAATGATCTTATTGTTTATGATACGACTTTAGTTATGGTGCATGGGGATGAAGAGTGGGATGAGGATAACGAAGAACAAATAAGATTATCAGTTACTTTGGAGGAACAGTAGATGAAAAAATTAATTTTGATTGTAATGATGTTTTGTATAGGAAATTTATTTATTTTTGCTTCTTTTGATAATACGAGTATTTATACTGTTGAAACTGAATCAGAAATTATAATTGATCAGTTATATGAAAGTAAAAATGTTGAAACATACAAATTTATAATTGATAATGCTATAGAAAATGGTTGTATTAATGTAACATATTATATTGATGATAAAGCAGTTAAAACCAACTATAATGTGCTTGTATTTCAAGATGAAACAAGTTATTTTTTTATAGGAACTACTTCAAAATGCCTCTTTTTACGACCTGATGAAAAACATAAAAGATTTACTGATGGAAAAGTAGATGTAAGTAGTATTGATGAAGGATTTATTTATGCTTTGCAAAATGTTAGTTATATAAGGGAAGAAAAAGGTATGATTAGAAATAATGATTTAATCATGCAATTTGAAAATAATTATAATAATCATAATTATAGAATTGAATTTAAGTATGGTGTAGATACTATGTAGAAGCAATTAAACTGCGTAATGCTTAGTGAATGTGGTTATAATGAAAAATATCCTCAAAAATCTAATGCCATTACTGATTCAAAATATTCTATTTAGGTGGGAGTACATTATCTAGTAGATTGACTTGAAAAGCAGGTATAAAAAATCCTGCAAATATGAAAAAATATGTGCTTATATTTAAATCGTTTAATTATTTTATTGTGTAGCTATCAAAAATATATATGATAAGAAATCATTCATAGAACATTTCACATGATTTTAAGACAAAAATAACATATTTATGCTAATATTATTGAATTCCTTTTGATACAATTAAATCATAAAAAATACTAGGGGAATTAAAAATGAAAAATAGTATATTCATTATTAGTTACTGGAAAATGATTTCTTCAACTACAATACCAACAATTGCTTTAGAAAATGTTGATTTGAATGTTATTTTACAAACAGAAAATTTTAAGGTTGGTGGATTAACAAATTTATTAATTCAAGGAAAAGATAACTATGAACTTTTAAAAATTGATGGAAACAAAATATATTCTCAATTTCACACTAATAATCAGAAATATTTAATTGAAGAACAAATCAGTAATAGTCTTAATACTATAGTAAGTAATTATTATAATACTACAGATGGAAATAAACATGTTTAGGACAAACAAAAACTATTATAAAAAAAGCATCTAAAAACTCTCATACAATCCAAATATTAAAAAATGGATCTGAAGTTGATTATCAATATATTCAAACCGAACCATTATCATATAACGAAAGCCACGATGATTTGGATACAAATATCGTTCCATTTACTAGTGTAGAATATAAATGGCACTAAATATACAAGTAATGGATTTACAAGAATTTTAAAATTTACTGTAGGAGCTATTATTGTTACCTTAATACTGCTATTAGAAAAGCAATTCCTGAAGCTGCATGAGTATCACTTGGAATTTCATATGTTACTAATGAAATTATACAAGATAATATTCCAAATGTTTGGTGGACAATGGACATATACGCTTATAATCAAAGATATCCAAACTGGCCATCATATCCTGATTGGATACCTGCAGGTAAATACAGATATAGAACCAAATATTATTTAAATAGCAGTAAAACAAAATATATAAGTTCTATGGAGGATTATATAAATGGGTAACAAATGTAAAAGATATAAGGCTAGTTTAATATTAATGAGCTTATATATCATCACCTTTGTATATAAGTTTACGTTTAAAAATATATTTGATACATTTTCATTAGTAATGATTATAGTTTGTCTGATTATTGATTTATGCATATATTTATTTGGAAAAATCAAATGATATTATAAAATAATGTAAGATTTTAAGTTTTTACGTTAATACTTACGGAGAAATTATCTTCCGTTTTTATTATATACAAAAAACTACAGATAGCCTGTTGAGTCAAGAAAAAGTTTTAGCGTAGTGATAATGTTAAAAACTTCCTGCATAATAGTATTACGGTCTGAAAAACTGCAAAACTAAAAAAAGATAGTGTCAAATAAGTTATAAAAAAATTTCATTTTTTCGTAAATAGAATTCCATAATTGATTCTATGTAGTAATTCAATGTTTCATCCAGTAATATGTTCCATTTGTTTGACATGTTATGAATCTTTTTAAAACAACCTAATTCAACTGGTGACTTGTATGATTTCTTAGAAAGTTGAAGTATGTTGTAAATATACACATGAAGTTATTAGCACTGTCAAGGGAGTTAAAACAATTCTTGAGGATCTAGAGAAACTGAAAATAAAGTGATAATCAGTAAAATTAATAGAAAGATATTTATATATAAATTGACTGATAGTAACGTTAATAATTGATTGCATAACATATGTAGATATAATATATAGAATAATACTATATAAGAGGTGATAGTTATGATAATTAAACCATCAGCAATAATTCGTCAGAATTATAATGAAATCTCAGAATTGTATAAAAAAACAAAAGACCTGTTTTCTTTACAAAAAATGGAGGAGGGGATCTGGTAGTCAAGGATATTCTGTTAGTGAAGTCGTTCGAATGATGAATAATGAAATCAATGGAGCAAATGGTGATGAAAAATAGTTATAAGGTCATTATTTCTCGCAAAGTATCGCAGATGTTATTTTCTCATATTGTATATTTAGCACAAGTACCCCCTGATGCAGCTAAAAATTTAGCGACTGAATTTAAATTCATTAAGTTTTATGTCACTAAAATGCAGAGATTATATTTCTAGTCATAAATATCGTTATCTGTTATTTCAAAAAAGATATATGCTGATTTATCAGATGGTTGATGATATTGTTTATGTTAATTACGTTATTGATACTAGGCAAGATTATGAGTGGTTGATTCAATAGAACATTGCATTTTTAAATGAAATGTATAAATTTATAACATGATACTTTTGGAGTTTCTATATATTCATATAGAAACTCATTTTTTATTAAATATATATTTAATTTCAATTACTGAACCAAAAAAATATTGCATTATAACAAAAAAAGGAATAATATACTAAAATGTAGTCATGAGGCTAAAATATGCTAGTTATTATTTAGAAAAACTAGTAGGTACATCAGTATTTATTTTTGATTTAACATACTTTCTATAACAATTCAAACTTGTAGGAGATTGAAACTAGTGTAGAGTATTTTCTAATTTTGAAAGCGCTGTCTTATAAGTGTAAATTATCAAATAAATATGATATAATAATACATGTAAATATACTCAAGGGGGGATGAAAATGCTTGATGATTTTTTAATACATGTATTTCATAAAGGAAATACTTTAGAAGCGTATAAAGTTTTTGGTGCTCACTTTGAAACTACTGATCATAAAAAAGGGGTACGTTTTACAGTTTATGCACCAAATGCAAGAAGTGTTCAAGTTATAGGTGAATTTAATGATTGGGATGGCAAGAATCATTATATGGAAAAATATACTGATGGTGGAATCTGGACATTATTTATCCCAGGAATTAAAGAAAATATGTTATATAAGTATCGAATTGAAACTCAAAGTTATGCTACAGTAGATCGTGCAGATCCGTATGCTTTTTATAGTGAGTTAAGGCCAGGAACTGCCTCTAGAGTCTACGATATTGAAAAGTTTAAATGGTCTGATCGAAAATGGATGAATAAACGGACTAAAAATTTTGATAAACCAATGAATATTTATGAAGTTAATATTGGTTCTTGGAAGATGAAGAAAGATTTTACTGATGAAGAAGATGGTGAATTTTATTCATATGAAGAGATGATTGATTTATTGATACCATATTTAATTGAAAATAACTATACTCATTTAGAATTAATGCCACTTACTGAATTTCCATTTGATGGATCATGGGGATATCAGGCAACAGGTTATTTCAGTATTACAAGTCGTTATGGAACGCCTAAAGGTTTAATGGCATTTATTAATGCATGTCATAAAGCTGGAATTGGTGTGATTATGGATTTTGTACCTGCTCATTATGTTAAAGATGGTCATGGTTTGTATAAATTTGATGGTGGATTTGTTTATGATTATCCTGATATTGAACGTCGTTATACTGAGTGGGATAGCGTTTATTTTGATGTTGGACGTGAAGAGGTTCGTAGTTTTTTAATGAGTAGCGTTGGATTTTTAGCTGAATATTTTCATATTGATGGTATTCGTTTTGATGCAATCAGTAATTTGATTTATTGGAAAGGAAATAAAGAGCTAGGAATAAATGATGGAGCTCATGAATTTATGCGTCGCATGAACAATCATATGAAAGGATATTATCCTGGAGTTATGTTAATTGCAGAAGATTCTAGTGATTTTTCTGGAGTTACAAAATCACCTGATGTTGGTGGGTTAGGTTTTGATTATAAATGGGATTTAGGATGGATGAATGATACATTAAAGTATATGAAGTTAGATCCTGTTTATCGTAAGTATGATCATAATTTATTGACTTTTTCAATGGCATATTTTTATAGTGAAAATTTTATTTTGCCATTTTCTCATGATGAAGTAGTTCATAGTAAGGGAACGATTGTTGATAAAATTTGGGGTAATAATGAACAGAAGTTTGCACAGTTAAAAACCCTTTATACTTATATGATGATTCATCCTGGTAAAAAATTGAATTTTATGGGTAATGAATTAGGTGAATATAAAGAATGGGATGAAAAAGTATCACTTGGATGGAATATTTTAAAATATCCTATTCATGATTCATTCCATAAATTCATGATTAAATTAAATGAAATATATGTTAATCATTTATGTATGTATCAACAAGATTATGGCTTTGATGGTTTTGAATGGTTAGTAGTTGATGATAGTAATCAAAGTGTTTTTGCAATTGAACGTAAAGATACTGAAGGTAATTCATTGATTGCAGTAATGAACTTTACAGAAAATAAACATATTGGTTATAAAATACCAGTTAATAAACCAGGTAGTTATAAAGAGATTTTAAATAGTGATACTGATATTTATACTGGTAGTAATTTTGTAAATAAAAGAGCTATTAGTGCTAAAAAAGAGAAAACTTTAAACAAAGATTATTATATACCTGTAAATATAGCGCCATTTGCTAGTATGATTTTTGAATATAAACCAAAAAGTGAAAAAACAAATAAGGGGAAATAAGATGTTTAAGACTAAAGAAGAATTTAAATATGAATTTTCGAAAAGAATTATTGAAACTTATGGAAGAACAGTTGAAGAATCGCATATTACAGAAAAGTTTTTAGTATTAGAATTAATGGTAAGGGATTATGCTTCAGTTAATTGGGCAACAAGTAAAGCATTAATTAGAAACAATAATCAAAAACAAATGCATTATTTTTCGATGGAATTTTTAATGGGTCGTTTATTAGTTAATAATATGATGAACCTAGGAATATATGATATTGCTAAAGAAGGATTGGCTGAATTTGGTATTAATATTCATGATTTAGAGGAATTGGAATCTGATGCTGGTCTTGGAAATGGTGGATTAGGTAGATTAGCAGCATGTTTTATGGATTCTTTAGCTTCACTTGCTTATCCAGGGCATGGACATACAATTCGTTATGAATTTGGATTGTTTAAACAAAAAATTGAAAATGGTTATCAAATTGAATTACCTGATCAATGGATGCAAACTGGTTTTAATTGGGAAGTAAGAAAACCAAAACATCGTGTACCAGTTAAATTCTTTGGAAAAATTGTTTACAATGATGCAACTGGAAAATATGAACATATTGATACAGAAGAAGTATATGCAGTACCTTATGATGTACCAATTATTGGTAATGATACAACTACTACTAATACTTTAAGATTATGGGGTGCTGAAGCTAGTGAAAATATTCCTGCTAATCAAGATTTTAGACATTATATTCAAAATGTTCGAGATATTTGCCAAATGCTTTATCCAGATGATTCAACACCAGCTGGTAAAATGTTACGTTTAAAACAAGAATATTTCTTTACTTGTGCTGGATTAAGTTCAATTGTCAAAGCACATTTAAGAAATTATCCAAACTTGGATAATTTCCATGAAAAAAATGTTATTCAGTTAAATGATACTCATCCGGTTCTTGCAATTCCTGAATTAATGAGAATTTTAATTGATGAAAAAGGTTATGAATGGGATGATGCTTGGGATATTACTACACAAACTTTTGCGTATACAAATCATACAATTTTAGCTGAAGCATTAGAAACATGGCCAATAGATGTGATGCAAACGTTATTGCCACGTATTTATCAAATTATTGAAGAAATTCATCGTCGTTTTATTGGTTATGTAAAAATGGTAAGTAACCGTGATGAAGAATTATTGAATCGTGTAATGATTTTAAGAGATGGTTTGGTATATATGGCACGTTTAGCTATTGTAGGAAGTTTTAGTGTTAATGGAGTGGCTAAATTACATTCTGATATATTAGTTGAACGTGAATTAAGAGATTTTGCTATTTTGTATCCAAATAAATTTAATAATAAAACAAATGGGGTAACTCATCGTAGATGGCTTGCATATTGTAATCCACAACTTGCTTCTTTAATTACTGAATATATTGGAGATGAGTGGATTAAACACCCAGAAAAATTAGAAGATTTAATGAATTATGTTGATGATGTAAATTTACAAGAACGTTTCTTGGAAGTTAAAAAAGAAAGAAAACAAGTTTTAGCTGATTATATTTTAAAACATAATGGTATAAAAGTTGATGTTGATAGTATTTTTGATATTCAAGTTAAACGTCTACATGCTTATAAACGTCAGTTATTAAATATTTTACATGTAATTGATTTATATTTTAGAATGAAAGAAAATCCTGATTATCGTATTGAACCAAGAACATTTATTTTTGGAGCTAAGGCAGCAAGTGGATATTATTTTGCAAAAAAAGTTATTAAATTAATTAATAGTGTTGGGGATGTTGTAAATAATGATCCTGAAACAAATAAATATTTAAAAGTTATTTTCTTAGAAAATTATGGAGTAACTTTAGCTGAAAAAATTATGCCAGCTGCTGATGTTTCTGAACAGATTTCTACTGCAGGTAAAGAAGCAAGTGGAACTGGTAATATGAAATTTATGATGAATGGTGCAATTACTTTAGGTACTTTAGATGGAGCTAATGTTGAAATTTCTCAACTTGTTGGTGATGAAAATTGTGTTATTTTTGGGCTAAAAGATCATGAAGTTAAAGAACTACAAATTAATGGTAGTTACCATGCTTGGGATGTTTATAATAATAATCCACGTATTAGACGTGTTATTGATAGTTTGATGGATGGTACATTTATTGAAAATAGGGAAGAATTTAGAGTTATTTTTGAAGAATTGATGAATAAAAATGATGAATATTTCTTATTAGCTGATTATGATTCTTATTGTCAAGCACAAATGAGAGTTAGAGATTTATATAAAGATCGTCATAATTGGGCTAAGATTTGTTTGATTAATATTGCAAAAAGTGGATTCTTCTCATCAGATCGAACTATTCAAGAATATGTTGATGATATTTGGCATTTAAAAAAATTAAAATTTTAGTAGATAAAGATTAAAGGACTATTTTGATTAACTAAAGAAATTTAGTTAATTTAGATAAGTCCTTTTTATTATAATGATATATTTACAATAATATCTTGATTATAAATATAAATCTATTTTAAACAATGCAAATTTATTAGGATTTAAGAGAATTTTTGTAAAAAAAATTACAAATATTCTAACTTATAGTTAAATAGGTGATGTGATAAGATTAATGTATAACAGTGGAAATGAAAGAAAAATAACGTAAAGAAAGGTGTGATAGAAATTATTTGTAGCGGGTGTGTGATTTTTATATGAAGTTATTATAAGTATTAAAAAATGAGAAAGGAAATAGTAAAATGCAGTACATTAAAAAGATATTTATTACTATTATTGCCGTTTTTGTAACAGTATCTACTATTACAAGTAACGTTGTGATAACAAATGCATTAGATGATGTTAATGAATATGCAATTATGCGAGAAAAGTTTCATGACATGGCTGTTGGTGGTGATTATGATATTAATGATCCTGTTGTTCAACCGATGTTACAGTCAATCAATGATACAGCTCAAATGTATTGGGATAATATGAATAAAAATCCTGTTTCTAATGCAAAAAATGGAAGTTATATGAATGAAGATGACAGTGCATTGGATCCAAATTTAGATCCATCAAAAGATTATATTTTCCCAGAGTATCCTCTAGGAAAACGTCGCAGTGGTAGTAGTTCATATATTAATGCAAATTCGATTCAGTTTACATATCAATATATTAGAGCAATGGCTTTAGCATATGAAACAAAAGGATGTGCATTATATCAAAATAAAGATATGCTTGAAGACATTAAAATGGCATTAGAGTTTATGAACAAATATCATTATAATCAAGACTTTAAACAAGGAGATAAAACTGTTCCTTATGGTAACTGGTTTTCTTGGCGTTTGGGGGCACCGGTATATTTAGGGGAAACATTATTACTTTTATATGATGATTTAGATAAAGAAGTGATTAACAAATATGCTGCAACTATGGAAGAATTTGTAAACTGGACTTCTTTTACAGGTGCTAATTCAACATGGAATGAAAGAGTAAGTATGTATACTGGTTTGTTGACAGAAAAAGAATCATATATGAGCCATATTCAATCTGTTATGCCTACAGTATTAAAGTATACTGAACCAGGTGATGGGTCTTTCCCTGATGGATATTATGAAGATGGAACATTTATTCAACATACAACATTCCCTTATAATGGTGGATATGGTTTAATGTGTTTGACTGATACGGCTTATTTATTATATATGCTTTCAGGAACAAAATGGGATCTTGGTGAAGATAGTGCTAATATTGTATATGATTGGGTTATAGATTCGTATGAACCAATGGTATATAATGGGCTAAGTATGGATGCTTTTCGTGGTAGAGAAATTACTAGAAGTGATACAACTCAACCTAGAGGTGCATTGATTATTGCCAATGCAATGTTAATGTTAAGTGAAAATGCTCCTGAAAATATTCAAGAACAATTTAAAGGGTGTATTAAACAATGGTTTAGTAATGATTTTATGATTGAACAGATGAATGCTAGTGCGGATACACCATGGTATAAATTCCCTTTAGATACAGTTGTTAAGGTAAATAGTATTTTAACTGATGATAGTATTACACCAATAAGTTTTGATGGAACAACTTATCAGATGAATAATGGGGCACGTACAATTCATTGGTCAAAAGAAGGATGGGCTTATACAATCGCAATGTCTTCTCCAACGATCAAAACTTATGAAGGTGGTGATTCCAATAATAAAGGTTGGTATATTGGAAATGGTGCTACTTATTTATATACAAATGATTTAGAACGTACTGAAGGTGTAGAAAAAGCAACAAAAGATTGGTATCGTATTCCAGGAGCTACATCAGTATATGGAAGAAATCAAGGCACTCAATACAATTTAAATCCATTTGCAGGTGGCGTAACTGATGGTGTATATGGTGTATCTGGGATGGATCTTTCAATGACAACTCATGATTTGAAAGCAAAAAAATCTTGGTTTATGTTTGATGATGAAGTTGTTGCTTTAGGAAGTAATATTAGTGGACAATATGATGTAGAAACAACACTTGAAAATTATAAAATTGATAGTGAAAATAGAACTTACTATGTAGATGGTAATAAACAAACTATGACTATGGATGGTACAGAAATTGCTTATGACAATGCTAAAACATTCCATATGAGTGGAAATGTAGAAGATTCAGATATTGGATTTTATTTCCCAAACAACTTAGATATTAATGTAAAAAGTGAAACTAGATCAGGAACATGGTCTTCTTTAGGGGAATATAATCGTGATACTAATACATATAGTGCTGATTATTTTACTGCTTGGATGGATCATAGTGAAAATGGAAATGGTGTTAATGATAGTTCATATTCTTATGTATTATTACCAGGGAAATCTGTAGATGAAACAACTGAATATGCTACAAATAGTGATATTGAAATTATTCGTCAAGATGATAAAGCACATGCTGTTTATGAAAAGAGTTTAGGCACATTAGGAGTAAATTTCTGGCAAAAAGGATATACTTCAGTTGATTTAGGTGATGTTAAAAATTATGTAACAAGTGATAGTCCTGCTTCTGTTATGATCAACGATACTGATAATGGCTTAAACGTTTCAGTTACAGATACAACTCAACAAAATAAAGATTATATAACACTAGAAATTAACCGTGAAGTAAGCGGAATAGTTAGTAGTGACAAAGAAATAGAAGTTATTCAAATGGCACCTACAACAATTATTAAAGTTAATGTTAAAGATGCTGATGGTAAAAATTTCCAAATTAATTTTTCATATGATGATGTAGATTTAAAACCTACTTCTATTGCAAATGTTTCTATGGATGATGATGCTTTAGTAGTAGATATTAATCGTGAAGTAAATGCAAAAAGTTATTTGATTCATTATGGCGTTGAAAGTGGAAAATATACAGATGTTTTAGAAACTGAAGATTTAACAACACGAATTTATGGATTAACACCAGATACTACTTATTATTTAAATGTACAGGCAAAAAATGGTGAAAATATTAGTGAATTTGGTAAAGAAGTTTCTTTTACAACAACAGCAACAACTTCATTTTTTGATGAATTTGAAACAATGGATAAAATGTTAACACATACATCAAATTGGGACTTTGATTCAGGAAATGCCGGACAAGATGGACAACCAAATAACTTTGAAGGTGATAGCACACGAATTAAACGTGTTGGTTCAAATAAAAATAGTGAAGAGTCAATTGTTTATATGCTTCCAAGTCTTCAAGATTTTAATTTAGAAGTATATGGTTATGATAATTCTATTGGAACAATCAATATATATACATCACAAGATGGAGAAACTTGGCAAAAACAAGAATATCGTAAATCAACGCCTGTAAATACAAAAAATGGATGGTTTAGACAAAATTTATTAACACCAGATAGTGGTATAAATGAAAATGCAAATTATCTTAAAATTGAAGTTTGTGATCATCCAACAAAAGTATGGGCACCACAATTTACTAGATTTGATGCAACGATGAAAAATACAAGTAATCTTAAAATGTTGAAAGATTCAATACAAAATGATAGTAAAACATATTTAACTAATGATGTTGATTATACAACTTATCTAGAAGATGATGTAGTAAAAGCAACAAGTGATAATGGGGAATTATTATATAGTTATACAAATATTAAAGAAGGAACAATTATCGCTTATGTTAAAGATGGTGGAAAAATTGATGTTCTTACATCAAAAGATGGTTTGACTTATCAGCCATTAACAGTTTCAAAAGAAGAAATAGAAGCAAAAGACGGATATACTAAAATAAAAATTCATATTCCTGAATTGGAAGAAAATACTGATTATTTAAAAATAGCAATGTCAAAAGATAGTATGATTTTAGATGTTGCATTAAGTTATGTTCCAGAAAATGCAGATATTCAACAAATTCGCTTTGTTGATGAAAAAATCGATGGAGTTATTGATTATGATACTGTTCCTTCTATTAAAGTAGCTCCAATGAATGCACAAAGTAAACTTGTTTATAGTTCAAATAATGATGATATTGTTTCATTTAAAGACGGTACATTACAGTTTATAAAACAAGGTACAACTACAGTAGATGTACAAGTTAAAGGAAAAGATATATCTGCATCTTTACCAATTAATGTATATAAAGATATGGCATTAAAAAAGACAGCAACTGCAAGTTCATCAAAAGCTGGTTATGGAGTAACAAATGCTGTTGATGGTGATGTTGATACAACAAGATGGCAATCTAACACAGAAGGTAAAGAATGGATTCAAGTAGATTTAAGAAAAGAAACAACATTTGATGCAATTGATCTTAGTTGGTATTCAAATGGTGAAAGTTATGATATTTTAATTTCTAATGATGGAAAAAATTGGAAAACTATTAAATCAATAACAGATGCTAAGTATGGTCAATATGCACGATTTGATTTTGATGAACCAATAACTGCTCGCTATGTAAAAATACAAGGGGTAAGTGAAGCTCAATATTCATTATTTGCTTTCCGTGTTTTACAAAAAACAGGAAGCGAAGACGAAGTTGAATTAGAACCATGGAACTTAGCTTTAAATAAACCAGCATATAGTAGTGGATTACATCCAAGTGACGGAAATGGAAAAGCAGAAAAATATGCCGTAGATGGAAGTATTGCTACACGCTGGGCATCAAGAAGAACAAATGATGAATGGTTTTATGTAGATTTACAAGCTGACTGTAATATACAAGCGGTTAATATATTATGGGAAACTGCTTCAGCAAAAGAGTTTAAATTACAAATATCTAATGATGGTAAAACATGGACTGATATGGCGCATATAAAAAATAATAGCGTACAAGGAGATTGGACAAATCATACTTTTAGTCAAGATTATGTTGGTAGATATGTGCGTATGCAAGGAATTGAAGCTAATACAAAGTATGGATATTCTATTTATGAATTCCAAGTAATGGGAACAACAATTGATGATCCTGATAATCAAGATATTAATAGTATATCATTTGTAGATACTACAATGAGTATGTTAAAAGGACAAACAACTACACTTGATATTATAACTGATCCAGAAAATATCATCCCTTCTAGTATTGGATGGAAATCATCAGATCCTAGTTTAGTAACTGTTAATAACAATGGTAAAATTACAGTTAAAGGTGAATCAGGATTTGCAACAATTACAGCTTATTCAATAAAGAATCCTGATGTTAAAGCAGAGTGTATAATTAATATTACTCCAAATGCTGGAAAAATAATTAAAGTAGGTGAACTATCTTTAATAAATACAATTGATACACTTGCATTAGGTGATGTTCATCAATTAAGTGCTAAAATTACTCCAGAAAATGCCACACATAAATATATTATTTGGTCAAGTAGTGATGAAACAATTATTCAAGTCGATGCTACTGGAAAACTACAAGCTGTTGGAATTGGAGTGGCAACAATTACAGCAAAAACAACTGCACAAACAAGTGTAGATTTAACAATTACAGTTAAAGAAGTTAATAAAGATGCTTTACAAGAAGCATATGATAACAATAAAGATAAAACTAGCGAAACTTATACACCAGCAAGTTGGCAAGTATTTAATGATGCAATGCAATATGCAAAAGCAATATTAGATAATGAAAATGCTAGTCAAAAAGAAGTAGACCAAGCATTAACAACTTTAATAACTGCAGTAGAAGGATTAGTAAAAAAAGCTAATAAGTTTGAATTACAAATTGCAATTGACTTAGCTAATGCAATTACTGATGAAGATTTAGAAAAAGTAATTCCAGTAGTAGTTGATGAATTCATTGCTGCAAGAAATGAAGCTAATGTAGTTTACAATAATGAAAATGCTTCACAAGTTGAAGTAAATAATGTATTTGATAGACTTGCTAGTGTAATGCAAAAATTAGAATTCTTCAAGGGTGACAAAACAGCGTTAAAAGCATTTATTGATAAAGTAAGCGAATTAGAAGCTGATAAATATACTAAGGATACATGGACAGCATTTGAAAAAGAATTAACTGAAGCAAAAGCTGTGTATAAAGATGAAAATGCAATGCAAGAAGAAGTAAATAATGCATACAAAGAATTAGTAACAGCATTCTTGAACTTAAGATTAATTCCTAATAAAGATTTATTAGAAGACTTAATTAATCAAGCAGAAGGATTAAATGCTACAAACTATACAAAAGCAACATTTGATGGATTAACAAAAGCATTAAATGAAGCAAAAGTAGTATTTGAAAATCCAAATGCAACTCAAGAAGAAGTAGATAATGCAAAAGATGTTCTAGAAAAAGCAATCGCAGAATTACAAACAGTATCAACTGATAATACAGTAAAAACACCAGTAAATA